>Ga0257106_1000684_pt1 | contig 18869 bp, 16 predicted proteins | sample LP_taG_3_FD_190177 | JGI IMG/M metagenome (GOLD analysis project Ga0257106, IMG submission 190177) | Marine microbial communities from Northeast Subartic Pacific Ocean, Canada - LP_J_2011_P26_10m | ecosystem: Environmental > Aquatic > Marine > Oceanic | place: Canada: Northeast Subartic Pacific...
ATAGTTCTGTTTTTAGAAATAATGAATGTAATTGGTCTATGGCCTCCATCTTTTTTTTCATACTCCCAATCAATTAATCCGTGAATATCACTAGTTCCCATTATAGTTAAATTATTTGATAGAGCAATTTCTAAAGCTTCTTCTGAATAGGTGTGTTCATTTACAACTTCTATTCCATGAAACAATTTTTCCTCCAATAATTCTTTATGTAAAGCATCTAGTCTAGCTATTCCATCATCTCTGTTTTCTACCCAATTTGGATGGTTCCAAAACACAAAAGCACCTTGATTATTGGCTTCTTGAATCGCTACTTTACCATCAGGATTTAAAAGTGGGTTAGCATCTTTTATAAAGATTGCATTAAAATGACCTGGTGGCATTGGTTTTGTAATTTCTGTTCCGTTAACAACGGTTAATACCTCTTCTTTTTGTAATAACCCTTTAGAAACTATATAAGATCTATTTCTGTCAGGAATAATTATGTCATTTCTGTAACTTAAATATTCTAAATGCTCAGTTAAAGAGATTAAATCAAGGCTATCTCTTCTTGCCTCTTTAATCCTAATACTTGGCCACACTTCACCATCGGAAAACACACTGTGTATATGTAAATCAGAAGAAATCAGAAAGTTTCCTTTAGAACTTTTAAAAAATACTTTTCTTTTTTGGGAATAAGTGTTGAAAGTGATTAAAATTATTAATATTAAAGTCAATTTTTTCATGATTTATTTTTTAAGATTATTAATCTTTTCATTCATTAATTTATGAATAATTTTAGTATTTTTAAATACCAACATTAATTAAAATGAAAAACATTTTTTGCTCATATTTATTAACTATTTCTTTAACACTAAGTTCATGTGCATCGGTACGAATACTATCGCCTGAAACACACAATCATAATTATCCTAAAAAAGAAATTAAAAATGATAATAAAACTGTGATAAGTGGAAGTAAATTAGACTATAATGATTTGTTTAACGGAAAAGATTTAAGTGGTTGGATAGTCTACGGAACTGAAAATTGGTATGTAGAAGATGGGCTTTTAGTTTGTGAAAGTGGTCCTGACGCTAAATATGGTTATTTAGGAACAGAAAAGTTTTATAAAAATTTTATTTTAAATCTTGAATTTAAACAAGAAGCAAATGGAAATAGTGGAGTATTTTTTAGATCTACTGTCGATGGAACTAAAGTTAGCGGCTGGCAAGTTGAAGTGGCTCCTCCAGGATTATTTACGGGTGGAATTTACGAATCATACGGAAGAGGGTGGTTGATAAAGCCTCTTGATGGTAAAGATTCTTCTTTAAAAATGGGGGACTGGAATAAGTTAACAATCAAAGTTTATGAAGATTCTGTAACTACTTTTCTTAATGGTAAACAAATGATTACTTATTCTGATGAAAAAATAGGTGATGCAGATGGAAGAATAGCTTTACAAATTCACGATGGCGGGGGAATAAAAGTAAAATGGAAAAATATTAGAATTCATGAGTTTAAAAAATCTGATTTAGGTATTAATTTTTAAATATTTTTCCTGAAGAGTGGTCTTTTATTGCGCCAGTAACACTTTTTAAACAATTAATTTTCTCCTCACTTTTTAGAAGTCCCATATACGCAAAAATTATAGCTTCTTTAAAATCTATTAATTTTTTTTCTGGCACTACTAACTCATGTTTTATTTTTCGTTTTATAGAATCAATTAAGGTTGTATTATAAGTTCCTCCTCCGGTCACTAATATTTTATTTTTTGAAAAATTAGAAATAGTTCTATTGATTTGGTGAGAAATATGTTCTATATATGTTTTTAAAATATCCTCAGGTTTCAACATATAATTTTCTATTAATGGTAATACTTTTGAGTTTACAAATTCAATTCCTAAAGACTTTGGCCCCGATCTTTTATAAAACTCTATTTCGTTTAGTTCATTAAAAAGACTATTATTTATATTACCTTTTTTAGAAAATTTACCATTTTTGTCATAGTCTAGACCTAGTTTTTTTGAATAATAATTCAAAACGGTATTAACAGGGCTGATATCAAATGCTTTAATTCCATCTAATTCTTTAACAGATATATTTGAAAACCCACCCAGATTTAGACAAAATTTATAATTTGGAAAAAGATCTAAGTCTCCAATAGGAACTAATGGGGCACCCTGGCCATTATACATAATGTCTTGAGTTCTAAAATCACAAACAACTTTTAGATTGGTATTTTTATTGATTATATATCCATTTCCAATTTGTAGTGTTATTTTCTTTTTAGGATTATGGAAAACTGTATGACCATGAGAGGAGATTAAATCAATTTTAGATATAGAGAATTCTTTTGTAAACTTTTTTATATAATGAGTTAATAATTCACCATAATCATTATCAATATTAATTAGTTCTTCCTTGTTTAAAGAAATTGCCTCTTTTAATTTTTTTATCCATATATTATCATAATTAAATGTTTTTGCATGAACAATTTTATATTTTGTATAATTACTTTTATCAAAAGAAACTAAACATAAATCTACACCATCTAAAGAGCTACCACTCATAAGACCTATCACGTTTACGTAATTACTACACATATTTAATAATTGTGTTATTAAAGTAAATAAAATAAGTAAAAAACTAATTTATAAGGGCAGAAAGATCACTTATTGTGTTGGTTGGATTTTCTGATTTAAATACAAAACTACCAGCGACAAGAACATCAGCTCCTTGTTCAATTAATTTTTTTGCATTTTTAGAATTGACACCACCATCAATTTCTATTAGTGCATTTGAGTTACTAACATTGATTAATGATTTAAGATCTACAACTTTCTTATAGGTATTTTCAATAAAAGATTGCCCTCCAAATCCAGGGTTAACACTCATAATACAAACTAAATCAATTTCATTTATAATTGATTCAAGAGATGAAATAGGAGTATGAGGATTGATTGCAACTCCAGCTTTCATTTTAAGGCTTTTTATTTTTTGAACAGTCCTGTGTAGATGTGTACAAGCTTCAAAGTGAACTGTTAACACACAACTTCCAAGTTCTGCAAATTTTTCTAAATAATTATCTGGATTAACAATCATCAAATGTACATCTAATGGTTTTTTTGCACACTTTTTTAAAACATTCATTATAGGAGTTCCAAAAGAAATATTCGGAACAAAAACACCATCCATTACGTCAATATGAAACCAATCAGCTTTACTATTATTGACCATCGAAATCTCATTTTCTAGATTTCCAAAGTCAGATGCAAGCATTGAAGGTGCTATTAATTTCATGTTAGCCTAAGTACGTTTTTAATATTTTACTTCTTGATGTATGTTTTAATCTTCTAATAGCTTTTTCTTTAATTTGTCTTACTCTTTCTCTTGTTAAGTCAAATGTTTCTCCTATTTCCTCTAAAGTCATTGCGTGTTTTTCACCTAATCCAAAATAAAGCCTAACAACATCAGCTTCTCTTGGGGTTAACGTTTCAAGAGCTCTTTCAATTTCTGTTCTTAAAGATTCGTGAAGAAGATTTTTATCTGGATTTGGAGATTCACCACTTCTTAAAACATCATATAGATTTGAATCTTCACCTTCAACTAGCGGAGCATCCATTGATACATGTCTTCCGGAATTTTTCATAGACTCTTTAACATCTGAAATAGTCATGTCAAGTTCTTTTGCAATTTCTTCAGCAGATGGAACCCTTTCATTTGCTTGTTCTAAAAAAGCAAACATTTTATTTATTTTGTTAATAGATCCGATTTTATTTAAAGGAAGTCTAACAATTCTTGACTGTTCTGCTAATGCTTGAAGAATTGATTGACGAATCCACCATACAGCATAAGAAATAAATTTAAATCCTCTGGTTTCATCAAATCTTCTAGCAGCCTTAATAAGACCAAGGTTTCCTTCATTAATTAAATCGGGAAGAGTTAAACCTTGATTTTGATATTGCTTAGCTACGGAAACAACAAACCTAAGATTAGCTTTGGTTAATTTGTCTAGAGCATTTTCGTCTCCAGCTCTAATTTTTTGTGCTAACTCTACCTCTTCCTCAGCAGTAATTAAATCAACTTTACCTATTTCTTGTAAATACTTATCTAAAGAAGCAGTTTCTCTATTGGTAACCTGTTTGGTTATTTTTAATTGTCTCATTTGATGTTATTAAAATTATTATACGTAAATAATCATATAAAAGTTACAGTTTATATCAAATATTATAAAATGAACAAGGAAAACAGGTTTTTCTACCTATTGTTTCTATTTCTGTTGTCTCTCCCTCTATTATCTGATCTTGGAGGTCTTGGTGGTCTTTCCACATAACCCTCAGGCTTTTCTAATAAAGCTTTTCTAGAAACTTTTTCTTTTCTTGTTCTAGGATCTACTCCAAAATATTTAACCTCCAATTCATCTCCAAGTTTAAGTACATCGCTTACATTATCTGTTCGTTCCCATGCAATTTCACTAACATGTAAAAGCACTTCATTTCCAGGTGCATCTAAATATTCAACTACTGCCCCAAAATCTAACATTTTTATAACTTTTACTTCGTATGTATTTCCCTTTTCAGGCTTAAACAATAGTGATTCAATTTTTGAAAGTACAGAATCAATTCCCTCTTGATCAGTACCAAGAATTTCAACAATTCCTTCTTCAGTTTCTGGGTCTTCATTAATAACTATTGTACATCCAGTAGTTTTTTGTAGTTCTTGAATTACTTTTCCACCCGGGCCAATAAATGGGCCGATAAATTCATTAGGTATTCTACTAGTTACCATTTTAGGAGAATGAGATTTAACATCTACATTAGGCTTTGCAATAGTTTCAGAAATTTTATCTAAAATATGAAGTCTACCATCTCTTGCTTGTTTTAAAGCATTTACTAAGATTTCATAAGATAAACCCTTAATTTTAATATCCATTTGACAAGCTGTTATTCCTTCTGTTGTTCCAGTAACTTTAAAGTCCATATCACCTAGATGATCTTCATCACCTAAAATATCACTTAAAACAGCATATCTATCACCATCAGAAATTAGACCCATAGCAATACCAGAAACTGGTCTTGTTAGTTGAACCCCAGCATCCATTAAAGCCATTGTACCTGAGCAAACAGTAGCCATTGATGATGAACCATTAGATTCAAGAACTTCACTTACAACTCTTACAGTGTATGGGCAGTCTTCAGGAATCATTCCCTTTAATCCTCTTTGAGCTAAATTTCCGTGTCCTACCTCTCTTCTTGATGTTCCTCTAAGTGGTCTAGCTTCTCCAGTACAAAATGGAGGAAAATTATAATGCAAATAGAAAGTTTCCTCACCTTCAAAAGAAGGCATATCAATTTTGTTAGCATCTCTAGATGTTCCTAATGTAACTGTAGCTAAAGCTTGTGTTTCACCTCTAGTAAATATAGCTGATCCGTGAGTTGATGGTAAATAATCAACTTCACTCCATATATCTCTTATTTCATCTGTTTTTCTACCATCTAGTCTTAATCCTTCACTTAAAGTAAGTTCTCTGATAGCTTCTTTTTGAGATTTACTAAAATATGTACCAATTAATTTACCGTGTTCTTCAATTTCTTCATCAGAAAAAGATGCTTTTATTTCTTCTTTTAAGTTTGAAAAAGCTAAGCTACGTTCAGCTTTTGAAGTTCCTTTTTTTGCAATAGCATAACATTTATTGTAAGAAGCTTCGTGAATTTTTGTAGCTAATTCCTCATTTTCATTACTGGTTTCATATTCTCTCACCTCCTTTTTTCCTACAGCATTTGCTAATCTTTCTTGAGCTTCAATTTGAATTTTAATAGATTCGTGAGCGAATTTTATTGCATCTGCCATTTCTTCTTCACTACACTCGTCCATTTCTCCTTCAACCATCATTACAGAGTCGGCTGAAGCGCCAACCATTATTTCAATATCTGCATTAGCTAATTGAGCTCTACTTGGATTAATAATGAATTTACCATCAACTCTAGCAACACGAGCTTCAGAAATGGCACATTCAAAAGGAAAGTCACTCAATTGGATTGCAGCAGATGCGGCAAGACCTGCAAGAGCATCGGGCATTACATCTTCGTCATGAGACATTAACTGAATCATTACTTGGACTTCTGAATGATAATCTTTTGGAAACAATGGTCTAAGAACTCTGTCTACCAAACGCATTGTTAATATCTCTCCATCACTTGGTCTAGCTTCTCTTTTGAAGAAACCTCCAGGATATCTTCCTGCAGAAGCAAATTTTTCTCTGTAATCCACGGTTAGTGGAAGGAAATTTACATTAGATGCTTCATAATTAGAAACTACGGTACATAGAAGCATTGCTTTTCCCATTTGAACTACAACAGATCCATGAGCTTGTTTTGCAAGTTTCCCAGTTTCAAGTGTAATTATACGTCCATCACCAAGGTCAATGGACTCATTATAAGTTTTAATTTTCATATTTTTTCATTAATTAATTTAAGTTGTGTTGTGTCTTAAGTAGAATACCAATGAAAAACTATGTAGAAATTTTTTATTTACGCAGATTAAGTTTTTTAATGATTTCTCTGTAACGAGTAATATCTTTACTTTTAAGGTAACTTAATAAGCTTTTTCTTTTACCTACCATCATTACTAATGATCTTTCCGTGTTAAAATCTTTACGATTTTTTTTTAGATGTTCAGTTAAGTGATTAATTCTAGTAGTGAATAAAGCTATTTGTCCTTCTGCGGATCCGGTATCTGTATCAGATTTTCCGTGTTCTTTAAATATTTCTTTTTTGTTTTCTTTAGATAAATACATGCCAATATTTTTGTAAATAATTCTTATGTAACCAATATTAATTTATTGGAGGCGCAAATATAGTATTAAATTTTATAAAAGAGGTAATTAAATTTTATTAGAACGAATGGGCCTATTAAGTATTAAATCAAAATATAAATTTACTTTTTCTTTTAGTTCAGTCCTAGGAGTAATAAAATCTAAAAAGCCATGTTCCAGTAAAAATTCAGATCTTTGAAATCCCTCTGGAAGATCTTTTCCTGTGGTGTCTTTTACTACTCTAGGTCCAGCAAATCCTATTAATGCTCCTGGCTCTGAGATGTTTATATCTCCGAGCATTGCGAAAGATGCAGTAGTTCCTCCAGTTGTAGGGTCAGTACACAAAGAAACATAAGGAAGTTTTTTGTTAGAAAGTTGAGCAAGTTTTGCAGATGTTTTAGCCATTTGCATTAATGAGATAGCCCCTTCCATCATTCTTGCTCCACCCGACTTAGATATTATCAATAATGGTATTTTTTTTGAAATTGCTTGATTAACAGCTCTTGTGATTTTTTCACCAACAACTGAACCCATAGATCCACCAATGTATCTAAAATCCATGCAAGCTATAACCATTTCCAAACCCATAGATTTACCTACGGCTATTTTAATAGCATCTTTTAAACCTGTTTTCTTTTCGGCTTCTTTTATCCTTGTTTTATAAGGCTTGTTGTCAGTAAATTTTAACGGATCTTTGGAAGTAAGTTTGGAATCTAATTCTATATATTTACCATCAAATAGAATATTAAAATACTCATCACTTCCAATTCTTAAATGAAAACCATCTTCAGGAGATACATAAAAATTTTGTTCAAGTTCATCAGTATCTATAATTTTTCCAGTAGGTGTTTTGTGCCATAAACCCTCAGGTGTATCTTTTTTTTCTTTTGTTGCAGTCTGAATTCCTTTTATTGTTCTTTTAAACCAAGCCATTTATAAGGATGTTTTTTTCAAATATAAGAAACTAAATTATTCAATCGTATTTATATTGTTTAGATCTTTAAAGGCTTGAATTAATCTATTTTTAAAACTTTCTTCGGCCTTTCTTAACCAAACTCTTGGATCATAATATTTCTTATTAGGAATATCAGATCCTTCAATATTTCCAATTTGATTTTTTAAGAACTCATGGTTGGAATTGAAATAATCTCTTACTCCGGTCATAAAAGCATATTGCATGTCTGTGTCAATATTCATTTTAATAGCTCCGTAATCAATGGCTTCTCTAATTTCTTCAACGGAAGAACCTGATCCACCATGAAAAACAAAGTTTATAGTGTTTTCTGCTAAATTAAATTTTTTAGAAATATATTCTTGAGAATTTTTTAAAATTTTTGGAGTTAATTTTACGTTCCCAGGCTTGTAAACTCCATGAACATTTCCAAAGGCTGCAGCAATTGTAAATCTGTCACTAACTTTAGATAATTCCTCATAAGCATAAGCTACTTCTTCAGGCTGAGTATATAATTTTGAATCATCCACATCTGTATTATCAACTCCATCTTCTTCTCCTCCAGTAATACCTAACTCTATTTCTAAAGTCATACCTATCTTGCTCATTCTTTTTAAATATTTTTTACAAATTGAAATATTTTCTTCAATAGGTTCCTCAGACAAGTCAATCATGTGAGAACTAAAAAGTGATTTGCCAGTTGATTTAAAATGATCTTCACTAGCAATTAGAAGTCCATCAATCCATGGGAGAAGTTTTTTAGCGGCATGATCAGTATGAAGAATTACAGGAACATTGTAAGCTTTTGAGAGTTCGTGAACATGTTTGGCACCAGCTATAGCACCTTTAATAGCTGCATTTTGATTTTCGTTTGACAACCCTTTTCCAGCATTAAAGACAGCTCCTCCGTTTGAAAATTGAATTATAACAGGTGCATTCAATGATGAAGCAGTTTCTAAAACACCATTAATTGAATTAGATCCAATAACATTTACAGCTGGTAATGCAAATTTTTTTTCTTTTGCTAGTCTGAAAATCTCTTGAACTTCATCTCCTGTAGCAACTCCACTTTGTATTTTCATCATATTAAAAATTTTATTTATTGAAACCACGAAATTAAAAAGAAATATTGATTTAAAATGGATAATTTAACCCTATGTTGAATACTGCTTTTTTAATTTTAAAATCAGTTAACCATCTTTCATCAATATTAAGAGCAGGATTGTATGTTTTTAAACCCATATCTAACCTTAAAACAAAGTAACCAACATTATACCTTACCCCAATTCCACTTCCAATTGCTATTTCGTTTAAATCCTTAAAGCCATCAAAAGTCCGTTTCGGATCATTGGTGCTATCAAAAACATTCCAAATATTTCCAAAATCGGTAAAAATTGCGCCATCAAGTTTTCCTATTAATCCAAATCTGTATTCTATGTTAAATGCTATCTTCATATTTGCTTCATTAAACTCACTAATAGCACCGCTACTTCCTGGACCTAATCTGTATACTTCCCAAGCTCTATTGTCGTTTGAACCCCCAGAGAAAAAAGATTTTGAGAACGGAATGTTATCTGAATTTCCAAATGGTATTGCAATTCCATAATAACTTCTAAACGCAAGTGTTGAGTTGGTAGAAATAGCCCAATATTTAATATAATTTAACTCGGTTTTAAAATATTGAGAATAGGCAAGTCCAAGAATTTTTTTATTTCCATAATCGTCAACAGATGCATTAAATTGGTCTGCTAAAAAATTTGTTAAACTACCGGCTAATTCAATTTTGATTTTAAATTGTGAAAAATTCTCATCAAATATGCTATTTCTATTATTTGATATAATTGAAAAATTGGATCCAATTATAAGGTTGTTTGCTGTAAGTCTATTTTTTCTGTCATTAATATAATTTACAGTGTTATAATCTATCTCATCTATTGAGATATTTCGGGAAATAACATCTTCAATAAATGAATTTACCCCACCAGGTATTTTTAATTTATTTAGTGAATTAAAATAGTCAGGATTGGAATTGTATTTTGTAGCAATTGAATTAATAGAATTAAATGAATTTCCATAAATATTGAAGTAGTTAATGCTATTTTTATTATTGACTAACTCTACATTAAACAGCCCAAAATTAATTTTGTTATAGTTTTGATTTGTCCAATCATAATTTAAATCAAACTTGAAACTTTGTCTATCCAAACCAATATTTGTTTGTTTTGATGTTCCCAATCCAAAATAGGTTGTTGGATTTAACTCAAGGGGAAATATTTTAGAGCTGAAGGGTATAAAAAATCTTGGGACCTTAAGTCTAATATCGATTCCATATTCAGAAATAGTAGTATTTCCAGATTTACCAATTGTTCCCCTTGAACTTATTTCTAATCTTTCAGCTCCTTGAAAAATATTTCTGCTTGTAAAAGAAGTTTCAAATGCAAGACCAATATCTTCAATGTTAGAATGTTTTAGATCAAATCCGAATCCAAGTGAAAATCTCTTTTTTGGATTTAATAAAATATTAGCTTCTAATTGATTATTGGAATTTTCAGAATAAACATAATTTACTGATGGATATTGAAAATTTTCTAAGTTATTTAATTGTTTTATGGTCTTAGACCTTTGAAGATCACTATACGAATCTCCATTTTTAAAAGATATTAATTTTGTTAAATTTTCAGGTTTATACCTTAATTTATCTTTTGAAAAAATATTTATATTTTCATAAGTTATAGGATTTTCTAAATTTTCTTTAGAAAGCGAAATGAAATTGTTTGTATAAAGATTTATTTGATTGATTTTATGAATTCTGTATTTATTTATAAAATTTAAATTTCCATCTTTTGGGTTATTTTCAGAAATATTTATTTGAACAGGTATTCTTAAATCTAAACCAGTTGTATCTCTTGAAACCTGAAATGAAATAGAACTAATTTGAAAATTATAAACTCCAGAGTTTTTAAATAATTTATCTAATCTATTTCTCTCTAATTCAAAATCTAAAGTATTAAATGAGTTATTTGTTTTTAGAAAAGATTTTTCTAAGTTTTTAGAGTAAATAGAATCCAATAAATTTGATTGTATATTTGATTTTATACTATCTAAATAGTATTGATTACCTAATTCTATATTAAAAATTATTTTTGCAAATTTTTTATTGTTTTCATTAATTTCATTTTTTGAAAAAATTTGTGCGTCAAAATATCCATTATTTTTAAAATATGACTTTAAGTTTTCAATTGAAACTTTAGTTTTAGTTGAATCAATTATTTCGAGTTCTTCACCATTTCTTTTTTTCCAATTATTAAAACTTTTTATGTATTTTTTTATTTGAATAACTTGTTTTTCTGAAAGAAAATTAGTTATTCTTTTTTTTCTTTTAGGATTTTTATTTATCCATTTATTAAAAATACTATCAGTATCTCTATTTGATGACTCAAACAAAGATGCAGAAACAGGAAATCCTAAAAAATAATTGTTTTTATTTTGGGTAAGCAAAGGTTTTAAAGAATCTTTACTAATTGACTTATTATTTATTAAAATTTGATTTGATTTAAGAATAAGAGAACCCTCTGGAATATTTTTTGAAATTACACATGATTCATAAAATGAAATCAAGAATATAAAAAATAGTATTTTTGTTAATCTATAACTCACTAATAAAATATTATATTCAAAAATACATCTTTAAATATGGTTACCAAAAATGATATAAAATTCATAAATAGCCTAAAACATAAAAAGTTTAGAGATTTAAATAATTGTTTTATTGTTGAGGGAAAAAAATCAATAAAGGAATTTATTGATTCTGAGTTCAAGCTTATTAAACTTTTTTCTGTTAATAGTTCTTGTTTTAAAGAGTTAGCTAATCAATTTCAAATTGAGTATAATCAATTAAAAAAAATAAGTTTTTTAAATAACCCTGATGATCATTTAGCAATTTTTGAATTAAAAAAAACAAAACCAATAAATAATGAAAATTTAATAATTGCATTAGAATCAATTAGAGATCCTGGAAACCTAGGAACTATTATCCGCTCTTGTGAATGGTTTGGTATTAAAGACATAATTTGTTCTTTAGACTCTGTAGATTGTTATAACCCAAAAGTAATTCAGGCTGCTATGGGCTCTATTTCAAGATTAAATATCTCTTATTTAAATTTAGGCCATTATTTAAAAATATCTAAATCCGTAAAGATTGGAACTTCATTAATTGGTAAGTCAATTTATAAGTCTAATATAAAATCTGAGAATAGTATTTTAGTTTTTGGTAATGAGGCCAATGGTATTTCCGATGAATTATTCAAAATAATAGATTTTAATTTAAGTATACCAAGATTTCAAAAACATAATTTTCCTGAGAGTTTGAATATTGCATCCTCTTTAGCTATTATTCTAGGAGAAATAAAAAGAAAAGAATTTTAATTAATGAAAAGTTAGGTTGATAAATATGCCTCTAGTGCTTAATTTATCTATGTTACCTGTCCACGGACTCTCTAGATCATTATCGGGGACTAATTCATTTTTTACAGAAAACAGGCCTCTTATTGATGGGGAAAACTTAAAATATTGTAGATAGAAGTCAATTCCAAAGCCAAGTTCATAATATAAAGTATTACTTTTTAATCTAAAAACATTGTTTTTATTATCCTCTGGGGAATTTTCATTACTTGACAAATTAAATGAGGTGGAGATTCCTCCGATCAAATAAGGTCTAAAATTATTTATTTTTTTTGAACTAAATTTCAATAATAAAGGTAAATGTATAAAAGTTGATTTTATAGATCTTAATGTATCGCTATTTTGAGTAAAATTAGATCTTTCATTAAATTTTAATGCAGATTTATTAGTTTGTAATCCAGGCTCAAAACGGAGGTTCAAGTATTCTCCTAGCCTGATATCCCCGATTAAACCAATATTAAGCCCTAATTCTTCCTCAACTTGTGTTGTATAGTTTGGGTTTTTTTTATAATCAATTTTAAAATTATATTGATTAAATCCTATGAAATATCCAAAATGTATTTTTTGTTTATCAAAATTTTGAAGGTTTTCTACTTTTCTGCCTTGAGTTTGACTAAAACTATTAGAATAAAAAAAAAGTAATAAAGTAGTAAAAAAAAAATATTTCATAATTAAAGTCAAATTTATAAAACATTAATTTAATTAACTGACAATTTTTTTATTGTTAAAAAAACGAGTCTTTTTTTAAAATCAAGTATATTTGTATAGTTATACAATGCTATATACATGAAAATCATAATAGCAGGAGCTGGTGAAGTTGGGTTCCATTTGGCAAAGTTACTCTCTTTTGAGTCTCAGGATATTACTTTAATTGATAATAAAAAATCATGCCTGAATATTGCTGAAACCCAACTTGATATTAAAACTATTGAAGGCAACTCTGCTTCGATTTCTGTTTTAAAGAAGGCTAATGTAGAGAAAGCTGATTTAGTTGTTTCTCTTACTACATCTGAGACAACTAACTTCACTACATGTTTTTTAGCTAAACAACTTGGAGCGAAAAGAACAATAGCCAGAATTTCTAATGCAGAATTTATTGAAAACAACAAAGAAATTGACTTTGATTCAATAGGAATTGATGAATTAATTTCACCTGAAAACTTAGCTACCGAAGAGATTAAACTTTTAGTCCACGAGTCTGCCTTTACAAATAGTCATGATTTTGAATATGGTATATTAAAAATGATGGGTGTAAAACTTGAAAAAAACGCTCCTTTTATTGGTAAAACTGTTATGCAGGCTGCATCAGTATTCCCAGGTGTTCATTTTATGCCAATTGCATTAAAAAATGAAGGTTCTGAAAAAACAGTTATTCCCAGAGGAGATACTGTATTTATGTTAGGTGATCAAATTTATTTCATTACTAATGAAAAAGGTTTAAAAGAACTTTATAATTTACTGGGAACAGTTAAGCAAAATATTGAAAATATAATGATTTTAGGAGCAGGAAGAATCGGTTCTAAGTTAGCTAGAGATTTAAGTATTGAAGGTTTAAATGTAAAAATTATTGAGATTGATTCAGAAAAAGCTAATCATTTAGCTGAAGAATTATCAAACGTGATGATTCTCAATGTAGATGGAAGAAATGTGGATTTATTAGTTGCAGAAAATCTTGAAAACATGGATGCTTTTATTGCAACCACCGGGAATTCCGAAACTAATATAATGTCATGTTTAATGGCGAAATCTAAAAAAATTAAAAAAACAATTGCTTTAGTTGATAATATGGATTATTTCAATTTATCTCAATCAATTGGAATAGATACTTTAATTAACAAGAAACTCTTGGCTGCTAATGATATTTTTCGCTTCGTTAGAAATGGTGATATAGTTGAGTTAGCAATGCTTAATAATATGGATGCTGAAATTGTCGAATTTATTGTAAAAGAACATTCAAAAGTATTGAATAAAAAAATTTTTGATCTTAATTTTCCCAGAGAAGCCATTATTGGTGGAGTAATTAGGGGAGGTCATGGTTTAATAGCTCTTGGTGATTTTGAAATCCAACTTGGAGATAGAGTCTTAGTTTGCTCGACTGCTGAAGCTTTAAACAAAGTAGAAAGTTTATTTTTATAAACTATTATGACCAAACTAAATAAAAAATTAATTTTTTATATAATTGGGATGCTTCTTGTTTTTAACGGAGGAGCAATGCTTTTTTCTTCACTAGTTAGTTTAATTACAAATGATGGTGTTTTACAAGAAGTTACTTTGTCAGCTATTATTACAATAGTAATGGGCTATTCGATAATGATATTGACAAAAAGTAACATAAGACAAATTAATAAACGTGATGGTTATTTAATTGTTACAATTGGATGGCTTACTATGGTTTTTTCAGGCATGCTTCCATATTATTTAACAAATTCGATAACATATTTTCCTAATTTGTTTTTTGAAACTATGTCTGGATACACCACTACAGGCTCCACAATTTTAAATGATATTGAAGCTTTACCAAAAAGTATTATTTTTTGGAGAAGTATGACCCATTGGCTAGGTGGGATGGGAATTATAGTATTAGCCATAGCTATTCTTCCTTTGCTGGGAATAGGTGGAATGCAGCTTTTTTCTGCAGAGTCACCAGGAACAGGAATTTCAGGTGATAAGATACATCCACGAATAAGTGACACCGCTAAAAGACTATGGATGATTTATGTTGGACTAACTATTGTGGAAACTTTATTATTAAACCTAGCTGGAATGAGTTTTTTTGATGCAATTAATAACTCTATGAGTAATATTGCCTCAGGAGGTTTCTCGTCCAGAAATGCAAGTATTGGTTTTTGGAATGATAATCCTCTTATTCAATATATAATAATAGTTTTTATGTTTTTAGCTGGAACTAATTTTATTCTAATATATTTTGGTTTAACCGGAAGAATAAAAAAAATTATTCAAGACACAGAGCTTAAATGGTATATTTCTTTTATTTCAATTTTTACTTTATTTATAACAATAGCATTGTTTGTGTCTGTCGATTTAACACAAACAGATGTTTTTCATCCTCAGATTTATGGAAAACTTGAAAGTAGTTTTAGACATGCTTTATTTCAAGTTGTAGCTATTGTTACAACCACTGGCTTTGTAACAGGGGATTTTATTTCATGGACTCCTTTTATAACAATGTTTTTCTTTGGAATTATGTTCCTTGGAGGATCTTCTGGATCTACATCTGGAGGCGTCAAAATTTTGAGACATTTAATACTTATAAAAAATGGAATTTTAGAGTTTAAAAGATCTCTGCATCCTAACGCAATTATTCCGCTAAGACATAATAATTCGGTGGTTGAAAAACCCATTGTGATTCATGTTCTTGCTTTCTTTATATTATATCTCATTTTATTTATAATCGGAGCAGGTGTATTAAGTTTATTGGGTCTTGATTTTACTTCAGCAATTGGGGGAGCTGCTTCATCAATAGGAAATGTTGGGCCAGCTTTAGGATCTCTTGGTCCAACAAGTAATTTTGACAGCCTTCCAGAAATGGGAAAATATTGGTGTTCTTTTTTAATGTTGGTAGGTAGGTTAGAGTTGTTTACAGTTTTAATTTTATTTACTCCTTATTTTTGGAGAGACCATTAACTTTCCAAAGATGATTTGATTCTATCAATAGCTTTTTTTATTTCTTCTTTAGATGCAGCATAAGAAATTCTAATATTATTTGGACTTCCAAATGCATCTCCAGTAACAGTAGCTACATGAGATTCTTCTAATAAAAAAATAGCAAAATCTGAAGCATTATTGATTTTTTTATTTTTTAAAGTTTTACCGAAAAAATAGGAGATATCAGGAAAAATATAAAAAGCTCCCATAGGTTTATTTAGTTTAACACCTTCAACTTCATTTAGTAAACTAATTATTAATTCTCTTCTTTCTTTAAATTCCTCTACCATGTATTGAATCTTGCTGACTGGAGCTTCCAAAGCTGCTATTGTTGCGCGTTGTGCTATACAGTTAGTTCCGCTCGTGATTTGACCTTGCATTTTTGTGCAAGCTTTTGCTATCCAAGCTGGAGCACCAATATAACCAATCCTCCAACCTGTCATTGCAAAAGCTTTTGCTAAACCATTAACAGTAATTGTTCTTTTATACATTGAAGGGATCTTGGCAAAACTATAGTGGGGAACGCCGTAATTTATATGCTCATAAATTTCATCAGATAGGATGAAAACTTCAGGATATTTTTCTAAAATTTTAGCAAGTTCGATATACTCTTGCTTAGTGTAAACAGATCCACTAGGATTGTTAGGAGAATTAATAATTACTAGTTTTGTTTTCTTAGTAATTGAGCTCTCTAATTCTTTGGGAGTTATTTTAAAATCACTAGAAATATCTGATCTGATTTCAATTGGATTTCCTTCAGCTAAAGTAACAATTGCAGAGTAACTTACCCAATAAGGCGCTACAAGTAAGACATCATCCCCAGGATTTACTAATACTTGAACGGTATTAGCAATAGATTGTTTAGCACCTGTTGAAACAACAATTTGGTCAGTTTCATAATGTAATCCGTTATCTCTTTGAAATTTTTTACATATTGATTTTTTTAAATCAAGATAACCATCTACTGGTGAATAAGAATTAAAATTATCATTAATTGCTTGAACTGCCGCTTCTTTTATAAAATTAGGTGTGTTAAAATCTGGTTCTCCAAGACTTAATCCAATTATATCAATACCATTTTCTTTTAATTCTCTTGTTTTAGCAGCCATAGCTAAAGTTGCTGATACAGGAAGATTATTTATTCTATCGGAAAGTTTATTTGTCATTTAATTAAGCATTTTTAGGTTTCATACCCATTGTTTTAAGAAATCGAAAGTGAGCACTTATTGCATCGAAAAAAGTATTAAACTCGTTATATGGAAGATTAAATTCGTGAGTAGTTTTTTTAACAATTTTAGCAATGTTATCATAATGAACATGGGAAATATTTGGAAAAATATGATGCTCAACCTGATAATTTAAACCACCTGTAAACCAATTAAGTAATTTATTTTTTGAAGCAAAATTTACAGTTGTTTTTAATTGGTGAATTGCCCAATTATTTTTCATATTGCCATATGAGTCAGGCAAAGGCATTTCTGCTTCATCCATAATATGAGCTAGTTGAAACACTAAGCTTAATATAAGTCCTGCTGTATAATGCATCACTAAAAATGATATTAATACCTTCCACCAAACTATTTTAAAAACGAAAATTGGAATAATAATCCAAAATAAAAAATACAGTATTTTAGAAATTAATAATTTCGTCCAGTTTATAAATGGATTTGGAAATTTACCATGAGATAATTTTTTTTTCATGTATCTTTTCATTTGAATAAAATCAGTGGTAATTGCCCAATTTATTGTTAATAGTCCATAAAGTAAAACTGAGTAATAATGTTGAAATTCATGAAACCATCTCCACTCGGAATGTTGTGAAAACCTAATAATTCTTCCCGCTTCTAAATCTTCATCATGACCATGAATATTTGTATATGAATGATGTAAAACATTATGTTGAACTTGCCAGTTATATCTGTTTCCAGCTAATAAATATATGCTTCCTCCCATTAATCTGTTTACCCATTTTTTATTAGAAAAGGAACCGTGATTTCCATCATGCATAACATTCATGCCAACTCCAGCTAAACCAATTCCCATAATAAATGATAATAATATTTGAATCCAAGCTGGAATAGCTAGTATAGATATCAAAATATATGGTGCTATAAGTAAAGAAAACATTACTATAGTTTTTAACCATATTTTCCAATTACCATTTTTTTTAATGTTTTGTTCTTTAAAATAATTATTTACTCTTTTGTTTAAAGTTTGAAAAAATTTTTTTGGATCGTTTCTAGAAAACTTAATAGTATTTATTGTCATAGAATTATCATTATATTATGTTTCACAATAAAGATATTTATTTTGATAAAAATATTGATGTAATTTTGAACAAATAAAAAAAAGTTTTGAACAGAATAAAATCAAATTTTTCTTACTTATCAGGCTTACAAATCAAGCAGTATGAAAGTTTAAAAAATTTGTATGAAAGTTGGAATCATAAAATAAATGTAGTTTCTAGAAATGATATTTTAGAGCTTAATACAAGACATGTGTTGCATTCTTTAAGCATAGCTAAATTCATAGATTTTAAACCTAAATCTAAAATTCTTGACGTAGGCACCGGCGGAGGATTTCCAGGAATACCCTTAGCAATAATGTTTCCTGATGTTTCATTTCATTTAATAGATTCAATAGGAAAAAAAATAAAAGTAGTCAAAGCTATTGTAGAAGAACTAGGTCTGACTAACGTTAGAGCTGAAAAAATAAGATCAGAGCATGTAGAAGAAAAATATGATTTTGTAGTCAGTAGGGCAGTAACAAACATGACTGACTTTAAAAAGATAGTTGACGGAAAATTTTCCACCATAAATAATCACCAAATAAAAAATGGTATAATTTATCTTAAAGGTGGTGATTTGAGTCTTGAACTAAAAAATTTTAAATCTGCCAGAATTGTTGAAATTAATAAATACTTTAAAGAACCTTTTTTTGAAACAAAAAAAATAGTGTATTTACCTATTTCATGTAAGGGTATGGGTAGTCATTAGGTGG
>Ga0257106_1000685_pt1 | contig 18868 bp, 21 predicted proteins | sample LP_taG_3_FD_190177 | JGI IMG/M metagenome (GOLD analysis project Ga0257106, IMG submission 190177) | Marine microbial communities from Northeast Subartic Pacific Ocean, Canada - LP_J_2011_P26_10m | ecosystem: Environmental > Aquatic > Marine > Oceanic | place: Canada: Northeast Subartic Pacific...
GGGTTTTTTTATGCTTATAATTATAAAGAATTAAGGTTTGCCTTTACCTCGAACATCAACTTCTAAATATTCAATTTTATAATTTTCTACTGAGCTGTATAGCCACCATCAATTATAGAAACGCTATTTTATTTATTCCCCATTTTATACCACGTCTAAGTAATTCATAAAATGCTTCAGTTTCCCAGCCACCCCTATCAACAGGACACTCATCCATAAAAGGTCTCATATCATATTTACCTCTGCAATGGCCAAGCATAAGATATAATACACCCCCCTTACCTACTTTATGAAGGTACATTTGAGGTCTGGGAATATCTTCTTTCCATGAAGAATGAACATAAGCATCAGCATCATCTGTATATCTAGATTCTAAAAGTACTTTTATACCATCAGAAAATTCGCAATAATAAGGCTCATCAAAAATTTCAAAATCATTTAAATCTTTTGTGATTGGATGAGACTTATCATTAACTTTTACCTTAATACTCATATTTGGTGGATGAGCTACAAAGCGACTTCCTAGTAGCTCCATCAATTCGGGGTTCTTATTTGGAGTATCAGTTTTCCCTGGAATCTCAAGACCATCTACTATTTGCATCTCTCCAACAAATTCTATGAGAGCATTTGTCCCATGCAACCCGAACCATTTTCCACCTTCATTTAAGAAGGATCGAAGGGCATCAACCTCCTCTTGAGCCGGTGACAGGTCACAAGTATAAGTAATCAATAAATCAGAATCTTTAAATTTATAAAAATCACTATAGTCTTGTGATATTGAAACCCCTAAATCATCATGTTCAGAAAATAAATTTACTAATTCAGAACGTGCAAAATCCGTATCATGGTATTTAGCATTACATATAAGATGAACGTGATGTGGTTTTATTTTTACCATTTAATCCCCCATAAAAAAGACTAAGAAACCCAAGATCTCTTAGTCCTTAAATATTATATTTTTTTATTAGTTTTAAAAGTTTTCCTCAGTATAGACTTTACGTTTTATCCGCACCTTAGCGGATAGCAAAAATCGTTATTATTTAATATTTTTTATAATTGTATCTTTCGCATCCTTTGGGAGAAGTTGAATAATATCAATAATTGCATTTAAAAATTTATCGAGAGGCGCAGCTTTAGCAACTTGATAATCCCCTTTTTCATGAATTTTATTAACTTTTGTTGATATTTTATAAACATATTTAAAAGTCGTATTATGTGCAATTTTTGATAATTCATCTTCGCTAAGTTTTTTTATATTTACTTTTTCTAATTCACCAGATCTGCATAAGGAGGCTACTCTTCTCTCAAAAGTATCCCTACTTAATGAATAAAATTTACCCCCTTTGGATTTAAAATAATGAATTAACTGGTGAAGACTTAACCATGGAGAATCTTCAAACGATTGTAGAGTCATTTTGATTATGATCATTGAGCTTATTTCATCTCTATCATGTTGTGCTTTGGAAAGACTATCGAACTCACCTTTAATGACACCTTCTTCACGAACACTTCTATGAAAATTTTTTGATAAAAGAGAGATATCTAAAATAGAATCAGCGATAGCTGTTTTCTCATAGAGAGATAAATCTTCCCATCTTAAGTAACTAAAATAATTAAGTTTTTTATCAATTTGATAATATTCAGACATTAATAGCCCCCCAGAAAAATTTTATTCGCTTTGAAAAAAAATTCAAGCTTATTCTTCTGCCCCTAGACTAAAAAAAGTATGTTTGGTTATTTTCCAGCTTTCCTTATCTTTCTGCATATATGTTTCATAATAGCCCCATAAACTCACAGATCTTCCTTCCTCTCCTTTATAGTAACCTCTAGAGTTTAAGTTTGACCTTACTTTCACTAGCTCATCATCATAGGAAATAAGTGGATTACCGATTAAATGTTGCGACGTTTTAAATAAGGCCCCAGACTCTGCAATATACGTCACCCAATTGTCTAAACCATTAATAATAATTTCCTCACCGCCAAAAAAGCTAGGGTCAAAAACTAATCGAGCCTCAACATCATCAAAAAATAATGATCTAAATAAATCATAATCTTTATTATCGACAGCTAAACCATAATTATTTATGACATCAATAATATCTAACCTATCAGCAGTTGTTAATGTTCTGTCACTTGCAAATAAATTAAAGGAGAAAAGAGCTAACATTAAATATAAAGGAAAAATTTTCATGAGGACCTTCTAAATAAAATAAAACCTTGGCAATAATATTGCCAAGGCTTCAAATTTTCAAATTTTCAAATTCAATTAAAAATCTCTACTTACAGATATACCATAAGTTCTTGGCATTCCTGTCCAACGCATAACAGTATCATTTGTGCTTTGTGATTGTGTCCAATAATACTCATCCGTTATATTTCTACCCCATATTTGAGCTTGCCATTCTCCGAAGTCAATGCCCGCTCTAATATCAATTAAAGTACGAGAATTTATTGGAAGATCAGTAAGATTACCTCGTATATCAACTAAATCACTTGTACAAGGAACACCAGGTTCTTGGCAAGTATCAACAAATCCTGCTGTTGTTTCATCTTGGTAGTCCATATTAGCACCAACATACATAGTTGACCCATTCTCAAGATCCCATGAGTATTGCACATCAATTTTTCCAAAAACTTCAGGTGTATGAGGGAATGGTTGCCCTGTGAAATTTTTTGGTCCTGAATTAGCACCACCAGCAAAAGTATCCCAATTTCTATATTGGCCAACTTCTGAGTCAACATAGGTAAATGATGGTGCAATTCTTAATCCTTCAATAGGATACCATTCAATAGATACATCAATACCTGTAACTTCTGCATCAGGAACATTAATAAGTGTAGGTAACGGCCCTAAAATAGGATCTGGTGTTGAGCCAACTACTTGCTTATCTTTGTAATCATAGTAGAAAACTGCAGCATTCAATTGCATACGGTTATCTAGCATGCTTATTTTACCACCAAGTTCATAAGCTAAGATTTCCTCTTGAACTACTGGATTATATTGAAGTGTTGTTGTGGCTCCTATTGTAGGAAATGATCCTGATTTAAATCCTTTAGTCAAATTAAACCAAAATAAAGCATCCTCAATTCCACTATATGTTGTTCCAAGTTTCCAGGAAAAATTATCTTCATTAAGTTCACGAGCAAAACCCTTCTCAGATGTGTAGAAAGGGTATTCTTGAGAAGCAACCCATGAACCTCCAGCAACAGCATTACCGCCGATAACAGGTTGACCACTTAATATCTGATTATAAGTAATGATTTGATTACCAAAAGTAGCATTTACACCGTCGCCACTATCTTGGTTACTCATAACTGACTCTCTTTCTTGTTCAGTATAACGAGCACCCAAAGTAACAGCCCAATTATCGTTTACAGAAAAATCAACGCTACCAAAGAATGAGGTAGTATCTGTTTCTTGATTATTAAAAGTAACTGTTGGTCCAAAAGGTATGACAGTAAAAAATGTATAAGGAACTACAGTTGCATAACCAAATGATGCAAGGAAGTCATCCTTTGTTTCAGTACTCTCGTAGTTGGTTCCAATCACCCAGTTTCCTGTTTGACCAAATGTTCCTGATAATCTTAACTCTTGGAATTGTGATTCAACTTCACCGAGGAGATGAACTTCATAATTTTGGTAAATAGTACCATCAGCTTCAAGGCCCTCTTCACGATCATAATCGCTAATACTAGTCAAAGAAGTAAGAGTCATGTTGTTACCTAAGTCCCAGTCCATTCTTAAACTTACAGCTGTGTATTCGTTATCTTTTTCATTTTGAGTACACTCATTCCAATTTTGATTACCAAGATTTTCAGGATTACCGAAAACATCTAGATTGCCTGTTTCATTATTTTCATTACCAGTTCTCTTGGAATTAACACATGGACCCCAATCTGATGCACGATTATCACTTGGAGGTAGTGGATAGTTTTGAATTAAAGGAGGAAATTCTCCCGGTCCTCTTTTCCAAGAAGCTAGATATTGCGGCATTGGAGAGTCGCCTCCATCAGACCAATTATCAATCCTAAGTAAAGCAGTAAAACTTTCACTTGGTTCCCATAAAAGAGATAATCTTGCATTTAAGAAATCTTTAGCACCTTTTTCATCGTCCCAAGTATAGTTATCACCTCTTGATGCCCACATTGGATTAGGACCAGCACCTTTATTTTCAGTATATGAATAGTAATGACCATCGGAAGTAATTGACCTTACTGCAACTCTTGCACTTAGTGTTTCACTCAAAGGCCCACTTAAATAACCTGAAACATCAATTTCACCAAAACTAGCTGCACCAATTGAAAAACCACCTTCAAATTCTCTTGTAGGTTTATTCGCAATATAATTGATAGCACCACCTGTTGTATTCATTCCAAAAAGAGTACCTTGAGGTCCTTTTAGAACCTCAACTCTTTCAACATCAAGAATTGCACCACTTGCCATAGGTGCAAATGGTATTGGCATTTGGTCAATACTTACACTTACTGTTTGTGGTGAAGCTAAAGCTGTATCTTGGAAACCAATGCCTCGAATTGTATATATAGGGGATCCGTAATAATTCATATTTGCGGAAAAACCACTTACTAACTTACCAATATCAAATGTATCAGTTACACCAGCTGTTTTAAGAGCATCTCCAGTTGCAACATCGATGGTCATGCCAACATCATTAATATTTTGCTCTCTTTTTTGAGCAGTAACAACAATTTCTTCAAGACCAAAAGATCTTGCTTCATCTTGCGCATGTGTGTGTGAGGAAATAGCCCCAAGGAACAAAGAAAATGAAAAAATTAAAGAAAGGTTAAATTTATATAAACGCATTACAGTCACTCCCAAAAAACTAACCTTAATTATAATTAAAAACTGGGGAGCAAAAAAATAATTAAAGTTAGAAAATTTATTAAACTGAACCAACAATATTGGCGAAGATTAGATATTTCAATATTTCTTTATAAGTTCATCCGCACCGGTGAGTATTATTTTATTATCCGCTAAGGTGCGCATGAAATATAATAAGCTATATTGACAGTTTATTAGTTATGAATGTTAATTGGTGAATAAATTTAGAGAAATTAATAATGGCAAAAATAGAAAAAGATTTTATCGAAAGAGATAATCCGACAAAAAGAGAGTTTAAAGCCGAGCCATTTATTCCTAGAAAACCTATACCTGATTTAGGTCATGAAAAATTAGATGGTGAAAGGTTTTATTCTAGAGAATTTATGCAAAAAGAATGGGATTCTGTTTGGACTAAAACATGGCAAATAGTTCACAGAGAGTCTGAGTTAGAGTTTGATGGCTCTTTCATTACACATTCAATTGGTAAGGAGTCATTTATAATTGTTCGAGGTAATGATAGTAAAATTCGAGCTTTTTATAATGTATGTCGACATAGAGGAAATCAACTCTGTACACTTGATTCCGGAGAACTTGATACTTTCTCATGTCCTTTTCACGGATGGAAATGGAATAATGATGGAACTTTGAATTCTGTATTTGCACCAGAATTATATAAACAATTTAAAAATGGAATTCCTAGTGATGAGCTAGGATTACAAGAAGTAAAAATTGATACCTGGGGTGGTTGGCTATGGCTTAATATGGATCTAAGCTGTACACCGCTTAAAGATTATTTATCCGATTATGGTGAGCACCTAGAGAGTTATGATTTTGAAAATTGGGCCCTTATTGATTATCAAACATTTGAGTGGGGAGGTAATTGGAAGCATGCTGTTGATGCATTTAATGAAAGCTATCATTTTACAGCTCTTCATCCAGATATGATTCAATTTGGAGAAGGTCATGATGTACCAATAGAAATTTCTGGTAATCATTCACGTATGATTAATTTTAATTCGACTGTTAGTGAGGTCGTAGGGGATAGAGATACCTTTACTCCACTTCGAACTGAAATGATGGGGGATGCACAAATCGGTAAGATGGGTGAAATTGATGACGACTTTCAAGGAGCTGCCAAAGATTTACATCTTCATTATATAGAGAAGAGAAGGGCTGAAGAAAATAATATAAAATACTATAAAAATATGAATGATGAACAACTTGTTCATCAATATCATTATTTTTTCTTTCCAAGTGCTGTTTTCACTAATAAACCCGAGGCTGGAAATGTCTTCAGGTACAGACCACACCCAACTGATCCAGATAAATGCTACTATGATTTTTTTATTCTCATTAATAATGCTGATAATAATAAATTACCTCCTCGCCGACCTCATAAAATATATAAGGGTAATGGTCCCGAACTTTATGATGAGGCATTTGAGGGAACTTTTCCTTCTGTCTTTAATAATGTTTTAGCGCAAGATGGATCTAATATGGAGACGATGCAATGGGGTTCAAAATCAGATAGCTTTAAAGGTGGAATACTTTGTGAACAAGAGATAAGAGTTAGACATTTTCATCAAACAATTGATAAATTTATAGAAAAATATAAAAAATAATTTTTTCGTATATGAAATTTATTGAAATAAACAGATGAAAGGTCCAATTTTTAATAAATTATGTTTTTTAAATTATATAAATATGATAAGAAACCTAAGCAAACTGAGAGATATACAATAATAATTTGGAACTTAAATTTTAAAATACTGAATTATTTAATATAGAGACAACATGTCCATTCAATCAAAAAATAAACTTGTTACTATTTCAACCTTACGTAAATTGAAAAGTAATGAAGAAAAATTTAGTTGTTTAACAGCTTATGAATCTACTTTAGCTCAAAGAATTAGCGAAGCTGGCGTAGAGGTTATTCTTGTTGGTGACAGTTTGGGTATGGTTATCCAAGGCCATGACAGCACTCTACCGGTAACAATGGATCAGCTGATTTATCATCTTGATTGTGTTGCAAGAGGTAATGTTAATTCGCATATTATGGCTGATATGCCTTTCATGAGCTATTCAACTGATGAGCTAGCACTAGAGAACGCAACTAAGCTTATGCAAAATGGAGCTCATTCAGTTAAGATTGAAGGCGGCTCTTGGATATGCAAGATGACCAGTACTTTAGCTGAGAGAGGAATACCAGTATGCGCTCATATGGGCTTAACGCCTCAATCCATTAATAGAATTGGAGGTTATTTTGTTCAAGGAAGAGATACAAAGAAACGACAAAAACTTATTGAAGAGGCAAAATCTCTAGAAAGTGCCGGTGCAGCAATGCTACTTCTTGAGTGTGTTCCAAATGATTTATCAAAAGAAATAACAAGTTTATTGAAAATTCCTGTAATTGGTATAGGAGCAGGACCTGAGACTGATGGTCAAATAATGGTTATCCATGATCTTTTGGGTATTTCATGTTTAGAAAAACCACCTAAATTTGTTAAAGATTTTTTAAAAGGCTCATCTTCAATTGAGGCTGCACTTGCAAAATATGTGAAGAGCGTCAAGTCTAAAAAATTTCCTTCAAGATCTCATACATTTTTTTAAAAAATGGAAATCATTTCTTCAGAAATTCAAGCCAAGGAAGTCTTAAGGAATTATAATGATATTGTTTTAGTTCCCACAATGGGTAATCTCCATGATGGTCATATAAGTTTAGTTAATAAAGCGAAAGAACTAGGAAAAACAATTGTATCTTCGATATTTGTTAATCCCCTTCAGTTCGGATTCAATGAAGATTTTGATAGTTATCCAAGAACGTTGGAAAATGATCTAGAGCAGCTAGAAAGAGCAGGTAGTCATTTTGTATTTCATCCTTCGGAAGATATTTTAGAAGATATTAAGAAAAGAAAGGCACCCTCCTTAAGTAGAAAAATGTGTGGTAAAACTCGACCCGAGCATTTCGATGGAGTTGTTACAATAGTTGGCAAATTATTTGAAGTTGTAAGACCTCAGTTTGCTGTCTTTGGCCTTAAAGATTATCAACAATTTTTAATAATAAAAAATCTTATTACTTCAAGTGATTTTGAGATCGAAATTATTGGGAGTCCAATCATTCGGGAACAAGATGGTCTAGCAATGTCTTCTAGGAATAATCTTTTAACACATGATAATCGGTTACTTGCACCTGAGATTTATAAAATATTAAATTGGATAAAAGATAATATTTCTGAGAAATCTAATGAAAACCTAATTAAAGAATCAACTGACTTACTTCAAACAAAAGGACTTACGCCGGAATACCTTAAAATATGTGATCCAGATACCTTGGAGGATTTAAATTACTTTTCTGGCAGATCATTAATTGCTATAGCTATAAAATTAGGGGATGTTCGATTAATCGATAATATTTTGATTGATTGATTTACCTAATCTAAAATTTTTAGGATATGAAAATGAAAAAGACATTATTGCGATCAAAACTACATAGAATAAATGTTACTCAAGTTGAGTTAGACTATGAAGGTTCATGTGCTGTTGATACTGAAATCCTCTCAAAGGGTAATATGCAAGAATATGAAAAAATAGATATCTATAATGTAACTAATGGTGAAAGATTTTCTACTTATCTTATGGCAGCTGAAGCCGGCTCTAAGACAGTTTCGATTAACGGAGCGGCGGCTCACAAAGCCTCTCCAAATGACATAATAATTATTTGTTCATATGGTTTATTTAATGAACAAGAGGCCTTATCCCATGAGCCAGTTTTAGTATATTTTGATTCTGACAATAATATAAAATCGATAAAGAATGCTATTCCTGAACAAAGATTATAATGAGACATATTTTTATTTATCTCTTTATTATTACTCTATCCTCGTGTGCTTTTTTTGATAAAGAAATTTTTGAAAATAATAATGATATAACTTTTACTTTAGAAGAAAATTTAGATGATAAATCTTTTTTTGGACCAGGGTTCAATTTTTGGAAGGAATTGAGGTCTGTAGATAGAGTTCAAATAGAACTTTCTAGAGAATATAAGGAATTAGAAAAAAAACCTAATGGCTATACTTCATGGATAGGTCATTCTTCTTTTCTGGTTAATAACTATGATTTAAATATTATCACTGATCCAATCTTTTCCGAAAGAGCATCACCATCTCAATTTTTTGGGCCTAAGAGATTAATACCACCGGCAATAAATTATGAAGACCTTCCAAAAATTGATGTTATTGTTATAAGCCATAACCATTACGATCACTTAGATATTAAAAGTATCAAGAAGCTGCATATTATCAATCCCGAAATAATCTATCTTGTTCCCTTAAAGTTAAAAAAATGGTTTCAGAATTTAGGTATTAAAAATGTATACGAATTTAATTGGTGGGAGGAAAAAACTATTAAAAATACTACCTTTACCTTCGTTCCAGTTCAACATTGGTCTAGAAGGGGCTTATTTGATAAAAATAAAACCTTATGGGGCGGTTGGTGGATAGAAAATGATGATATAAAATTAGTTCACTTAGGCGATACTGGATACACAAAGGATTTTGTTGAGATCAATAATATTCTTGGTAGTCCGGACTTAGCTTTCATTCCAATTGGAGCATATTCACCTAGGAAGATTATGAGGGAAAGTCATATGAACCCAGAGGAAGCTCTGAATGCTGCGCTTGACCTTAAAGCCAAGCACTCAATCGGTATGCATTGGGGAACATTTATTTTGACAACAGAACAAACTGAAGAGCCTAAAAGGTTGCTGAACAATCTAATGTTGGAAAAAGGGATTGATAGAAGTTTTTTTGAAACTTTAAAGCCTGGAGAGGTTTATCATTTTGAAGAAAAATTAACTTCCTCTAAAAAATAACAGCAAATACCTTATTTATGAGGATATCAAAATTTGAGAAAGATGTATCTCTTCTGTCTTCAATAATTTGAAGTTTTTTTGCAAGTGTTGGATTTTTAAAATCTATTATTTTATTTGATACCATAACAATTCTCATTTTTTTTGAACAGTCTCCCTTAAAGATTTGGGGGGTAGGGAGACTGTTCAAGTTGGTTGTAGATAGTCCTCCCTAGGGTTTGGGAGGGATTGAGGGAAGACTATCTAATTAGTTTTGTGAACAGTCCCCTCTAGGGTTTGGGAGGGGGGATGAGGAGACTGTCCATTATGTAGCGATCTAATTGATCGCACTTTGTTAGTTAAATTCTTTAGTTAAAGAAGTAAGACGCCTTTGTTGCATATTCATTTAAATTAAAAGTATCATTTGCAAAGGCTGGTGATACAGCAACATAAACAGATACGAATAAACCGATAATTACTAAATTTTTTAATACTGACATTTTTTAACTCCTTAAGCTTGAATGTGTTATAGCCGAAGTAATCACTATTTATCAAATCAATTATATAAATGTTTACTATTTATTTAATAAATGATATAGTATTTATATTATCAATCAGTGAGTATTTATATTATGAATTTATCAAGATTAGACTTAAATCTCTTATTAGTCTTTACTGCTATCTATAACGAAAAAACAATAACTAAGGCTGCAGAAAAGCTTAACTTATCGCAATCCGCAGTTAGTAATGCCCTTAACAGGCTTCGATACACTTTAGATGATGATTTATTTTTTAGAGCATCTGATATGATGAAGCCAACTAAACGTGCTGAAGAATTAGCATACCCAATTCAGAATGCTCTTGATCAGATTGAACAATCCTTGAGTTCTGAGGAATTTTCACCCCTAACGTCTGAGAGGAGTTTTAAATTTTGTTTGCCAGACATTGCAGCGGGTAGAATTTTACCGCAGCTTGCTGAAATTTTTCAAACTGAAGCTCCTAAAATTGAGGTCGTTGCTGTATCAACATCAAAAGGTGATCTTGAGAAGTTAAAGAATCAGGAATTAGATTTTATTATTTCCTCTGATGAAGCCTTAAGAAATGATTTTAAATCACCAGTAGGTCAAAGATTTGATGAATACTTTAATAGTTTTATTATTTATAAAGATCGTCCAGTATGTGTTGGAAGGATAGGCAATCCTTTTTTTGATGAAAATGAAGTTAGCCTTGAAAACTATATTAAAGCAAGCCATGTTCACGTAAGCTACGATGGAACAATTGACAGTCCTGTTAATGACTATTTAAATAAAATAAAGAAACCACGTAGAATTGCTATGTCAGTAAACTATGTTTCTGTTGCTAAAGAAATCGTTAGGTCATCTGATTATCTCATTACCTTATCAGGTCATCTGGCGTCCTTTTTTAATAAAGCAAATAACTTCGTAATTGCTCCACTACCGTTTGAAACAGAGGAGTATTCTGTTCGATTAATATGGAATAAAAGATCTGAAAATGAAGCATCACACTCCTGGATGTTGAATATTTTATCTAAAATACAAGAAAGGAACTTTGGTAAAGATGGTGATGAGTCCAATCATTACTATAAAAATCCAGATAATAAATTTGGTGTTCCTAATATTCGTGGTGATTAGAATCTTACCTGAATCATAGTGCTTCGTAGTTTGGTAAAAATTTACTTATAAAGACAGCCTTATCTTTGTTATTAACGCTCCATTTAATTGAGCTGGACAGGACTTCCATTACACTTTCATACTCACCCATAATGACTGTACAGGTAGGAAAGACTTCAATCTTAATATCCTTGTAGTCTTTTAAATGATCAATAAAGTCCTCTATAACAGGAAGATAGTTGTCTTTGAGGGGGTACATCGTCAATTCTATTGATAATTTCATTACTGTCCTTGTTCAATAGTTTTATTTCTTGTTAGAGAAAGGTATGCCCTATCAATTAAAACACTTGTATCACCTAAGATATTTTCTAAATCTTTAATGGGGTTATTTTCAATAATATCTGCTAATTGCATATTTTGGTTAATCATTTCAAGAAGCCTTTCTTTGCTTATAATTAATGATTCTAAATATATTTTTACAGTTTCATAGTCTGTAATTTGTCCATGACCTGGGACCACGATCGTTTCTTTATTGATAATTTTCAATGCCTCTTCTAAATTATTTATCATACCGGATAGCGAGCCTCCATTGCCTGAATCAATGAAGACCATAGAATCTATATTTAATATATCTCCAAAATGAATAACATTTTCTTCTTTGAAGAAAATTATCGTATCTCCGGTGGTGTGAGCTGGCCCAAAATTAAATAAACTAATATTATTATTATTGAAATTTAACGCCATCTTATCTTTGAAGGTAATGGTTGGAAGTGAATCATTAGGATATGGTTGCTGAGGGTATTTAACTAAAACAATATCAATTTCATTATTGTTTTTCATAAATTCTCTTGAATTCTCGTGAGCAATTATCGTTGATCCAGTTGGTCCAAAAGCACGGTTTCCTTCTGCATGGTCAAAATGCCAATGAGTATTAATAATATAGTCAATATTACTGCCACCTAATTTTTCTACTTCTTCTAGAATGCTTTTATTTAATTGAGGAAATTGACTGTCAACAATAAGAGTTCCATCAGTACCCGTTGACACTAAAATATTTCCCCCGTATCCAAATATTACAGAAATATTTTCTGTAATAGTTTCTACCTTTAGAATACCTTGTTTTGAAAAATCCCAATCGAACGCATTAAAAACGTCAACCTGTTTATCTGAAAAGTTAAATATAGATTCTTCTTTTTCACAAGATGATAGGAATATTAAAAAGACTGGCAGGAGTAGTAATTGTAAATATTTTTTCATAAATTTATTTTAACATTTTTATTTCATTTAGTATCTAAATAAGTAGTAATATTAGATAAATTTTTAATTATCACAGGAGTTATCGATGCCTAAGAAAATATATAAAGTTATCCAGTGGTCCTCCGGTAATGTTGGAAAGGCCTCAATAAGAGGAATATGTAACAGGAGTGACCTCGAGCTAGTTGGTCTCATTGTCTCCGATGAAAAAAAGAATGGATTAGATGCAGGTGTGATTTCGGGTATTGATGAAATAGGGGTAAAGGCATCTACTAATATTGACGAAGTCTTATCTATAGAGGCAGATTGTGTAAATTATACACCTTTAGCATCCGTCAGAGTTGGAGATGACCCTGATGCAGATAAGAAGAATATCTTATCCTTACTAAAAAAGGGTTTCAATGTAGTTACAACGGTTGGTTTTTTATATCCAAAAGCATTTGGAAAAGATTTCGAAAAAGAAATCGAGGACGCATGCTTAGCAGGTGGATCTAGCTTGCATGGAACTGGAATTGCACCAGGTTGGCTTTCGGATCTTGTACCGCTTACCATGAGTGGAATGTCAGAAGAAATATCTCAAGTTAAAGTTACAGAAAGTTCTGAATTTTCATATTATGCATCTGAAGAAATAGTGTTTGATTCAATGCTGATGGGTAAGTCTCTTCAGCAATATGAGCAGGAATCTGTTCGATATGAAGGTTGGATAACTGGTTTATTCAGCGAAGCAATTTATTTAATAGCAGATGGCATTGGATCTAACATTTTAGAAATTGATAAAACTGTAGATCTTGTAACTTCTGATGAGGATAGAGAAATTGCTGCTGGATTAGTTAAAAAGGGTACAATATCAGGCCAAAGAAGGAAATGGGTTGGTAAATGTGATAATGACGTTCAAATTATCCAAGAGGCTATTTGGAGAGCTTATCCTGATGCTGCTCCTGAGTGGGATGAGCCTGTTGGTATGTGTGTTGAAGTAAAAGGGAAACCAAACATGAAAATTAATTTTGATCATGGATGGAATGATGACCCTCTAGTATCAACTGCACTGCATGGAGTTCATGCAATTCCAATGGTTTGCGAAGCTTCTCCTGGCTTTAAATCCTTTTTAGATCTTCCTCTTATTTCTTCAAAATTTAATTAATTTGATTTAGAGTTTTTAAATAGGTAAATTTTATTATGGAAGATTTTAATTACTTTTTAGTTTTTGGCTTAGGCTGTTTGTGGCTAGGATCTCAAATTATTTGGGTTGCTGGCTTACCAAGGCAGCTTCAATCTGGAGAAAAGAAAACTGCAGAAAAAGGTAGCCCCCAGGCCTTCATGCTTTTTTGGTTTGATCAATATGCATGGATTGGAATTTTACTTTCTATATCCGGCGCTATCTCTTCAATTTTAGGAGTAGTGTCATGATCACCTTACTTTACGCTTGTATATTAGGTTTGCTCTCAGTTTTACTTGCCAATCAAGTACTCTATGTTCGCCTTAGGGGAGATAAAGAAGAGAGTTGGAGAGCTGATTCTGTCTTAAGAGTACAAGCTAACTTTGTTGAAAATGTTCCTTTAGCTTTAATAATCTTATACCTTTTTGAAACTGTTTCATCGGGTCATTATATTGTTCATGTTTTCGGAGGTGCATTAGTTATCTTTCGATTATTACATGCTTGGGGTTTAGGAAATAATCAAGGAGCTAATTATCCGAGGTTAATAGGTGCTCAAGGTACTTTTTTATTAATATCGATAATGTCTATGGCAGGTATTTATTTATTTTTTTCTTCTTAATTTAATTGTTTAAGTCTTTTGGTCTGATAAATTTTATTAATTCTAATTTTTTATTTCCAAGATCATGCCATTTATTATTACCTAATGAAAAAATACTCATAGATGCACTTGGAAAGTCATTTTCTAGATTTAATTCATCGTTATTTTTTACTAAAGACACAGATAATTCGTGAATGCCTGGATTGTGTGCAACTAATAATATCGTATTTTCATTATTCACATTTTTAATAATACAATTAATTATTTTTTTTGGTTCTGCCAAGTACAGGCTATCATCATATATAGGTCTAGATTGCCTATCTATATCCATCAGATAATTAAGTGTTTCAACTGTACGAATTGATTTCGAAGATAAAATAAGATCTGGTTTATTATTTTTTAATAAAAAATCAGCCATTATTTTAGCCTCATGTTTACCTTGCCTATCAAGCCTTCTTTCAAAGTCGTTAACTCCAATTTCTGCTTGAGCATGCCGCCATAATATTAGTTTTCTGGTTATTATAATTCTCCTTTTAAATTTTTAAATTATAAATATTTATAAGCATATTAAACAACTATAATATTTTTTTGAAATTAATGTTGATCTTTTAAAAAAAAGTATTAGATAGTCAATTATTATTGAAAAGGATTAACTATGTTTCTCTTATATTCAAAAAATTTTTCTATTTTAATTACTTTCATTATCTTAAATATTGTATTTAATTCTGAGGCTTCAGGAACAAATATCTATGGCCGACTGGATTTTGCTTTGAGTAGCATCGATACATCCAAAAATGCTTCTAAAGCTGACGCAGTAAGTCATGCTTCTCGTATAGGTTTGAAAGGTAAACATACCTTTGATAATGGTTTTTCAGCAATTTATAAATACGAAACACAGATTGACCCTATTGATAAAAATCCTAGCTTTAGTGATCGTAATAGCTACCTAGGTTTCAGCGGTTATTTTGGGAGGCTTCTTGTTGGTGTTCACGATACACCAGTGAAGCAATCGCAAGGTAACATTGATCTTTTTAATGATACTGCCGGAGATATTAAAAATATTCTCTGGGGTGAAAGTCGAAGTAAAAAAGTTGTTCAATGGAATTCACCAAAATTTAAGGGCCTTACTTTATCAACAATGGTAATTCTAGAAAAAGAAGATCAAGAGGCTTTTTCTGTCAATCTTATGTGGAAAGGAAAGTTTGTTGGTAATAAAGCATATTTTGCTATTGGATTTGACTTTGAGGCACCTCAGAAAGGATATTTGTTTGATACAACAAGGCTTGCTGCAAGTATCCCTCTTGGAAAACCACTTACCTTGGGTTTGATATGGCAAGATTCGGAAGATTCAACAGGTGAGATTAATGAAGATGGGTATGTTGTTTCATTAAAGATGGAATTATCAAAAAAATCAGAACTTAAGGTAATGTTTGGTGAATCAGACATGGTAGCGGCTGGAGCGGAAATAACTGGTATAGGATTTGATTACAAAATAGCAAAACCATTAAAATTATATTTCAATTATATTGATAAATCATATGAAGATTCTTCTAAAGAATCAGAACATATTATGATTGGTCTCCAGTATAAATTTAATTTTGAAATGTTTTAATTTAGTGATTACTAATAGGAAAAAAATGAAAAATATATTTAAATTATTTGTTACAACAGTTTCTATATCTTTGGTGGCATCGTTTTTGTTGTCCGCCGACGCTGATGATCAAATTAAAATAGTTGGCTCATCAACTGTTTTCCCCTTTTCTACCGCTGTTGCAGAAGAGTTTGGGAGAAGGTCTATTTATAAGACTCCTATTGTGGAACAAACAGGATCTGGTGGTGGGATGAAATTATTCTGTTCAGGTATTGGATCTCAGCACCCTGATATTGCAAACTCTTCACGTCGTATAAAAAGTAAAGAGTTTAAAAATTGTACAGAAAAAGGAATTAAAATTATTGAAATTAAGATTGGCTATGATGGTATTGCTCTCGCTAATTCAAAAAAAGGTCACCTCTTCGAACTTACGACTCGCGATATTTTTTTAGCTCTTGCGGCAAGAATTCCTCTTGATTCTGACAGTTCTCAATTACAAAAAAATCCACACCAAACCTGGAAAGACGTTAATCCCGATCTTCCTGGTATTAAAATCGAGGTGCTCGGGCCTCCTCCTACTTCAGGGACACGCGATGCTTTTGTAGAATTGGCAATGGTTCAAGGTGCGAAATCTTTCCCTGCACTTGATCAGTTGGGGAGAAGTTCGAAGGACGGAAAAATTGAATTTAAAAAAATAGCTCATACTATTCGAGAAGATGGCGCCTTTATAGAGGCAGGTGAGAATGATAATTTAATTATTCAAAAATTAATTCAAAATCCAAATGCAATTGGTATTTTTGGATTTAGTTTTCTAGATCAAAATACTGATAAGGTTCAGGGATCAATAGTTAATTCAGCACTACCTACCTTTGATAATATTCTTCAAGGGAAATACCCAATTTCAAGGTCTTTATTTTTCTATGTTAAGAAAAATCATATTAGGATGAAGCCATCCCTTAAAGAATATGTTAAAGAATTTACAAGCGATAGCGCAATGGGCCCTTATGGATATTTAATTGAGAAAGGTCTTATTCCCTTATCAGATGATGAATACATGAAGTATAAGACAACAAGTGATGAATTAATTGAATTAATATTTGAATAGTTTAATTAATTAATATTGGAGGATAATTATTATTACTGATCTTTTAATAAGTTTATCTTTGATAGCCGCCTCCGGTTTACTATCGTTTAAATTAGGCAAAAGAAGAGCAAGGTCTCAGCTAGAGAATAATGAGCCATTAAGATCGATGCCTATTTATCATGGTCTTTATGTTTCTTTGTGGACAATCTTACCGCCCATTTTCTTGTTGATTTTATTCCTTATTTTTAAAAATAATATTCTTGATTATTTAATAACTCCATTTATTTCGGCTTCAACGATAAGTATGGGTTTAGATGAAGTTATATATGTAAAAAATTCCTTGATGAATAATATTTCTAACTTAAATAATTTAATTGATAGTGATTTCTTAAGCAAAGAAATGGCTTATTCTCTTTATGGAAAATATTCCTTAGGGCGTTTAGTGATATTTGGTTCACTCGTAATTTTATCAATTATTTTTTCATTTTTAACTTTTAAAAAGTTATCAGTAAGGTTTGATGCTCGAAGAAGAGTTGAGAGTATTTTCAAATTTATCTTTTTTTTATTTTCAACTATGGCTGTTTTAACAACGGTTGGGATAATATTATCTCTAATTTTTGAAACTATAAGATTTTTCTCTCACGTAGGTTTTTTTGAATTTATATTTGGAACACATTGGTCACCTCAGACTTCCATTAGGGAAGATCAGGTTGGTTCTTCAGGAAGTTTCGGGGCAATACCTTTATTTACTGGAACACTTCTTATAACAGCTGTTGCTATGTCTATAGCTGCACCATTGGGGCTTTATTCTGCAATATTTTTATCTCAATATGCAAAGCCCAGGACTAGAGACTGGTTAAAGCCTATTCTTGAAATTTTAGCTGGAATACCAACTGTTGTTTATGGCTTTTTTGCTGCGCTTACTGTTGGGCCATTTGTAAGATCGTGCGGAGAATATCTTGGATTAACTGTGGCAACTGAATCCGCTTTAGCTGCTGGCGCTGTAATGGGTGTTATGATAATTCCTTATGTATCCTCTTTATCTGATGACGTTATGTCTGCCGTTCCTGTTTCATTGAGAGATGGGTCGTTAGCTCTAGGGGCAACAAAGGCTGAGACTGTTAAGAAGGTAATATTTCCTGCAGCTTTACCTGGCATTGTCAGCGCTCTTTTGTTGGCAATATCTAGGGCGATTGGCGAAACTATGATTGTTGTTATGGCTGCTGGCCTAGCGGCAAACCTGACAGCAAATCCACTATCTGCGGTAACTACAGTAACAGTCCAAATTGTTACTCTGCTTGTCGGAGATCAGGAATTTGATAGCGCCAAGACTTTAGCTGCTTTCGCTTTAGGTTTAATGTTATTTGCTATCACTTTAGTTTTAAATATCTTTGCTATGATTATTGTCCGTAGGTATAGAGAGCGCTATGAGTAATCAGAATTTTCAAAAAAGACATAGAGCAGAAAGGCGATTTAAAGCTTATGGTTTAATATCACTTGTTGCAGCTGCCTCTATGCTTGCCGTTATTATTGGTTCAATGGCGTATAAAGCTATTCCAGCTTTTAATAATTATACTTTGAATCTTGAGATTGATATGAGTAATCAATCCTCCAACAGTATGATTGAGGATATCAATTATAGAGGCCTTTTAAGAGACTCGCTTTTCTCTCTTTTTCCAGAAATCGAAGATCGTTCTAAAAAAAGAAAATTATCAAAATTAATTTCATCAAGCTCCAGTTATAATTTGCAAGATTTTATTATTGAAAACCCTTCTTATATTAATAAAAAATTCTATTTTAATGTTTTATTTACAGATGACTCTGATCTTTTTTATAAAGGCTATGTGGATACTAGCCTTCCAGAAAGT
>Ga0257106_1000687_pt1 | contig 18847 bp, 16 predicted proteins | sample LP_taG_3_FD_190177 | JGI IMG/M metagenome (GOLD analysis project Ga0257106, IMG submission 190177) | Marine microbial communities from Northeast Subartic Pacific Ocean, Canada - LP_J_2011_P26_10m | ecosystem: Environmental > Aquatic > Marine > Oceanic | place: Canada: Northeast Subartic Pacific...
TAAACTCTACCTTATTTACGGAATACTTTGTTACAATATTGCCTTTTGAGCTCCTTCCTTTTACCTCTAAATCGGCAAAATCCAATTCCCATTTCAATTTTTTAATAGATCCAGATTGTCTAAGAATAATATTAACAATTTCTGCCTCACCATTTGGATTAGCTGAAAAATAAAGAACTTTAGAACCTTCAGTCTCCATTGTTAAATCATATATCTTATCTCTGGTAACACCTGTAACACTAAATCTTTTAATGTAGGATGTCCCTTTTTTTCCATCTCTATAAATCATATTATAAACTGTTCTTTTATCCTTCTTTTTAAAAACAGCTACATGATTTATATTTTTAGCAATGAATTTTTTTGAATCTACTTTGCTAACCATCATTTTACCTTCAACAGTAAAGGCAATGATATCGTCTATATCAGAACACTCCTCGACAAACTCATCTCTTCTAATAGATGTGCCGATAAAACCTTCATCTCTATTAACATAAAGTTTAGAATTTTTGACCACTACTTTTTTAGCATCGACATCAGCAAAAATTCTAATCTCAGTTTTTCTATTTTTATCCTTACCATAAACGGATTTTAGATTTTTGAAATATGTAATTGCGAAATCTGTTAAATTATTTAAATTATTATTTATCTCTTCTAACTCTGATTCAATAGAATCTATTTTTAATTGAGCTTTATCAATGTCGAATTTAGAAATTCTTTTAATTTTTATTTCTGTCAATCTAACTACATCTTCTTCATCAACTTTTCTTTTTAATCTGTTTATAAAAGGTTCTAAGCCTTCAAAAATTGCTTCAATGACCCCAACCCAAGTTTCAACATCTTCTATGTTACGATATATTCTGTTTTCAATAAAAATCCTTTCTAATGAAGCATAATGCCATTGGTTTTCTAAATCCCCCTTTTTAAACTCTAACTCCAGCTTCAATAATTCTTTTGTGCTTTCGGTAGACTTTTTTAAAATTTCTGAAACACCAATAAATAAAGGCTTGTTATCTTCAATTACACAACCTAATGGAGAAATTGAAGTTTCACAGGATGTAAAAGCGAACAAACCGTCTATAGTTTTATCTGGAGAAATACCTGTTGGTAAATGAACTAAGACTTCTACGTCGTTAGCAGTATTATCTTCAATTTTCTTTATTTTAATTTTTCCATTATCATTTGCCTTAACTATAGAATCAATTAGTGAAGAAGTAGTTGTAGAAAAAGGAATCTGACTTATAATCAGAGTGTTTTTATTTAACTGATTAATTCTTGCTCTTACTTTTATCCTTCCTCCTCTTAGACCATCGTTATAATTACTTACATCCATGATTCCAGAGGTTGGAAAGTCTGGATAAATAATAAACTTTTGACCCTTTAAACATTTTATAGATGCATCAATGAGCTCTATAAAGTTATGTGGAAGAATTTTAGTAGATAATCCAACAGCTATTCCTTCTCCACCTTGCGTAAGTAATAAAGGAAATTTAACTGGTAAATTAATAGGCTCTTTTCTTCTACCATCATAAGATGCTTGCCATCTTGTTATTTTTGAACTAAAAACCACTTGTAAAGCAAATTTTGAGAGCCTAGCCTCAATGTACCTGGATGCAGCTGACCTGTCTCCAGTTAATATATTTCCCCAATTACCTTGTGTTTCGATTAAAAGTTCTTTTTGACCAATTTGCACCATTGCGTCTGCTATACTAGCATCTCCATGAGGATGATATTGCATTGTGTGGCCAACAATGTTTGCCACTTTATTAAAACGCCCATCATCTAAATCTTTCATTGAATGAAGAATTCTTCTTTGAACAGGTTTAAAACCATCTTCAATTGAAGGAACAGCACGTTCGAGAATTACATAAGAAGCATAATCTAAAAACCAATCTTTATACATTCCAGAAACCCTAATTAAAGAATCTTCCAATTCTTCCTTATTTAGATCATCTGAATTCATATATTCTTCCATTTACAAGTCTATTCTGTCTAATTCTACCTTTAAATTTTCTATTATAAACTTTTGTCTGTCAGGTGTATTTTTGCCCATGTAAAATGATAATAGATCTTCAATACTAAAATTCTCATCAAGCATCACAGGATCTAATCTAATACTTTCACCAATAAAATGTTTAAATTCATTAGGTGATATCTCTCCTAAACCTTTAAATCTGGTTATTTCAGGTTTATTACCCAACTTACTGACCGCATCCATTCTTTCTTTTTCTGAATAACAATAAATTGTTTCTTTTTTATTTCTTACTCTAAATAAGGGTGTTTGTAAAATATACAAGTGACCTTCTTTAATTAATTCCGGGAAAAACTGTAGAAAAAAGGTAATCAATAGCAATCTAATATGCATTCCATCCACATCTGCGTCAGTTGCAATTACAATATTATTATACCTTAAATACTCAATGCTTTCTTCAATATTTAGAGCTGCTTGAAGCAAATTAAACTCTTCATTTTCATAAACAATTTTTTTTGTCATAGAATAACAATTAAGAGGCTTTCCTCTTAAACTAAAAACTGCCTGAGTATTAACATTTCTAGATTTAGTTATAGATCCACTAGCTGAGTCACCTTCGGTGATAAAAAGAGTGGAGTCTAATCTATTTTCTTTGTTCATATCATTTAAATGAACTCTACAGTCTCTTAGTTTTTTATTATGTAGACTAGATTTTTTAGCTCTCTCCCTGGCAAGCTTTCTAATCCCAGAAAGTTCTTTCCTTTCTTTTTCTGCTTGAACAATTTTTTTTTGAATCTTTTCTGCTGATTCTGGGTTCTTATGCAGGTAGTTATCTAAATACTTACCAACAAATTCGTTAATATGAGATCTTACTGTTGGCAACTTCCCTCCCATTTCAGTAGAACCTAATTTTGTTTTTGTTTGTGATTCAAAAACTGGCTCCATTACTTTTATACTTATTGCAGCAATAATTGATTTTCTAATATCCGAAGCGTCATATTGTTTTCCATAAAAATCTCTAATTGTTTTGACTAAAGACTCTCTAAATGCAGATTGATGGGTTCCGCCTTGGGTTGTATGTTGGCCATTAACAAAAGAATAGTACTCTTCGCTATATTGTATTCTGCTGTGAGTTAAAGCTATTTCTATATCATTTCCTTTTAAATGAATTATTGGATATAAAAGTTTTTCAACATCATTATTGTCTTCTAAAAGATCTTTTAAACCATTGTCAGAAAAATACTTATCACCATTAAAAACAATTGTCAAGCCAGGATTTAAATAAACGTAATACTTGAGCATTTTAGAAACATATTCTGCTCTATACTTAAAATGTTTAAAAATAGAATTATCAGGTTTAAACAAAACTTTTGTGCCTTTTCTTCTGGAACTTTCTTCCAAAGGGACATCATTAATTAGATTGCCTTGTTCAAAAACAACTGACTTTAATTTACCCTCTCTACAAGATTCTACTTTAAAAACAGAGGATAATGCATTGACTGCTTTTGTGCCAACTCCATTAAGGCCTACAGATTTTTTAAAAGCTCTAGTATCATATTTTCCACCAGTATTCATTTTTGATACAACATCTACAACTTTACCCAGCGGAATTCCTCTACCATAATCCCTAACGGAAACTCCATTTTCCGAAATAGAAATTTCAATCGTTTTTCCAGCCCCCATAACAAATTCATCTACAGAATTATCCAGAACCTCCTTAAGTAAAATATAGATACCATCATCAGGGGAAGAACCATCACCTAACTTACCAATATACATTCCCGGACGCATTCTTATATGCTCCTTCCAGTCTAATGATCTAATATTTTCTTCTGTATAATTCGATGAAACTACCATGAATGAGTAAAAAAGCTAAGATAGTATTTCAAGAAAAAATATGAAATGGTGTAGTAATAAATTAATTAACAATAAAGAGAGGTGGTTGTTGAAATCTTTTTAGACGTTAAACCTAAAATGCATAACATCTCCATCAACTAAAATATATTCTTTTCCTTCAATGTTTAATTTACCCGCATCTCTAGCTTTAGATTCACTTCCATACTTAACATAATTGTCATAAGATATAACCTCCGCTCTAATAAAGCCTTTTTCAAAATCAGTATGAATTACACCAGCTGCTTTGGGAGCAGTCATTCCTTTTTCAATAGTCCATGCCCTAACCTCTTTTACTCCAGCAGTAAAATAAGTTTGAAGATTTAATAAATCATAAGCGTTTTTAATCAATTTTGAAGATCCGGGCTCTGATAAACCAATATCTAACAAAAAGGCTTGCCTATCGTCATAACTATCCAATTCATTAATATCTGCTTCTGTACCAACTGCTAAAATCATAACTTCAGCATTTTCTTGTTTTAAAGAAGCTTTTAGATTGTCCACATGATTATTTCCAATAACAGCAGAAGATTCATCCACATTACAAACATATAAAACAGGTTTACTAGTTATTAGCTGCATTGAATCAACAAATTCTATATCATCTTTTGAAAAATCTAAACTTCTTACAGGCTTAAATGAATGCAAATGATCAATAATTTTATTAAGAATACTTGATTCTTTAACAGCATCTTTGTTTCCTGTTTTAACAAGTCTATTAATCTTTTCTAACCTCTTTTCACTTGTTTCTAAATCTTTTAACTGTAATTCTATATCTATTATTTCTTTATCTCTAACGGGGTCAATAGAACCCTCTACATGAACTATGTTGTCGTCATCAAAACACCTTAAAACATGTAAGATCGCGTCGGTTTCTCTAATATTTGCTAAAAATTGATTTCCTAATCCTTCCCCATTACTAGCTCCTTTAACCAGACCTGCAATATCAACTATTTCAACTGTAGCGGGAATAACTTTTTCTGGAATTACAAGTTTTTCAAGTTTTTCTAGTCTTTTATCAGGAACATTAATTATTCCTATGTTTGGTTCGATAGTACAAAAAGGGAAATTTGCACTTTGAGCTTTAGCATTAGACAAGCAATTAAAAAGGGTGGATTTACCTACATTAGGGAGACCAACTATACCAGCTTTCATATATTAATTTTCTGGGTGCATAAATTTTTGTTTTCCTAGAAGAACATCCTCTGTCTCTACATTATTCTCATCAGGAACACAACAATCTACAGGGCATACTGCAGCACATTGAGGTTCATCATGAAAACCAACACATTCCGTACATTTATTAGTAGCAATAAAATAAAATTCATCAGAAACCGGTTCTTGTTCTACATCAGCATTAGCTATCGTTCCACTAGGTAATTTTATATCACCTAATAGACTTGTTCCGTCTGAATATTTCCATTCGTAAGATGCTTCATAAATAGCTGTATTTGGACACTCAGGTTCACAAGCACCACAGTTTATACATTCATCAGTAATCTTTATAGCCATTGTTTTTACAGTTTGTTTCAATAGATTTGCATGCAAAAGTAATTGAATTAAAATTCCTAACAAATTTCATGAGTACATTAGACCAAAGAATAGATAGTTTAAATGAATTAGGAAAACTCTTTAAATACGTTTCAAATAATAATAGAGATTCAGTTCATGAATTTTGGGTTGAGAAACTTCAAGAACAAATTACATTAGCTTTTCAATACAATAGCTGGTTTACAAAGGAATATATTTTATTGTCTTTTAATAACTGGAGCAAAGAACTTAATAAAAACAATCTTAAATCTTGGGTTAAAAATTATAATACAAAAGATTGCTCAGATAAGACTATAGCTATAATCATGGCTGGAAACCTACCATTAGTTGGTTTTCATGACTTTATTTGTGCTGTATTATTAAATTACAATTGTTTAATAAAGTTATCTTCCGATGATAAAATATTAATTCCTGTAATATTAGATTTTATAGAATCCCTTATTCCTGGCTTTAAAAACAAAGTAAAATTTGTCGACAAACCGTTGGAAAAATTTCATGGAGTAATTGCTACAGGAAGTAACACTTCATTTAAATATTTTGAGTATTATTTCAAAAAATACCCCAAACTTTTAAGAAAAAATAGACATTCTATAGCGATATTAGATGGAAAAGAATCTAAAAATGATTTAAAAAATCTAGGTAAAGATATCTTTAATTATTTTGGAATGGGATGTAGAAGTGTTTCCAAAGTATTTGTTCCAAGTAATTACAATTTTGATTTATTATTTTCTGCTATATATCAATACAAGGAAATTATAAATCATAATAAATATGCTAATAATTATGATTATAACAAGGCAGTTTATTTAATGAGTGAACAGAAATTCATAGAAAATGGATTTCTTATGATTAAAGAAGAGAATAAGCTTGGCTCTCCAATTGCTTGTTTATTTTATGAAAAATACAACTCTATTTCTATATTGGAAAAAAAAGTAAAAAAAATAAAAAACTCTCTACAATGTGTGGTTAGTAATTTAAAAATATCCAATAGTATTGCTTTTGGATCAAGTCAAAACCCAAAAATTAATGATTATGCAGACAATATTGATACATTAAAATTTTTGTTGAAAATCTGATGATATTTTATTTAAAAATTAAAATATAATTTGTTTGATTTGATTAATTTGCATTTTTTTAAAAATGATAATGAAAAAACATAATTTTAGCGCTGGACCTAGTATTCTTCCCAAAGAAGTGATAAATAAAGCTTCCGATGCAATTCAAGATATTAATGATTCTGGATTATCTTTAATAGAAATTTCTCACCGAAGTAAAGACTTTGTTGACATAATGAATAATGCAACATCTTTATCTTTAGAGTTATTAAATTTAGAAAATAAAGGTTATAAAGCACTTTTTCTTCAAGGTGGAGCAAGTCTTCAATTTTTAATGACTGCTTATAATTTGTTAGAAAATAAAGCTGGATATCTAAATACTGGATCTTGGTCCAATAAAGCAATCAAAGAAGCCAAATTATTTGGAGAAGTTATTGAATTAGCCTCATCAAAAGATAAAAACTTTAATTACATACCTAAAAGTTTTGATATTGATCCACAACTTGATTATTTACACTTAACAACAAACAATACAATTTTTGGCACTCAAATAAAAGATCTTCCAAATACAAAGGTTCCTTTAGTTGCTGATATGAGTTCTGATATTTTCTCAAGAAATATTGATTTTTCAAAATTCGATTTAATTTATGCAGGTGCTCAAAAAAACATGGGGCCAGCAGGAACTACCTTGGTAGTTGTAAAAGAAGATATTCTAGGAAAAGTTAATAGAAAAATTCCATCAATGCTTGACTACAAAATCCATATTGATAAAGAAAGTATGTTTAACACGCCTCCAGTTTTTGCTGTTTACACATCTATGCTTACTTTAAATTGGATCAAAGAAAATGGTGGCATTATTTCTATAGAAAATAAAAATTCAAAAAAGTCAAGTTTAATTTACAATGAAATTGATTCAAATGAATTATTTGAAGGATTTGCTGAAATTGAAGACAGAAGTTCTATGAATGCAACTTTCAATTTAAAAAATAATAATCATAAAGAAATTTTTGATAAAATGTGTAAAGAAGCTAATATTAGTGGAGTTAACGGACATAGATCTGTTGGAGGATATAGAGCCTCTATGTATAATGCATTAGATATATCCTCTGTTAATGTTTTAGTTGAGGTTATGAGGGAATTAAATAATAAAGTTTAAATATTTTTAAAATGATAAATATATTAGCAAATGATGGTATTTCTCAAAGTGGAAAAATTGCTTTAGAAAATGCGGGTTTCAGTATTTCTACAATAACTGTTGCTCAAGAACAGCTCATAAAACATATTCAATCTAAAAACATAACTGTGCTTCTTGTAAGAAGTGCTACAACAGTAAGAAAAGATTTAATTGATCAATGTCCAAGCATTAAAATTATTGGAAGAGGTGGAGTTGGAATGGACAATATCGATGTAGAATATGCTCGTAACAAAGGTATTAATGTTATAAATACACCCGCAGCTTCATCTGCATCTGTTGCAGAACTTGTTTTTGCACATTTATATGGTGGAGTACGTTTTCTGCATGAATCAAATAGAAGTATGCCATTGGAAGGAGATAGTAATTTTAAAAAATTAAAAAAATCTTATGCAAAAGGAATAGAACTAAGGGGAAAAACTATTGGAATAATTGGTTTTGGTAGAATTGGAAGGGAAACTGCCAAAATAGCCCTTGGAATTGGAATGAACGTTCTGGCTTATGATAAATTCCTAAAAGAAGCCTTTATTACTATAAATTTTTCAGCTGAAAAATCTTTGGATTTTAAAATTCAAATTTCAAAATTTGATGATTTATTAAAAAACTCTGATTTTATAAGCCTTCATGTTCCTGCTCAAAAGGAGTTTGTAATTGATAAAAAACAATTTGAATTAATGAAAGATGGCGTTGGTATAATAAATGCTGCTAGAGGTGGTGTTTTGAATGAAGTCGAACTTATTTCTGCTCTTGATTCTGGAAAAGTTTCTTTTGCAGGATTAGATACTTTTGAAAATGAACCAAAACCTGAAATTAAATTATTAATGCATCCAAGTGTTTCCTTATCTCCTCACATAGGTGCTGCAACTAATGAAGCTCAAGACAGAATAGGAAAAGAATTAGCAGACCAAATTTCTAATATTTTAAATTAGATTATGCTCAAAAAGTTAAATGAAAAATGGGGAATTTCTACTCCTTTTCAAATGGTAATAGTATTTATAGTTTTTGGAGTAACTGGTAGTGTTGCAGCAAAAATTTCTGGTCCCATTATATCTATTTTACCAATTGAAGATCTTCCAGCAATAATTTATTGGCCGTTAAGGCTTTTAATTATTTTTCCAGTATATCAAGTTTTATTGGTATTATTTGGTTTTATTTTTGGCGCCATTGTAAGCGTTTTCACATTTAAAAAAGATAAATTCATTTTTAATTTCTTTTTTAATCTTTCTCTGAAAATGTCAAAAAAAATGATAAACTGGCTTTCTTTCGGAATTTTATTCAAAAACTAGTTTAATTCAAGAACTTACTTTTGTTTTTTTTAAACTTTTCTAATTTAGGAGATATAACAATAGAGCAGTAAGGAACATTTTTATTGTTTTGAAAATAATCATGATGATAACTTTCGGCAACAAAAAAAGTAGTTTTATTTTCAATAGTAGTAACCACTTTGTTATTAAAATTCTTAGATTTATCTAAATCTTTAATAAAATCTAAAATCATTTCAATTTCTTTTTTATCATTTGTAAATATTGAAGATCTATATTGAGTTCCCATATCGTTACCTTGCCTATTAAGAGTTGTTGGATCATGAGTAGAAAAGAATATTTCTAAAATATTTTCCAAATTGATTTTTTCCAAATTGTAGTCAATGCTAATGACCTCAGCATGACCAGTTAAACCAGTACAAATGTCCTTGTATGTGGGGTTTATAGTTTTTCCTCCAATATATCCAGGTAATACCTTTTCAATTCCTAGGGTTTTTTTAAAAATCGCTTCAGTGCACCAAAAACAACCTCCCCCTAGAATAATATTTTTAATCATTTTTTAGACATAATTTTAAAATATTTCAGCAATATAACACATACTTTGTAGAATGTTTTATTAATTTTGCAGACGTATTAATTTTGTAAATAAACCTTTACTTTATTATTTAGTCTAAAAATAGTTAATTTCGCTTAAATTTTATTGAAAATTAAAAAATGAAACATATAATAAACTTTTTTCTCCTACTCTTTATTTCTGTAAGTATTGCACAGCAGAGAAAAGTTGTTGATATTAAAAGATTTGATACCCCGCCTAAAATTGATGGTATTATTGAAGACAAACAATGGAAAGATCTTATTCCCGCAACGAAGTTTGAAAGATGGATGCCTAACAATGGGGCAAGTGAAAAACAGGGATTTGAAAATTATGTTTATTTAGGATATGATGACAATGCAATATATGTAGGAGCAAGATTAAATAACCCAAACCCTATTCCCGTGGAATTTAGTCAAAGAGATGATATATGGCAAGTAAATGCAGAGGCTTTTTTTGTATCTATAAATACATATGATGACAATACAAACTACCAAAGCTTTCAGGTTACAAGTGCAGGAACTCAGGGAGACAGATATACATCAGGTCAAATGTCTCAGGACGATCAAAACTTTGATACAGTTTTTGAATCAAAGGTCTCTATTATAAAAGATGGATGGAGTATTGAAATGAAAATTCCTTATAGTGCATTAAGATTTCCATCTAAAGACATACAAAATTGGGGAATAAATTTTGGAAGAAAAATTTCTGAGACTGGAGAGGTTTACACTTGGAATCTTGTTGATATAACAAAAGCAAATTATCCTGAATCTATGGGGATTACATCTGCTATTAAAAATATTTCCCCGCCCTTGAGATTGTTTTTTTACCCTTATTTACAATCTTCAATAGATGTTAAGAAAGATAATAAACCTTTGAGCCTTTACTCAGCAGGAATGGATGTTAAATACGGAATAAGCAATAGTTTTACTTTAGATGCTACACTAATACCAGATTTTGGTCAAGTTACTTTTGATGATAAAGAACTTAATCTTAGTCCTTTTGAACAAAAGTTTGATGAAAATAGAGCTTTTTTTACTGAAGGAGCCTCACTTTTTAAAAAAGGAGATTCGAGAGGATCAAGCTTTTTTTATAGTAGAAGAATTGGTGATGAAATTAACTTTGACGAAAATGATGTTTTAAAGGAAAATGAAAAAGTAATTAATTATGATGGTAAACCAGATTTATTAAATTCTATTAAAATTACAGGAACTACAAATTCTGGACTAAGTATTGGATTTATTAATTCCATTACAAACAGTGCTTATGTTAGAATTATTAATAATATTACAGGTGAAACAAGGAAAGAAGAAATTGCTCCTTTAACAAACTATAACATATTAACTTTAAGTCAACAAATTATTAATGAGTATTCTACATTATCTTTCTCAAATACTAATGTATACAGATCTGGTAACTTTAGTAACTCTAACAACAGTGCTTTAATTTTTGATTTATTTGATAATAAACGAACACATAATATAAGAGGAAATATTTACCAAAGTAATTCTCCTTCCTTTTCTAAAACAAAAGGTTTTAGAGGAAGTTTAGACATTAGCGAATTGACCGGAAATTTAAGATTTGGTGTAGGATGGAGCGGGGTTGACAGATATTATTATCAAAATGACCTTGGATATTATAATACTAGAAATGATCAAAGGTTCTATGGAAGATTAAGATTCCAAACATTCAATGCTACAGATAAATATGAGAAAATTGAAGGTTATTTTTTTGTAAGTGAAAGAAGCAGGTTTTTTCCTAAGGTTTTAAAATCTGTTGGAGCTAGAGTTGGCGTTGACATTACAACACCAAAATTGCAAAAATTAGAATTTGATATAGATTACACATCAAAATATAAAAATTTTGATGAAACAAGATCTACAGATGTTTATATCATGGATCCTGCTGAATATGAATTTCAATCTAAATTCACATCTGATAGAAGAAAAAAAATACAGTATGGATTTGATTTAAGACATTCATTTGGAATTAATGAAGAATTTAACGAAAAGAAAAAAAATTATGAGATAGGATTTGGAGTTGGAATAAGAATAAATAACAAACTTAATCTTGAATATGAAACTGGTTATCAAACTAATTATGATGATATAGGATATGTTTTTAAGGAAAAAATTGATGATTCAAATGATAATATTTACTTTGGAAATAGAAATGTTGAGGCAATAGAAAACAATTTTTCTCTTAATTATAATTTCGATTCATATATGTCTATTAATCTTAAATTAAGACAATTTTGGAGTGTTGCTAAATATTTAGATTCATTTTATTTATTAAAATCAAATGGAGAAAGAGAAAAATCGATTAAAAATATTTTTGACAACAATCCTAATACTAATTTTAATTTGTGGAATTTTGATTTAGGTTTTAATTGGGAATTTGCACCTGGAAGTAAAGCTACATTACTTTATAGAAACAATATTTTTGATGAAAATAATCTTTCAGGAATTTCTTATTATAATAGCACAAAAGATCTATTCAATAAACCTCTTAACCATCAACTTTCTTTGAGAATAAATTATTTTATTGATTATAATTTACTAAAAAAGAAAAAAAGTTAGTTATTTTTATTTATGATTTATGCTCAAAATATTTCTAAAACGTTTAACAACAAATCAGTATTGGAAAATGTTAATTTAGAGATAAAAAAAGGAGAAGTTGTTTCAATTGTTGGTCCATCTGGTGCGGGAAAGACGACTTTATTACATATTCTAAGCACATTAGACAAAGCTGATAATACTGAGAAATATAAGTTAATCTTAAATGAAAAAGAAATAGTTAAACTAAATGATAAAGAAATTTCAAAATTCAGAAACTCTGAAATTGGATTTATATTTCAGTTTCATGAGCTTCTCCCAGAGTTCAGTGCTTTAGAAAATGTTTGTATTCCTGGGATGATAAGAGGAGATAAATTAAAAGAACTTCAAAAAAGAGCTAAAGATCTTTTAAAAATATTAGACCTTATTCATATTAAAGATCAATACCCATCTCAACTTTCTGGAGGCGAACAACAAAGAGTAGCTGTGGCAAGAGCACTTATTAACAAACCCAGTATTTTATTTGCTGATGAACCTAGTGGGAATCTAGATTCTAATTCTGCAGATAATTTACATCAACTTTTTTTTGAATTAAGAGATAAATTAAATTTAACTATAATAATAGTTACTCATAATAAAAAATTAGCAGATATGGCCGATAGAAAACTTAATTTAAGAGATGGTAAGTGGGTTAAATAATTCTGAGCTAAAAGATTTCTTAGATGAAAAATCTTTTCAATACAATCAAAAAATATTTATCGATTCTGATCCAATACAAATTCCTCATCAATTTGTAAAAAAGGAGGATATTGAAATTTCTTCGTTCCTAACCTCAATAATCGCTTGGGGACAAAGAAAAACAATTATTAAAAATGGATATAAAATGATGGAAGTTCTAGACAATTCCCCTTATGATTATGTTTTAAATGCCAATGAAAAAGAAATTGATAAAGCACATATAATTCACAGAACTTTTAATCCAATTGATTTTAGTTATTTTTTAAAAACTTTAAAGAGAATTTATTTTGATTATGGGAGTTTAGAAAATGTATTTTGTGATGTAGGGGTTGAAAAAAACATGCATTCAAGTATTCATAATTTTAAAAAAGTTTTTTTTAAAAATATATTTCCACAAAGAACTACAAAACATATAAGTGATCCTTTTAAAGGATCTGCCTGTAAAAGAATCAATATGTTTTTAAGATGGATGGTAAGGAAAGATAATAATGGTGTAGATTTCGGTATTTGGAATAAAATTTCTCCTTCTGTTTTATCTTGTCCTTTAGATGTTCATAGTGGAAATGTAGCTAGAAAACTTGGTCTTCTTTCAAGAAAACAAAATGATCATAAGGCAGTTTTAGAATTAGACAAAAAATTAATATCATTAGCTCCTACTGATCCTGTTAAATATGATTTTGCATTATTTGGATTAGGAGTTTTTGAAGGTTTTTAACAATCTTTTTCAAGATATTCAAATCTATTCTTATATTTGTTAAGCATTATTTTCACAATGCTTTTATTTGATAACTTAATTGCATGTCTATAATACTTAAATCTGCAAAAGTTATAAATGCCGAGAGTAAATACCACGGTACTAAGCAAGATATTTTAATTTCTAAAGGTAAGATTTCAAAAATAGAAAAGTTAATTCCATCTAACGGTTTAATGGAAATAAATATAAAGGATCTTCACGTTTCACTTGGATGGCTAGATAGTAGTGTTTCATTTGGCGAACCTGGCTACGAAGAAAGAGAAACTATTATTAACGGTGGAAACGTTGCAGGAAGAAGTGGTTTTACTGAGCTTGTTTTAAATTCAAATACTAAACCCGTCATAGATACGCAGGCTGATATTTCTTTTATCAAGTCTAAATCAGAAAATATTATTTCAAACATTCACCCTGTTGGTGCTTTTACAATGTCAAGTAATTCGAAAGAATTAGCTGAACTATATGATATGAAAAAAAGCGGTGCGGTTGCTTTTTATGATTATAAAAAACCAATCTCAAATCCAAATTTATTAAAAACAGCATTACTTTACTCTCAATCCTTTGATGGGTTGATAATGTCGTTTCCACAAAATAATTTAATTTCAAACGGAGGTGTTATTAACGAAGGACTGGTGAGTACATCATATGGTGTTAAAGGAATACCTGTTCTGTCTGAAGAAATCCAAATAAGCAGAGATCTGAAAATTTTAGAGTACACAGGCGGAAAACTACATATTCCGACAATTTCTTGTAAAAGTTCTGTTGATTTAATTAGACAAGCTAAAAACAAGGGAATGAAGGTGTCATGTAGTGTTGCAATGCATAATTTATTTTTTAATGAAGAAAAACTTACGGATTTTGATACACGTTTTAAAGTTTTACCCCCAATAAGAACTGAACTTGACAGAAAAGCTCTTTTAAAAGGGGTTGAAGATGGAACTATAGATATGGTTACAAGTGACCACTCTCCTATTGACATTGATCGTAAAAAAATGGATATAAATAATGCTGAATATGGTACAATTGGATTAGAATCCTTTTTTGGAGCATTATTAACTCTCTTTGATCTAAATAGAACAATACAGATCTTGACATCAGGAAAATCAATATTTGGTATTAATGAGTCAAAAATTGAGGTGGGATCTTATGCTAATTTATCTTTATTCACATTAGAGAAAGAATATTTATTTTCAAAATCGAATATTTTATCTAAATCAAAAAATAGTGCTTTTTTAGGAACTAAAATGAAGGGTAAACCTTTAGGTATTATAATAAAAGAAAAACATCTTATAAATGAATGATATTCCGTTTTATCACATTCTAAGAAAGTCTAATATTAAAAATGGCAAATCTCCTCTACTTTTAATGGTCCATGGTTTTGGGAGCAACGAAGAAGATTTATTTTCTTTTTGTAGAGCCTTGCCAAAAGAATTAACAGTAATTTCCATAAGAGGACCAATAGAAATACAGAGTACGGGCTATGCTTGGTATGATATATCCATTGATAATTTAGGCAATAAAACATATGACACAAATAAAGCAATTGAATCAAGGGATCAAATAGTGAAATGTATAAAAAAATGTACAGAAACGTACAATACTGACCCTGATAATGTTACTTTATTGGGCTTTAGCCAAGGATCAATTCTTATTAATGCTGTAGCACTAACCTATCCAAAAATGGTTAAAAATATCATTTCACTTAGTGGAGGTATTGATCCGAATATTATAAAATTATCTAAATCTAGTTTAAATGAATTATTTTTTTATATATCACATGGAACTCAAGACATGGTACTTCCTTTTGAACAAGCTAAAAAGTCACTAGAGTTTTTAATAAAAAATAATATAAAATTTAATTTTGAAAGTTTTCCAGTTGGACATGGAGTCTGTCCTGAAAATTTTAAATCAATGTTATTGTGGTTCAACAATAGGTTGCTATAAATCTATTTTCAATCCGTCATATGAAAGAAAAACTGACTCTGGCAGATTTTTTTCTACCTCTTTGTGAAAACCTAAAAGATGACTTATATGAGTTAGATAAGTTTTTTTTGGTTTAATTAATTTAATCAAACTGAGTGCCTCTTTTAAATTCAAATGTGAATAATGGGGCTCAATTCTAATACAATTTAAGACTAAAACTTCTAAATTATCTAACTTATTTATTTCCATATCATTGATTGTTTTTAAATCTGTTAAATATGCAAAATCATTAAATCTATATCCAAAAACTTGCAATTTTGCATGCATATAACTAATTGGGGTAATATTAAGATTAGAAATATTAAATTTTTTATCATTAATTACCTTAATTGGTTTTAATATTGGAGCACCCGCATATTTTTTTTCATTATTAAAAATGTATTCAAATCTTTTAAACAGATTATCTATAACTCTTTCGTGAGCATAAATTGGTATTTCACCTTGTTTAAAACAAAAAGCTCTCAAATCATCTATTCCTGATGTATGATCTGAGTGTTCATGAGTATATAAAACACCATCAATTTTATTACATTTAGATTTTAACATTTGTTGTCTGAAATCTGGACCTGTATCAATAACATATGAATAATCCTTCCATTGAATTAAAACTGAAGATCTTAATCGTTTATCTTTGTAATCAGAGCTACGACAAACAGGATGATTACTTCCAATAAGTGGTATACCAGTAGATGTTCCTGTTCCTAAAAAAGTTACTTTCAATCGACTTATTTTTATTATAAATATATCATTTACTTGATAAAATTCTTATAACTTAGCTATATAATATCATTAAAGATGTCAATTTCCCTTAAAGGAGATCAACCTTTCGAAAATATCCCCTCTATTAAAGCTAAAGCTTTGAGGATAAATCTTAATGAACACATTTACGGAACTTTTGCAGAAATCGGAGCAGGTCAAGAAGTTGCAAGGCATTTTTTCAGATCTGGTGGTGCTTCGGGTACAATAGCAAAAACAATGAGTGCATATGACAAAGCATTCAGCGATGCAATATATGGCCAAGAAACTAATAGTGGGTATGTTTCTGAATCAAGACTTAAAAAAATGCTTGATCATGAGGTTGACCTTTTAGTTTCCAGAATGGATAGAAAAGAGCATCCTAATAAAATGTTTTTTACCTATGCCAACACTGTTGCAACAATAGATTTCGCTAAAAAGTATAAAGGACATGGTTGGATGGGTATAAAATTTCAAACAAATCCAAAAGATGCTTTTAGTGAAATTCATATTCATGTTAGATTTCACCAGTTTGATGCAAAAGCACAACAAGAAGCCCTTGGACTGATGGGGCTTAATTTAATTTATGGTGCTTATTATAAAAACGATGAACCAAGAAAACTTTTAAGATATTTATATGACCACATTGATACAGATTCAATTGAAATTGATACAATTAATTTTTCGGGGCCTTTATTTAAAAAAGTGGACAACAGATTAATGAGTTTAGAACTTGTTAAAAACAATATGACAAAGGCAGTAATGTTTGGGTCTGATGGTAATAATGTATTACCTGCTAAGGTTCTTTACAAAAAAAACATACTTGCTATAAGGGGAAGTTTTCGGCCAGTTACTTTGGTGAATGAAGATATGTTTGTCAAGTCAAATGACATCATTTCCAAAGGAAAAGGATTTAAAGAAAAAAATCAAATTACCTTATTTGAAATTACTTTATCTAATTTAAAATCAAATAATGGTGATGTAAATGAAGAAGATTTTATGGATAGAGCCAGACTATTATGTGCTTTAGGACATACTGTTATGATTACAAATTTTAAAGAATACTACAAGCTTGCAGAATATTTTTCAAGCTATACAGAAAAAAAGGTTGTTTTAACGATGGGAGTTAATAATCTAATTGAAATTTTTGACGAAAAATATTATAATAATTTAAGGGGGGGAATTCTGGAAGCTTTCGGTAAATTATTTGTTCAAAACTTAAGAGTTTTCTTGTATCCTACAAAATCTGATGACGGAACAATAATAAACAGCAACAATATCCATGTAGCTAACAAAATGAAAAATCTTTATAAGTTTTTCAAGTTCAACAATAGATTGTTAGATATAGCTGATTATGATGAAAGTCTGTTAGACATTTACTCTATTAAAGTTTTAGAAAAAATTAAAAAGGAACAAAAGGGATGGGAAGAAATGCTACCTAAAGAAGTTGTTAAACAAATAAAAAGCAAAAAACTATTTGGTTTTAAATAGAAATTACTATTTGACAATCTGACTTGTGTGATCTTTTGTTTTCACCTTGTCTATAACTCTTGTTATTATTAAATTTTCATCTACAACAAAAGTAGTCCTCAAAATCCCTTCATATTCTTTACCCATAAACTTTTTAAACCCCCAAACACCAAAAGCATTGATTATTTTTTTTTCAGTATCGGCTAGTAATGGATAAGGAAATCCACCATGTTTTGAAGAAAAAGAAGATTGTGATTTGATTTTATCAGCACTAACTCCAATTATTTTATAACCTAAATTTGATAAAATAGAAAAATTTTCGGATAAATTACATGCCTGAGCAGTACACCCAGGTGTGTTGGCTTTAGGGTAAAAAAATATAATTGTTTTTTTTCCTTTTAAATCTTCGTCTGTTACCAGATTTTCTTTATCATCAAGACATTTGAATTTTGGAATTTTATCACCAACTTTTAGTAAACTCATTTAAAATATATTTATATTAAATTTAACAAATAATAAATGAATAAAAAAGAAAAAATAAAATACATAATTGACACTTTAGAACTTTTATTTCCAAATGTGCCTATTCCTTTAGACCATAAAGATCCTTATACCCTTTTAATTGCTGTCTTGTTATCTGCTCAAAGTACAGATATTGGAGTTAATAAAGTAACGCCTATTCTTTTCAAAAAAGCAGATAATCCTTATGACATGGTTAAGCTCAGTGTAGAGGAAATAAAAAATATTATTAGGCCTGTTGGGTTATCCCCCATGAAGTCAAAAGGAATCCATGGGTTATCGAAAATAATTATTACAAAGCATAACGGAACAGTCCCCAATAATTTTGAAGATTTAGAAGAATTACCAGCCGTTGGACATAAAACAGCTAGTGTGGTAATGGCTCAAGCATTTGGAATCCCAACATTTCCTGTTGATACTCATATTCACAGACTAATGTATAGATGGGGAATGTCTAGTGGAAAAAACGTAAAAATTACAGAAAAAGATGCAAAAAGAATTTTTCCAAAAGAATTATGGAATAAGCTTCATTTACAAATAATTTGGTATGGTAGAAAGTTCTCACCAGCTAGAGCCTGGAAT
>Ga0257106_1000688_pt1 | contig 18789 bp, 14 predicted proteins | sample LP_taG_3_FD_190177 | JGI IMG/M metagenome (GOLD analysis project Ga0257106, IMG submission 190177) | Marine microbial communities from Northeast Subartic Pacific Ocean, Canada - LP_J_2011_P26_10m | ecosystem: Environmental > Aquatic > Marine > Oceanic | place: Canada: Northeast Subartic Pacific...
GATCGTATACGAGCCGTCGCCGCCTCCGTGGTTCGTAGGGGAATGGAGCGAGGTGAGTTTATTTTTATTTTCATCATGTGGGCAATTAAACTGACGTCGTGTTTTGTTTACAGCTGAGGAACCCGCCGCCTCCATCACCTCCTCCGTCGCCGCCGTCACCGCCCCCGTCGCCCCCACCGCCGCCTTCACCCCCACCGTCACCCCCACCACCTCCGTGGTACCTGGACAGGGCCAGCCTGCTCGACCGGGCGGCGGAAATGGAGGTACTCGCCGCTATGGCCGGAGACGGCGTTGTGCCTATGGAGCTGACGGAGACGCAGGCGAGTGAATGGTCGTCGATGCTCAAGGCGCTCGAGGCCGCTGGAAACCTCGACGACGACCTCACATCCGCGCAGGCGGGTGATCAGTACGGTGGTCTTATGGGTGATGGGTACGGTCTTGTGGGTGATGGGTACGGTGTTACCAAACCGAATGGGAAGCCGCCATTTGTCCCCGCGCCCGACCCGCTCCAGGTGGCGCCGGGGGCGGTGCCGCAAGGGTACGTCCCTCAGCCCGGGTACGCCGCCGCCCCGGGCACGACGACGTACGAAGAAGGTGCAGTCACCGCGTCCGCCGGGAAGGACTTACAGAACCGTATCCTGGAAGCATTCAACTGGAATCCAAGGGAGGGCGACTTAAATGTCAACGGCGACGTCGCCAAGGCTAGCGCGCAAAGAGCGGCGCTCACGTACGGTTTTCCCCAAGGTTTCCTCTGGAGCGTCTACAGGGATCCGAGCCTGCTGGCGGCGTGGGGGTACTTTCAGGGTTTGCTGAACCCGGGTGGTGCGTACAGGCCCTGAGTGGAACATAGCTTAGGACTAATCTAGCTGCGTGTGCGGGGATGGATGCGCGAATTGTTTTCTGCAGTGCCAGTCTCGTGACCCCTAGGGATCTCAAGTAATAATAGGACGAATAATAGACTGGGAAAGCACGGTTCGATGAATCTCCGTCTTTGGTTTTTGAAGACAGAGAAAGACGACCGTTGATTGGACGCCACTCGCCACTCTGTCAAGTTCCCGCGGAATTTTGGTTTTTGACTCTACGTCTCCTCCCTCCCAAGTTCGAAAGCCACTTCTTTGCGCGCCTCGAGCACGCGGTTGACGGCAGCGCGCCAGTCGACACGCCTCGAGACGCCCTTCAATCGACACGCGAGTACCCTCGCGAACGTCGACGAGCCTACAGGCCACACAGGTGAGCTCGCGCGAAGGTTTACGCCCGTTCGCCGGCCAACCCTCCTGTCGCATTCTCCTCGGTTTTTCCCCTGAAAACCGGGGAGACGGGCGCGGCACGCGACGTCGATATTCGCGCGCGTCCATCGCGTGCGATCGCGGATCTCGCGCGCTCGACGTCGGATCTTATCGACCGGGTCCTTGGGCCTCGTGCACGGTCCGTGAGGCCGATGGAGACGCGCGTTCCCGGCTCGCCCGCGCCTCACGACCTTTTGCGCGGGAACCGCGGCGGGTGTTGCGGTTTTGGTTTTGTCCCACCTTTTGTCCCATTTCCAGCAACCAACGGGCACCGAGGCGACGGAGCGTCCCCGGGGTTGACACGATCGTCCCCGCGCCGGTGTTCGCCTCGCATCGAGGTCGTGGTCGCGCATTGAACTCGAATCGCTCGTGCGACTCCGCGTTCCGATACTCGCGTCTCGACCGCGCGCGTCGTTTCCGAGGTCCGAAAGGACGCGGGATATTTTCCTCCACCCCCCCAAATATCCATACGCGACGCTGACCAAATATAATTCCCCTCCCTTCCCGCGGCGCAGACGGCGGCGTTTCCAGACCGCATCGACGAAAGGGGGACGGTTCACGACACGTAGATGATGTTGGGCACGTCCCCCGCGCACGAGGCGCTGATCCACAGGCCCGTGAGCTCCAGCCGCGGCGTTCCGGGTGGCGCCAAGCACGGCTCTGTTTCACCGCCGTCGGCGCACATGGACGTCCGGTCCGCGTCACCCGTGACGCATACGCGATCTTCTCAACACGGGTTCAGCGTGCTGTCCTCGTCACCGTCCGAGACTGGCAACGGTGCCAGCATGGTCACCCCGCCCTCATCCTTCGGGACGGCCAGGCACACGTCCAGACGGCGGAGCGGGGAAGGCGTCGCGCTGACCCCGTCGCTGTCCCCAACCGTGACCGGGTTCACCGTGCCGTCGTCGTCAAACGAGGGCGGGTCCGTCGGAACCAAGATGATGACTCGGATGACCCCGCTCGGTGCCCGGTCTCCCGTGGATTTCCCGGAGGAGACCGTCGTGGGGTTCGCCATTGGGGTTCAACACGTCGAGTCCAAGTCACCGCCGATGTCCCCGGGCGGCTTGTCCAGGTCGATGTCCGCGCTGAAGTCCGAGCTCGTGAGTACTCAAACTCCTTCACTCTCCCCGGAGAAGCCCCCGCTGCACTCCAAAGCGGCTGGACAGAGCGGGCTGCTCTCCGGCCGGCTGGAGGCGCTCACCCCCGACGAGGAGTCGACTCTCGAGCAGGCGCAACACAGGCACCGCGCGTTTTCATCCCCCGCGGTGGTGAGCGCGTTCAGGGTGGCTGCCGCCGCGCACCGCGGCCAGCTACGTAAGAGCGGCGACAGCGTCCTCTCCGCCCAGGTGGCCACGGCTCTCATCGTCGCCGAGCTCGGTATGGATAGCAAAGTCGTCGCCGCCGCGCTGCTCCACGACGTCCTCGACGACACACCGGTGACGGAGCGCGAGCTGAGACACACGACGCCGGACTCCATCGTCACCATGGTCACCGGAGTGTCCAAGCTCTCGCGCGTGTCCCAGCTCCAGCGCTCCAGCGGCAGGTCGTTGACGCGCGAGGAGCGCCTGAAGCTCCGAGCGCTTCTCATCGCTATGACCGACGCCCGCGTCGTCATCGTCAAGCTCGCGGATAGGCTCCAGTGCTTGGAGACCATCCAGGCCCTGGACACAGACACCGCCACGCGCATCGCGGAGGAGACGCTCTCGATCTACGTCCCCCTGGCGTCACGCCTCGGCATCTGGAGCCTCAAGACGCGACTCGAGGATGCGTGCTTTGCGTTTTTACACCCGACGGAGCACGCCGCCTTGAGCGCCGCGCTCGAGCGCGACGAGCAAAAGGCGGCGGTGATGCGAGCCGTGGAGGACATCACACGCACGCTCGTGACCGACGCGGGCATCGAAAGAGGCTTTCACGACATCTACGGCCGCGCCAAGAGCCTCTTCTCGGTGCACCGCAAGATGCTCAAGAAGGGCGTCGATCTCGGCGACGTGCACGATTTGCGAGCGGTTCGCGTCATCGTCGACAACGAGGACGACTGCTACGCCGCCCTCGAGGCTATCCACGCCAAGTTCACTCCCGTCGCCGGTAAGACCAAGGACTACGTGCGCGACGCCAAGGTGAACGGCTACCAGAGCCTGCACACGGTGGTGACCGCCGCGGATGGTGGGTTTGTCGAGGTTCAGATTCGCACTGCCGAGATGCACGCCGCCGCCGAGTCTGGCATGGCTGCGCACTGGAGGTACAAGGAGAGCGTCGTGAACCACAGGGCGATGGACGAGCAGGTGGCGTGGGCGAGGTTCATGCTCTCGTGGCAGGGTCAGCTCGTGGATGACAAGTGCCGAGCCGCCGGGGTTCAAATCGCCACGGCTATGGGCGCGGGTGGCGGATCCGCCGAGCTCGAGGCGCTGCAGCCGTGCGTCCCGTGCGAGTGCCCCTTCCCCGTACACGCCGCGCACTGCCCCAACCACGAGGATACCCTCCTCTTCGGCTCGTGCGGCGCGTGCGCGGCTGAGAGCTCCGTGTCATCCATCGTGAGCGCCGATTCCGCGTCCATGTCCAAGACCGGCGCTCCAGGTGCTTCGTCGCCCCTCGACGCGGCGGCGCCCATATTCGTCGCGGTCGTCGTCGACGGCGAGTTGGCGGTTTGCGAACTGTCCAAGGGCACCCGGCTGTCCGACGTGGATTTCGCGTCCGTGTGCGGCGACAGCGCGAGGACCGCGGAGTTCACCACGGTTGAGAGCATCCGCGTGAACCGCGAGGTTGTCCCGGCGGGCGCGGAGCCGGCGGTTATGCTCCGCATGGGTGACCTGGTGGAGGTGACGCGCCGACGCCTCGGGGGTTCGCCGGAGGGTTCGCCGTCCACGGGGTCCAAGCTCGGCGACGCGGCGGCGGCTGCGGTTGAGGAGCAGCGACGCAGGCTGAGCAGCGCGCTGAAGATGGACGTGTCGTCCCTCGACGGCGGCGTCAGCAACGTCGTGCCAGCAAGGGCGCCCGCGGTGATGAACCAGCCCGAGGCGGGTTTCTTCCCCTGAGGACGCGCGAGGGAGGCGCTGACTTGTGTACTATGACATCGTGTATTTTTAAGGGACCCGCGTCGGTCGAGGACGACGACGACGACGACGCGGGCGATGCGGCACGTCTAACTAATGATTCTTTGTAAGATTAAAACAGCATGTATCTTCACGACGCTTCGAAGTGCTTCGCAAGTTTCTCGGCGTAATGCTTCCAGTCCGGGCACTTGTTGTCCACCAAGTACTGCACGCAGTCCCAGTGTTTGTAAAGGGCGGCCCAACGGCACGTGTACCTGTCGTTCCAAGGGCACCCGTTCTCGTGCAAGTACTTGAGAGCGGGCAGGTGCCCGTTTTTGGCTGCGATATCGCACGTGCTAGAGTGCCAAGGGCACCCGTTCTCGTGCAAGTACTGGAGAACGGGCAAGGGTCCATTTTTGGCTGCGTGATAGCACGTGGACGTGTTCCAAGGGCACCCGTTCTCGTGCAAGTACTGGAGAGCGGGCAAGTGCCCATTTGCGGCTGCGTTAGAGCACGTGTATGTAGTCCAACCAAGGTTGTTCACTCGCGCCCACTTCAGCAGCCTTACACTCCCCAGTTGAGCAGCGTAGTTGCATACGGAGTTCGAAGTACCTTCGAAGGTACGTACGTTCTTGAAAGCTTCACCGAGAAGTCCAACGACTCTCTCGTAGGGTAGAGACAGGGCTTCGTCGTTGTCCAGCAGGCGTATGCGATGATTAGGCGGCGGGTTTAGTATATCCTCGCCCTGACGAGACCATGACTCCGGGAACGCGTCGGAATCGAACGTGCGAGGGTACGCTGCGGCAGGCTTGGAGGCCTCCCTCCACAGCTTGCTGACCACGGCGAGGTTGACGCGGGTCTTGACGCACCGCACGTGTGAGAACACCACGGTCGCGACGTCCAGGCCGGGATCGAAGATCGGTTGCCTCGTATCGGGTGCCGACATGTCGCTCGAGGTCGAGATGGCGACGTCGCGAGGGTGAGAGTGAGCGAGTCGTGGCTTTCAGTCGTGGCTTTTCTTGGAGTGACTGACGGACAAAACACCCGGGTGTAACCTCTCTGTTTTTGGTCCTCCTCGGGCCCGAGAGACGCCACTGCGGCCCGCGCGCGCTCCGTCGACCCGACAGCCCGCCGCAGCCCGCTCTTACGTACGACCGGTACAGTCGTACACACCGGAACGACCGTCCATCGTCCCAAGGCGGCGGTCCCCTCACCACCGACGCCGAGCCGATCGGCACGGAATCGCTCCTCCTCGACTTGAGATCTCCAGTCGTGCCCCGCACCGTCTCTCGCTAGAAAATGGATGCCCCGTTTTCTCCCGCGGCGTCGTCCCCAACGGACGGGGGCGAACTGTTCGTGGACATGATGTCGCAACCGAGCAGGGCGTGCTGCTATTTCGCCCACCTGGCGCGCCTGCCCGTGACACGACGACGAGTGAATTTAGGCAAGAAGGAGCAGCGCGCGACGACGTATCCCAACCCTCTGAAGCAGGTTCCATGCCTGGTGGAACGAGACGGGTTCGTCTTGCCGGAGAGCTCGGCGATTCTCAAGTATCTGGCGGACCGTCACACGGTGGCGGACCACTGGTACCCGCGCGAGCTTCGAGCACGCGCGAGGGTCAACGCGGCGCTGGACTGGCATCACTTCTCTCTGCGGAGAGGCGCGGCGGGCGTGACGTGGTTCTCTTTGATCGCGCGCAACATGGGAATGAAAACCGACCCGGGTATGGCTCGAGCCATGCTGGGCGTGTTGAAGGGTGCGTTGGGAACACTGGAGTCGACGTGGCTGACGGACGACGCGCCGTTCATGATGGGTTCGAGCCGCCCGTGCGTCGCGGACCTGCTCGTGGCAGAGGTGAGAAATAACAACGATCGACTTGACCCGTGTCGTGTTCCTGACACTTGATGCCCAACCCCACTCCGTCGTTCACCAGGAAATCTTTAACCTCACGCTCCTCGAGGCGATCGACGAGGACTTCGGCATGCCTCCCACGCTGGATGCCCTGCTCGGGGAGGGTCACCCGAGGGTCACCAAGTTCCTGGCGGCGTGCCAAGATTTGGATTTCGACGAGTGGAGGTCGATACACGGCGTCCTGCACACGGCGCGGGACAAGATGGCGGCGAGGAAAAAGACGAGGTCGAGGATGTGAGCCGTCCTCGCCAGTGTACCCGGCATCTCATTGCATTAGTGGCGTCATCCAGCCCGCCGCGCGGGGTTTATAGTGTATAATAGAAACCTCGAAATTGAGGCTAACTGTGTATCATAGCTCTCACAGGTACCTCAGCCTATTTCCTAAATGCGTCAAAAGTCTGACTGCTGTCCTGTGGTCCTGTGGGTTCACCGTGCATTATCCAAACGTGGTTCCTGCGGTGCCAGTTCAGCACTGGAAAACAACCTCAGCCGCCCAAAATCACTTCCACGCCGCGCTCCCCCGAGCCGACGAGAACTCAAAGATGGCTTCCCTCGCTGCTTTCGCTCCCTCCGTCGCGGCCCTCAGGCCCAAGGTGGCCAAGACCTCCAAGGTTGCCAAGGCGGTCGTGGCCGAGAGGCGCACCGAGACTGTCGTCCCCGCGATTAGCACCAGGCGCGCTCTCCTGGGCGGCGCGGTGAGCGCGGCGATGACCCTCGCGATGTCCCCCGGCCCCGCGGCCGCGAAGGACGGCAAGAACGGCGTGTACTGGATCGCGCCCAAGGACGGCGCGACCGTGGGCCAGGAGTTCGACGTCAAGATGGGGGTCATCGGATACGAGCTGGCGCCCGCGAGCGAGGGCCTGCAGGAAGGGACCGGCCACCACCACATCGTAGTGGACCAGGCGGGGGGGTACGTCGACAAGGGAACCGAGATTCCCTTCGACGCCACCCACCTGCACTACGGTAAGGCGCAGAAGGAGGCCACGATCAAGCTCGAGCCCGGGACGCACACCCTCACGCTCCAGTTCGCCAACGCCAAGCACATGAGCTACGGGAAGAAGTTCGCCAAGACAATCACAGTCACCGTCGTGTGATCGGATGTGAGGAGCGAGGAGCTCGGTGACGTGAGGAGCTCGTCAACGTTCGCCTCTTAATTTAGGACCATTTAATATGTTTATTATCATCATGTACGCACCTAACTGCCTAAACGACACACCAGTACTCCTCCCGAGAGCTACTTGGACTTCTCATCTGTGCCGATCCGCCGTTCGACCTCTTCCATAATGCCCTTCCCTCGCAGCGTCGCCTCCGCCTCCAGGAGCCTCTTCTTCAGACCCACAGCCTCAGCCTCCGCGTTGACCAGCTTCATCGTCGCCGTCTGGAGCTCCGCCCTCGCGGCGTTAGCCTCGGAAGAAATGGCTTCGACCCTCGCCCTCGCCACCTCCGCTTCAGCTTCCTTTGCGCCCCGAGTCATCGCCAGCTCGGCGTCCCGGCGCTCCGCCTCGGCTGTCAACTCGGCGACCCTCCGACCCGCCGACTCCGCCGCCTGCCTGGCGTCACGCAGGGACCCGGTCGTCTCGGCGAGGTCCTTGGTGTACCTCTTGAGCGCCTCGTCCGTCTTTGGCGCGCGGCTCTTGAGCTTGGATACCGATATCGCTTCCCAGTCGTCAGCCTTTTGACGCGCGTACGCGGCGGGCACGGACGACAGAAGAGACACCGTGGCGATACCGGTCAGCGCGAACCGTAGGGGCATGAGCCACCTCGGCATCATTCCCTTGGACGCGAGGTGCGCGTCCCCGGCGAGTACCGCACCCAACCCACCCGCCAGCGTGATGAGCTGCGCTGGGACGGGGAGGGCCAGTGTTGCCCACGCGTAGAGTGATGGCGCCACCGCGTACACGTACCGCGCGGGGCCCGCGAGGGTGGCCAGGCTCAAGTCGGCGGCCACCTTCCCGCCGTACCCGGACGCGGCGAAGCCCCACTGGGTCCCGCCGAGGAAGGCAAGGATCGACGCGCCGTATCCAGCCTGAGCGGCGGCCCTGTACTGCTCGGGGAAGACGGCGTCCAGACCGATCGAGGCGCTCACCGGGGCGGCGAGCGCGACGAAGGGTATCGCACCCGCCAGGCCGAGCGCGAGGGGCACGTGCGGGATCTCGGCGAAGTGCTCGGGATGGAAGTGATGACTCGACGCGGGGGGAGGCGCCGCCGCGGATGACGCGGATGTCGACGACGAAGCCGCGCGAGAGAACGCCCCGCGAAGCGCACGGCTGAAGGATCCGACGAGTGATGACCGTGTCATCCTCGCGCGTCACTGGGCGGTCTGGGTTCGATTCGAAGGCGTGAACGTGTGCGAGTTCACCCGAAAGATGTCGAGACCGAGACGTGCTCGTGCGGCTCAGTCTGCCGGTGATGGGAGCGCGTGTGTTCAAACGATAGCACTACGCTGAGATGAGGTTGGCAAAATAAAAGTTTTGGCAAAATATTTTGGTTTTTGGTTCACAACGCGCCTACGAGTAGACTACATTCACGCCTGCTTCCTGGCGTACACGACGTACATGGGATCAGACTTACCCGGCTTGGGCGAGATATCCTGCGCCGCCGGCGGCTCGAACCCCCCCGCGAAGTGATAATAGGCACCGACGATCCAGATGTGGTCCAGGTCGCCCGTCGACGTCCAGATGGAAACCGCCTTTGTGGGGAAGCACCGGTTGCTGAAGCTCATCACCGCGAGTCCCCCGGGCTTGAGCACCCTGTTCACCTCCTTCATCATCTCCAGCGGCCTGGTGAGGTAGTCCACACTCACGGCGTTGGTCACCACGTCGAAGGTGTTGTCCTCGAACGGCAAAGTGGGATCCTCGTTCAAGTCCCTGACGACGTAATCGTTCAAGATTGGATTCTTCTTGAGCTCGTCTTCGTTCATTCCGAGGCCGCTGATGCGCCCAGCCTTGTACCCCTCGGGGTAGTGGCTGATCCACGAACTGCACACGTCCAGGAGCGCGGTGTCTTCCTTACCGCTCTCGGGGAACACCTCGGCGTAGTACTTGGTCAGCGCTCCGATGGCGTCGTCGTCGATGTGTTTCACGAACCTGGGCTGGGAGTAGAAGATGAGGTCGGAGGACTCGTCGTACCTCTGCATCTCCTGCTCGCCGAAGGGGAAGACGTCGGGGTACTTTGGGTCGAGGAGCACCTTGGCGATCTCGGGGTTGGCGCCCGCAGCCTGACGCGCGACCGCGTCGGAGCGACCTCCCGCGGCGAAAGCGCCACCGGCCATGAAGGAAAACACGCGACGGGACGGTTTCAGCCCGGGCTTGACGGGAGCAGAGGATGAGGACGACGAGGTGGCGGTCGAGGTGCACCGGTTGGTGAACGCGCGTGCGTTGACGGCGATGGTAGTGCACCGGTTGACGATGGAGGACATCATCAATTCCGAGTCGCGTGTTGGTTGCCCGTCGGTGGTCAGCAGTGTGCCGATCGATAGACGATGGGCACCTCTCGGATAACAAGGCCACGTCGATTGATGTAAAAAGGGTGGACACAACTTGGGACAACTTTTTCCAAAAAACAGCTGAACCGGTATCAACTCAGGATGTCTGCGCGTACCTACGTCTCGCGAAGCAGCGATCCGGCGCCGCGAGAGTCGGAGCGAAGCGACACAGCGGCGTCGGATCGCTGATGAGCGCTGGGTGGTCGCGTCGTGTGAAGGCGCTCCTGAGGTTGTGAGGAAAATCTGTCAAAAGGTACCGCATAGTAGACACAAAGGGGACCCAAGGTTGATATTCCCAAAAATTGATAACCAGCCAAATCAAAACATCTCCCGTTAGCTCAGTTGGTAGAGCGGAGGACTGTAGACTATGTCTGTCCAGCAGAGTTCAATCTGCGATCACCTAACTCACGAAGAAGTGAGAAATAGTAATCCTTAGGTCGCTGGTTCGATTCCGGCATGGGAGATTTCTTTTGTTTTTTTGCACTGCGAGCATATGAGACGACGCCTCATGGTCTCAGCTACGTCCTGGCGAAGTTTCACATCGATCCGTGAAGTTTGGAGGCGTCGGTGGGGCTGAAGGCGAGCATCGCATCGATGCATGCCAAAAACTTTTGCAAACAACATTTCTTGGCGACAACTTCAACACTGATTCTCGTACGATGATTTCGCCGGTGCTATTACCTAATTCAATTCGTTTCCATATGGATAGTAGTCATAGATGTCTTTTTTCCACTGAAAACGCACGGACATTCCGAGGACTATCATCAGAGATGGAAAGTAACCGTCCGAGGGAACCTCGTCCACAGTGCCGAGCGCGCAGCCAGGGGCGAACTGGGACGTCCGATCGAAGGCACCCTTCAAGCGGCTCGAAATGTCCACCTCATCGCAGATGGGACACGTGCAGCGAACCCTGCGTACCGTCAGTGTACAGTGCGACCTTTCAGCTCTCGACGCAGATCTCGACGCCGAGCCCGAAGAGCTCATGTGCCCCATCACGCTGAACATGTTCCGCGACCCTGTGTTTGTGTTCGATTCGGGGCACACGTACGAGCGGAGCGCCATTCTATCGCACTTTGAGCAAAACGGAGCCAAGGACCCGCTCACGCGTCGCGCCCTGAGCAGCACGAAGGTGAAGACGAACTGGGCGATGCGAAACGTGGTTCAGGCTTGGCTGGACAAGCACCCGGGCGTGACGCCCGACGGGTGGGACAGTCGCGAGCTTCTGGAGCCGTCGAAGGATGACGGGACGCGAACATTCGACGACGAGGGTGACGTCGGAGTGCTCCGGACATGGCGTGCTATGTGCCCTGCACTGCAGGACAGGTGGCCGGAGGCTGCGCGACCGGAGGATTGGGAAGGGGTGACGATTGAAAACGGCCGGGCGGTGGAGCTCGAATTGGAAGAGTTTGGCTTGACCGGAGCGGTGCCGGCGGCGATCGGGCAGCTCACGTCGCTGAAGGAGTTGGACCTCAGCGGCAATCAGCTGACGAGCCTGCCGGCGGAGATCGGGCAGCTCACGTCGCTGAGGGAGTTGCACCTCCGCGAAAATGAGCTGACAAGTCTGCCGGCGGAGATCTGGCAGCTCACTTCGCTGACGGAGTTGCACCTCGGCTACAATCAGCTGACGAGCTTGCCGGCGGAGATCGGGCAGCTCACCTCGCTGACGGAGTTGGCTCTCAACGGCAATCGACTGACGAGCTTGCCGGCGGAGATCGGGCAGCTCACCTCGCTGGAGTGGTTGAACCTCTTCGGCAACAAACTGACGAGCGTGGCGGCGGAGATCGGGCAGCTCACGTCGCTGGTGGAGTTGCACCTCATGGGCAATCAGCTGACGAGCTTGCCGGCGGAGATTGGTCGGCTCACCTCGCTGGTGGAGTTGGACCTCAGATTGAATCTGCTGACGAGCGTGTCTGCTGCAATACGCGAGCTCAGAGCGGTGGGCTGCCAAGTGCACCTGGATGACGACGTGACGGTTGACGAGTAACTAGTCATAGCGTTGAACTAACTCACGACGAAACTCTCAGGCAGCTTGTCGCACGGCGTGACGGTTGGCCAATAGAAACGGCTCTTGAATGCGCGCAGCTTCGAAGGTAGTCTACAAATTTTATCGCCCCTCTCTAATGAGCTAAGAGTCCCCTAATGACACGCTATAGTCCACCTTCATGACGATATCGCCACGACGATCGCGTCGATGTGCGGCTTCATCAACCAGAATCCGCCAACGGAAGCCGCAGCCGTACCCGCCGTCAACGCCGCGCCCAGAGCCGTCCCTCCTCCCTCGATACCCTTGGCGCCCATGAATCCGTACCATCGCAGCAGCTTCTGCGCCAACGGCAGCGTGATGAACACCGCCATCGCCGACGACCAAGACTGGACCACCGCCCCCCTCGCCGGCTGCGTCAAGCCCATGAACCAAGCGGTCGAGTCCCCAGCCGCTTCCAACCCCGGCATGAACAATAACATGTTCAGCTCGTATATGGGGTACTGCGCGAGCACCACAGCCACGTACACCTTCCACGACGGAACCACGGGCGCGTGCTGCGAGTCACCCGTCGCCGTCGCCGGGAGCCAACCCCCGAGTGACCCGTCGTCCAGGTCGATGACGTTCGCTCGCGCCTTGAGAGCGCCCTCGGGGTCGCCGCCGTTGAAGCGTTCACCCCGCTTGAGCCACTCGGCGCGTCGGTTGGAGTGCGTCCACCGCTCCATGTCATCCTGACGCTGGAACACAACAGCCACAGTCTCGCAGTTCGGGGCTCCGCTGTGACGCACGTGCTCCAACGACTCAGTCCTTGATGCTTCGTCCGACTCTTTTGGTCGCAACCCTTTAACGTTGGGTTTCGTCTCGCCCCCCGCGGCTGGGAAGTGCACCCAGCTGAATCTCCCTTCCGGCAGCGGCCGTCGCCCCGCCGGTACCGATAGACCAGCCTGGCAGTCCTTGTCCTTGAGCACCGCATCGATCAGGGTCTTACCCTCGGTGAGCCACGCCTCGTAGTCTTCGCGTTGTTCCGTGGAGACAACCTTGCTTGTACATACCAAGATGGCGGGCTTGAGCGACGGTGTGGGCCGCTCAATGAGTGGGGATCCCGTCTGAGCGTCCCCAGCATCCGACGACGTCGTCGACGGGGTGCCGAGCAGTAAACGCGGGGATCCCCAAAACTCTCGTCTGGCGGCGTAAAGGTCACCTGTCCGAGGGGACGCGGCGAAATGGTTCGTGCCGTCCGAGACGGTGGTGGGCACGACGCGCGCCGCGGAGGACCAATACGACGTGGAGGGCGCACCGGCGACGCGGCACCAATGCGATGCACTCCTTGCGAGTCCACGAATCATGGAGCTCGCTGAAACGGCGAACCCCGAGGGCCTCGGCGCGCGTGTCGGCGTCTCGCAATGTGAAGGGTCGCACGGAAAGTTGTCCTTCTTGCGATCTCGTGAAGAGAGAGCTGGACGTCAGCAGTGAGCTCGGAAATCTAGGGTTGCCACTGCGAGAGGAGCGCGAGCTGCGGCGGTCGGGGGCGCTCACGTTCGAGGAACACGTATGTTCTTCTCCGTCGCCCTCCTGGGGCGCGCGGCAAAGCGCGCTGGTTACCTGCGGCTGACCACCAAGCGCGCCAAGAAGGGCTACTACAAAGGGAAGGGGGCAATCGCGCCGGGGCGGCACACCAGGCAAGGGTACAAGCTCGATCCTCTGCGCAGGCCGAACTTCATCACGCCGGAGCTCGACCTCGCGTCGTTCCCGCTGAAACCTTACGTCGCCAAGACGGTGCCGAAGAAGCCGGAGCTGGTACCCGGTGCCGCGCCGGGAGCGGCGTACAGCACCCTCACCCGGCCATGAGAGCTTCTTGGGTTCTCGGTCGGGAAAAAGAAAGAATGGAGGGGCCCCATCGGTTTCAGAGAGAGGGGTCGAAGGGACTCGTCGCGAGCCGGCAGGGACACGGGATACACGGCGGACATAGGATTTAGGCTACATCATGATTTAATATCTCGCACGGTAGATCGCATAGCACATCGAGTCATTCCTCGGCGTTTGCCACGGAGACGCGCTTGATGGACGATATCTCAGACGCGCACAGTTGCGACATCTGCTGCTCGAAAGCGGCGAGGTCGTCGTTCTCGTCTCCGCCGTACACGTCCTCGTTCCAGAAGTCCCTCTCCTCGGTCCTCGACGCCTGCGCGCGCCTGTACGGGCTGAGGCTGGACAGCTCGCGGAAGAAGGCTCCCTCCGCGTCCTCCACCTCTTTGTCAACCTCGTTCGACTCCTTCGCCTTTGTCTTCCCGCTGGGTGGCGTCGCCGGGGGTTCGGTGACGTGCTCGTCGCCCCGGTCCGAGCCACTCTCGTCCGCGTCGTTCGTCACGGACCGGGTCCTGGTTCGCGTCGGGCTGTCCCTCGCGCCGAGCGCCTCGATCCACTCCCGGTGCGCCGCAGCCAAGTCAAACTCCGAGCCATCGCCGTCCTTCTCCTTGGCACTCTTCTTGGCACCCTTCACGACCCACTCCGGCAGTGGTTTGACCCCGGCGATCTCACCAGCCTTGACCTCCAACGCCCTCGCCTCAGCAGCCGCCTCGGCTTCCATCACGGCGAGTGCCTTGGACTTCATTCGCTCGGCTCTTTCGGCTCGTTCGCGCTCCCATTGCTCCGAAGCCTCCTTCGCCGTCTGGCCCTTGACGTACGTGTTCTGGACCCCTTCCTCCTCTTCCTCCTTCTGTTTCCGCCTGAGCTCCCGGATGTTCTTCATCACCTGCCGCGAGTCCTTCACCATGTCCATGGCGTGCTCCAGCTGCGCGCGGTACTCGGTGTTCCACCCTCCCGCGTGGGCGTCGTACGGGTTCGCCTCCGTCCCATCCTTCTTCTTCGGTCGCCGCGCCGCGAGCGGGCCGTGCCGGACGTCGCCCCACTCGGAGTGGATGTCGGGGTAGTTGTGCATGGACTGCTCACCGAACACGGAGAGCACGTTGCCGTCCTCGTCCACCGCGGGTATGGCGTCCCCGTCGTGGTCCTCCACGAGAGTCTGCCACCCGTGCTCAGCCTCGTGCGCCTCGATCTCCTGAACCGCGGCGTTCAGGTTGAGCCCGGACGATGACTCGGTGAGCGGTGGGGGCTCAGCATCGTCACCGCCCGACAGCTCGGTGGCCGCGGGGTGGTGGACGATCTCCTCGATGAGCGGCATGTGCGGCTGTGGAGTGTCGCGCGAGGTGTGGAGTCCTCCAACGATCTGAAAATGGAAAGACGGCACACTCGGTTGACTGGACCAAACGGTCGGGGGACGTTACTCACGCATCAGTGTGGAGGCGCCCCGCCCCGCCTCCGCGATACATCCCCATTCGTCGAGGAGGGATGTATCGCGACGATACAGACGACGATACAGACGACGCCGCGCATCCCGGATGGGGCGTCGACGAGCGGCTCCTGCGGTTCCGCGAGGGTCCTCCCGCCCCGCCCGAGGACCCCGGCGCCGTCCGAGGAGGGAGGCTTCCCACGTTCACAGCGGCGCCCGTGGACGATGCTCCCGCGATTCAGCCCCACGATGCGTCCGCTGAGCCGCGTTTTCCGCACAGAGCGACCCAACCCAGCATATCGCAGATGATGGCCGACCCACTGGGCACTCTCAGCGCGCTCCCCGAGCACACCCAGCGGTTGGTGATGGCCCAGTCCATGTTGAGCCAGCAGCAAATACTGATGGGGCAGCTCGCGCGCAGGCGTCAATGGGAGCAGGAGCGATGGGTGCACTGGCAACAACTCCAGGCTAAGGAAAACGAGGAAAAAGAGACACGGGAACGGGCGAGGAAGGAGGAGGAAGAACGCGAGGAACGGGAGAGGCGGGAGGCTGCGAAAGCGGCGAGGGGCCGATGGAAAATATTCAACAAGGTCAAGGGCGCGACGGGCGCACTCAAGGCCAAAGCAGACGAACGCAAGGCTGCGGACCAAAGGGGTTCTCCCCCGCGGTTCACGACGAACGGCGACGACGATGACGATGACCCGCACGGCGTCAAGTCATACGTCGTGCCGAGACGGCCGGACGGGCTGGTGGACCTCAGGCCGGAGCCGCCCTTGCCGGCTGTTCCCACGCTTTTGTCGTACGACGCGGACGACGGCGTGGACCGTGTCGCGTTCGCCGACAAGAAACGCGCGGAGCTCGACCGTTTAACCGGAGAGGAGGGTGTGCGGGAGGCGGTCCTCGCCGCGGCGTCCGTGCTCGACCCGGGGACGCTCGCCAGGCGCGGTGAGCTCAGGCGCGAGGCGGCGCTGCGGAGGTACAGACGCCGGGTTGACGACACTCAGGTTGACGCGGACGACGACGACGACGACGAGAACGTCGCGCCGGCGGTCAACTACCTGGACGAATACGAGGGTAAACGGGCGATCGGTGGTGCGCTGGACTACGCGCGTCGGTTGGAGGAAGAAGCTGAGCTGGCGATGCGCGAACATAAGTTTGTCAAGGCTGAGTCAACATGGCGCAGGCTCCTCGCGGTTGAGGTTGGAGTAGCCGTCGGCGGCGTTCGGTCAAAGGCGGCGGCGGTGCTCGCCGCGTCCATGCCCGCGTCTCTGCGCAAGGAAAGCGACGTGGATGATGACCCGGACCCAGTGGAGGCTGCTCCGGCGCTGTATCAGCTGTCGCGCGCGTTACGAGCTCAGCCCGGTCGAAGGAGGGACGAGGAGGCTATTCTTCTTCGTTCTCTCCACGCGCTCGAGCACGCGGGGCGAGCGGACGGAGCCAATCAGCAAGACGTCACGGACGGCGACGCCCGTCTGACGTACAGGGTACTGAGCGCGCTGCACGCCGCCCGCATCGCCATCGACGCGGAGTCGAACGACACACACTACGACGATGATCACAAATACGATGATCATAAATACGACGGCGTCGACGACGAAGCGGCTCTGGCGTACGCGGCGCGAGCTCTGTCACTCGCCGAACGTCGCCGCGGACCTTGGCACCCGACGACGGCGGATGCCCTGTGTCGTATCGCGTCCAGCCTCGCGAGATTGGGTCGGCTCCAGGATGCGGTCGAGCGGCTGCAGAGGGCGCTGACCGTCTCCAGGAGGGCGCGAGGAGACACTCACGGGGAGACGGGGTACGTCCTGTGCGCGTTGGCGCAGGCGCACAAGAGGCTCGGGAACTTTGAGCGGGCGTCCAGGCTCGAGGCGGAGTGGAGGAGGTGCGCGCCTCGTGCGCGTCAGCCGAGGCCACCGACGCGGATGGAACCGCCGGCGATGTTACGATCGGCGGGGCGTGACGACGTCGGGTTGTTCAGGAAAAGACTCGTCGACGTTCCCGTTCCCGAGGCTGACGTCGATGAGAGCGACGCGGAGAAGGTTTCCAAGCCGCCTCCCTCTCGCGAGGGTTCCGATGCGGGCGACCCGCTCACAGGGAACTTCGGCGGAAACTTGCAGGAGCCGAGGCGCGAGGAGGCGAAAGTCGGCCGCGTCGGACTGGTGCCCGCGCTGGACCTCTCGATGTTGCCGCCGCTTGATTTCTCCGACGACGAAGGAGACTGAAACTAATCGTGCCCGTAGCTCATTATCGTAGATTATAAAAGTGAGTTGGACGACGATGATGATGGACACACGACGGCAAAATTTCTAGACTTACGTTTTCATCACGCTCCGCCGAAGTGTTTCAACAACGCAACTACCTTCTCGTGCTTTCGTGTCACGGCAGCAGACAACGGCGTCTGACCGGCGTCTATCCGGCGTCTGGCGGCTTTGTGAATGTCTGCACCGGCTTGGATAAGCGAGGCCACACATCCTTCGTGTCCGAATAGAGCTGCTATGTAAAGTGGGGTAACCCCGTCGCTCCTCGCCAGGTTCACATCCGCACCCGCCTTTATGAGTTCCATGACGACGTGCGTGTGGCCTTGTTGAGCGGCGAGGTTCACAGGCGTAACGTTGTGGATTACGACGCCCTCCACAGAATTTGGTGATGCGGTTTTGTTCACATCAGCCCCTGCTTCGATCAGTGCCTTCACCAACGCCGCGTGGCCATTCCAAGCAGCGACGTGCAGAGCTGTGCTGTTCTCTAGAGTCACAACCTTGTTCACGTCCACCCCGGACTCCAGGCAGGCCCTGACCGCGGGCATGTTGCTGTGAAGTGCCACCCAGTATAACGGTGTCATGACCTTCTTCCCAATCTTAACACAGTGCGGCTCGATCTTCTCCTCCAACGACCGAACGCCACCCACACTCCACACCGCGTCCCTGTACGCCTTGCTCACCTGCGCCAAGTTGAGCGTGGCCTCTAAGTTGAGCTTGGGGAGTATCTCGCCATAGAACACGTCCGGCAGCTGCACAGCGACGGCCTCGAGGATATCCAGAGTGCCGCGGCGCAAGTACGTCACGGTATCGGACTCGTACACGTCTCTCTTGCTGTTCTGCGCGGCCATGGCGCCGTCACAAGTGGCGGCGTGAGGTGCCTTCGGTCGTGGCTTGCAAATCACACTTCCGAGAAAAACGAGAGCGACTGACCGATCATCTGATCATCGTTTCATCCCAGAAAAAGTCCACCTTGCATTTCCTTGAGACGTGCTCGTAGATCTTATTCTACACTACTCTCACACGCCGCCGGCGCACTCGCCTCTAAGCAGCTCCAGCATCACCTGACGCTCGTGCTGGTTCGACCCAGCCTTCTCCAAGAGCTGCGCCATTCCACCGCCATCTCCCACCGCCTTGACCATGTCCTCGACGAGCGTCGGCAGGCGATCATCCCGTTCGCCCTCGCGGATCGTCTTTGTCGAAATCGCCTCGAGCATCATCGCCGTGACAAGCGCCCACCGCTCCGGGCGCAGGCTCGGAGTAGCGCGATCGAAGTAGAACGTTCGCAACATCCGACCGAGTGGTTGCTCCAGCGCCGTGGGGGTCTGTCGCAGACCCAGGGTCCGAATCACGGCCGGTAGCGCGCGGGATATCTCGTGCGCTGCGGCCTTGACCTGGTCGACGGCGTACCCCGTCCGCGTGGGCACATCCGGGACGCCTTCCTCGTCATCCACCACCGCGGCGCCGAGGAGGTGGAAAGTGGAACGTGTCACCCACCCGTCCATCATCATCCACGTCGACCCAAACTCGGAAACGGGCGGTCCCGCACCACGC
>Ga0257106_1000689_pt1 | contig 18788 bp, 8 predicted proteins | sample LP_taG_3_FD_190177 | JGI IMG/M metagenome (GOLD analysis project Ga0257106, IMG submission 190177) | Marine microbial communities from Northeast Subartic Pacific Ocean, Canada - LP_J_2011_P26_10m | ecosystem: Environmental > Aquatic > Marine > Oceanic | place: Canada: Northeast Subartic Pacific...
GCGTTGAGAGAGATTTTGAGGTACCAAGCGGAATGCGCGAACATTTTCATCGAAACGTTCGATACTACGACGACAAGTGCTAATTTAGTAAAAGTACAGCCAGGAACGGCCGAAGCACAAATGCGCGCAAACTTTTCGTGGTTGGAAGACATATCGGTGCGTCTGTTGTGTGTCTTAGCTTTAGATAGATTTGGCGATTTCGTCGGCGACGGCGTCGTCGCGCCGGTTCGCGAAACCGCGGCGCAAGCTTTAGGCGCGTCTTTGCGCGATTTACCGACGCGAAAAGTTTTCGATATCGGTGAAGCTACGTTGACTTTATTGAAACACGAAAAAGCGTGGGAGGTCAGACACTCCGGATTGATTGGTTTAAAATACGTGTTCGCGTCTATTCCGCAAGGCGAACAAGTCAAGATGGACATGTTGGCGCAAAAGTTACTCCCATCGGCGCTTCCGAGATTAATCCTCGCCTTGAAAGACGACGACGACGACGTGAGAGCGGCGGCGGCGGAAGCAGCTTTGCCAGCGAGAGAGTCCTTGAATCCTCAGCTTTTGAGAAAGAAAAAAGAAGACAACATTGAATCAGATGATGATGGTAATTTGTTCAAGGTGTTTTTAGAGACGCTTTGGAACGCTCTGTTAGAATTAGACGACTTATCACCAAGCGCGAGACCAATAATGAGCTTACTCGCGAAGCTCTGCGAGAAGAAAGAAACGAGAGACATGCTCAACGTTGCTGAAGTCGCGCCTCGTTTGTGGCCGTTTGCTGCACACCCGATTGCGAGCGTTCGCGAAGCGACGTGGCAAACCGTTTCGGAGTTGAGCGGAACGCTCTTGGAAAACGAGGCCTTCGTCGATGTGCACTTGGCGGATTACATGACTTTAGCTTTGCAAGGATGCGCTTTAGACGAAGACGATAATGCGTCTTTGGCGGCAAAGAAGGCGTTTTTATTGGTTCTCGAATTGTCCGGCTTCGATGTTGGTAGTAGTAGTAGTAGCAGCGATAGCAAAAATGTGGCGCTCGAGGCGGTAAAAAATACGCGAAGAATTATCCGCCTCAAAGTGGCGGAAATTTTCAAAGTGAAATCCGACGCATTTTTGAAAGTCTTGAGCGTCCAAGTGAACCGAACGTGCGACGCGCACTACATATTAGTGAAGAAACCGGCGAAAATGACGGGCGAAGCGCGAAACGTCGCCGCCGATTGGCTCTGTCGCACCAAGACGCGATTCTTAGGCATCGAGTGCGTGGCGAAAGCGTTGGTGTCTTTGCTTCCAACATCGTCGTCATCATCCTCAGAATACGCGGAAGAAGAAGAAACGTTGACTTTGTTCCTAAACGATAAAGTGATGGCGTTATCGAAGCATGGCACCGCCGCCGCTCGCGGCGCCGCGTTTCACGTTTGCGCAAACTTTCTCGAAACCGCCGCGAAAGCTGCGTCGATACAAAATACAAGTTTCGAGTTTATCGAAAAGAAATTCAAACCGCTTTACGAAACGCGCGTTTTCGAGGTACTCGCGTGTGCCAATCCAGCGTATCCGTCTGCACCGAGTCCATTGCCGTACGACGAGGCGAAAGCGTTGCAAACGTACGTCAAGAACGAAACGAAATCCTTGTTGCGCGTGTGTTTGCAATCGAACGTAGCGATTGAAGGCGAGATTCCATCGCCAGACGCCGACGGGTTCGGCGCGGCGAATGCCGTGCAAGTCATGGAAACCGTTCCAAAGGTACATCTTGTTCTTCTTTTCCTTTTTTTTTACTTCGTCGTCGTCTTTGTCTTTTGTTCTTTTAACCCTCCTTCCGGATTGGCTGAGCTTCAAAACCTCGGCGTAACAGACGGCGAGCGGATTGAGCGCGTATAGTAGTTTTTTACAACAACTAAACGCGCTCGAAATGTAAACGCTCGCGTCTTTTGCACGGTCCGAATATTAATCATCGATTGTTCGAGAAACAGGTTTCTCCGGGCGAGCTCTGTGCCTGGCGAGAAGTAATCTCAACAAACATTTTTATTTTTTGTACTGCGACGCAATTCTCGAGAGCGTCCTCGAATGCTCAAACTTACCGTCATCTTACTCCTTTCCGAACGACATTTACAGACGACAAACGCGAACGTTGAACGCGCTCGATCTGCGTTAGACGTTTCTGCCTCGCGCCTTCGCGAGACGGAAATGAAACTGCACCAATCCGTGCTCGCCGCGGCCGCCGCTCTCGCGGTTTCGTTTCAACGGCTCCCGCAGAAACTCAACCCGATCATCCAGCCGTTGATGGCATCGACTCGACGCGAAAGAGACGAGGCGTTACAATCGGAAGCCGCGAAAGCGATTGCAAAGTTGGTAAAAAGAGCAATGTCAAGAGAGAAATCACCGAGCGGAAAAATATGTTCCAATATTTTTCTAATGGCGTGTTCGTGTCCAGAAACGACGCCGATTGCGACGGAATCTGGAGAGATGAAGAAGACATCCGCGACGATGGAAGGCGTCGGCGTTCAGACGACGAAAACGACGAAAACTTCGAGCGGTAAAAAATTGGACGAAAATGCCACGGCTGCCGCGGCAGATGTGAATATCAACGCAGAAATACCGGAAACCGCAATTGCGGCGAGAGGCGGCGCTAAAGCGCTTCGCGAATTTTGCCGAGAGTTTGGCGACGAGGTTTTTACCGAGTTACCGGCGTTGATGACGCCCATCAACGAGTCGTTGGATTTAGTCAAAAATGAACAACAAAAACAAAATCTCGAAGCGTCTGTTCGACAAACGATATCCAACAGCTGTCGCTGCGTATCTGTCGTTGCTGGAACGTGCACGCAATCCGCGTTTGATGCGCATTTGCGCCCGTTGCTGAAAAAAATCTTCGCCGCCGCGTCTTCCTTAAAATGTCACAGCGTCAAGACGACTGCCTCGAACGCGCTCGCCGCCATGACGACTGCGCACCCGGACGAGACTTTACCAGAAATCTTAGCCTTGTTAGCGCCGGCGTTAGAAGGTGGCGATTTAGAGCAACACGCCTCGCCGACGGCTCGATTAGGCGCCGCGTTTGTGGCTTTATCCGTGACTGAATCTGTTCCAGATTCAGTCATCGCGCCGTACTGCGTGTTACTTCTGGTACCGCTCATGTCTCGAATGTCCGATTCGAACGTTGAAGTGAGAACGGCGGCGACCAAAGCGTTCGCGGCGTTAGTGCCTCTTTTACCACTCGCGCGTGGTTCCGTGGCTCCGGAGAAACTCTCAAAAGAGCAAAAGAAGAGAAGTTTAGACGACGGCGCGTTCTTGGAAGCGTTACTCGACAACACGAAAATCGCAAACTTCGAGTTACCGTTCAAGTGCAAGTACCAATTGCGTCCGTATCAAAGAGACGGCGTGAATTGGCTCGCATTTTTGCGAAGATTTAAGCTCCACGGCGCTTTATGCGACGACATGGGCTTAGGTAAAACGTTACAATCCACGTGCATTTTAGCCTCGAGTACGTGCGAACGCCGAGCGAAAGGTCTACCGACAATGCCACATTTGATCATCTGTCCGCCGACGTTGGTTGGCCACTGGGCGCACGAAATCAGCATGTACACCGAAGACCCAAATCTACTTTCCGTGTGCGAGTACCAAGGGTCGCCGCAGGAAAGAGAAAAGTTACAGAACGACGCGAGGACAAAATTCGACGTCGTCGTCGCCTCCTACGACAGCGTTCGCGCCGACGCGGAAAAATTCTTTCATGTAGTCGATTGGTGCTATTGCGTCCTCGACGAAGGGCACGCCATTCGAAACCCGAAATCGAGAGTATGCGTCGCGGTGAAACAAGTCAAAGCGGAACACCGACTTTTACTCTCCGGGACGCCGATTCAAAACGATGTCGTCGAATTGTGGTCGCTCTTCGATTTCCTCATGCCCGGCTTCTTAGGCACCGAAAGAGAGTTTAAAGAAAACTACGGCATCGCCGCGGCGAGGTCGAAAGCGGCGAAAAAAGGCGGTGGCTTAACCGAACAAGGCGCGTTAACCGTCGGGAGATTACACAAACAAGTCATGCCGTTCGTTCTGAGACGAACGAAAGATCAAGTTCTGAAAGATTTACCGCCGAAGATTATCCAAGACGTGTTTGTCGATTTAACCGCCGCGCAAAGACGTTTGTACGATACGTTTGAAACGAGCGGGGCGAAGGAGGATGTCAGTAAAGCGTTGAGTTCTGGAGCAGGCGGAGCGGAGAGTGGCGGCAATGGCGGCAGCGTGCACGTATTCCAAGCGTTGCAATATTTGCGAAAGTTGTGTTCGCATCCTAGATTAGTCGACGGATCTTTGAACGAGAAATCGAGCGCAAAGTCTGTCGCCAAACGCATCGCGGATGGAAGTGATAACGACATGAACTGGAGTCCCAAGTTTGAAGCGTTGAAACAAATTCTGTTGGATTGCGGCATTGGCCGCGACGCGTTTAACGACGACGAGGAAGGAGGAGGAGCAGCGGATGATGCCGCTGCGAATAAAGGGAATCACCGGGTCCTCGTGTTTGCGCAATTGAAATCTCTCCTCGATTTGGTCGAAGACGAACTGTTTCAATCGCACATGAAGGACGTCTCGTGGCTTCGATTGGACGGTTCCGTTCCCGCGCACGAACGCTTCAACGTCGCAAGAAAATTCAACGCCGATCCAACCATCGACGTGTTACTCTTAACCACCCACGTGGGAGGTTTAGGCTTAAATCTCACCACCGCGGATACCGTCGTCTTTCTCGAACACGACTGGAACCCGCAAAAGGATCTGCAAGCGATGGATCGCGCGCACAGATTGGGTCAAAAGAAAACCGTCAACGTCTACCGCATCTTAACGAGAGGCACGATTGAAGAAAAAGTGATGAGTTTACAGCGCTTCAAACTCGACGTCGCCAACGCCGTGGTCAACGCCGACAACGCGAGCATGAAAAGCATGGACACAGGCGCCATGCTCGAGTTGTTCACCGCGGAGAAAGGTAAAAAAGCGAAACTCGAAGCGGAAAAGAAAGAACAAACTCAAGGTAAAGGAGAAGGAGGAGGCGAACAACAACAATTTCAACAACAATCGGCGCCGATGAAGCAAATCTTGAATGGATTAGACGAACTCTGGGCGCAAAGTCAATATGACGAAGAATTTGACGTCGAGCAGTTTCAAAAGACCTTCTCTTCTGGTAAGAAGTAGAAGTTAAAAGAGAAAGATTGTAATGAATGTGTTTTTCTCTTTTTCCTCTTTCAACGATTATTAGCGCGATGTTTATAGTTTTCCACCTTCGTAAGACCAACCAGATGGTAATGGACAGTTGTTGTCGAGGAGGTATTGTAAACAGTCGGGATGTTTGTTCTCGTGCGCAAATCGAACGGCCCGATAGTCCCAAGGCGCTTTGGCGGTTTCGTGCAAGTACTTCAAACAATCCAAGTGGCCGTTCTTGGCCGCCCACTGACACGCCCATTCGTCAAATTCATCATACTTTCGCTCAACAAGATATTCGAGTATGTGGAGATGACCATTTTCAGCCGCCCGTTCGGCAGTTCTCCAATCCCAAGGCGCTTTCACTTCTTCGTGTAAGTATTTGAGTACCTCGAGATGACCGCATCGGGCAGCCCATGCACACGCCATCTCATCGATAGGACACTTCTTTGCAACGCAATACTTGACCATTTCCAGATTACCTTGTATTGCGGCCCTATTAATCGTCCCTACATCCCAGTTACACTTTTTCTTCTCTCGCGCCCACTTGAGCAACTCGAGTTTATTCGTGTAAGCAACTTGCGAGCAGAAACATGGTTCGCCCGAGCAGAAATCTCTTTCGTCCCACCATCTCGGCCACAACGATCGATTCTTCCAAGCAATCTCCAAAGTCGATATCGAGGACATCTCTTTGACTTAAAACCCCTTTTTCAACTCCCCCTTGCGAGAGGATCTCTTCACCAACGCTCTCGTTTCACCATTCACTCTGTCCAAGAATTTGAGATCAGTTCCATTCAATCTCGGAAGCACATGTGTGAAACAAATATCGTCGTTATTTACAATCAAATCCCACAACCTAGAATCTCTCAAAATTCGTATTTTCTTCTGCTGCGCTCTCTTCGTCGCTCCGTTTCGCCGCATATTCATCATCATCGATAATCTCTTTCGTTCGTCTGTGTGTTTGTGTGTGTGTCTGCGCTCACTGTGGTGCGCTATTATTATATTAGGTCAATTTTTATTATTTTTAGTAGATATTTTTACTAAAAAAAAGTTTGAATTTGAAAAGACGTTACTACGAAAAGACAGACAGACTTTAAAATGACGCTCAGTAGTAGTAACAGAGTCCTTGTCTCTCTCGCGCTTATTTCTTCCCCCTCTTTCATCGCCCGGCGCAAGGAGAGCAGTTTTCCCTCCTCTCGTCGATGTTGTTCTTCGTTCAGAGACTTCTCCTCGAGAGTACGAATATATCGCAGAAGAAAAAGCTTTTGTTGTTCTTCTTCTTTGAATTCCTCCTCTGAATTGGAAAGATGGGACGATTGGCGGTTGGACGAGGCGTGGGGTGATACTGACGACGATGCGAAGAACAACGATTTTGTTGAAGGCACGACAAAGAATACGAAGACTTTGAACAGGTCTGACCCTCTTTTGTCTCCTCTTGAGGAAACAGAGGAGGGAAAGGAGGGAAAGAATCGAGAGGAAAATATCTTCTCGCATCAGAATGCTGAGGAAAAAGGCATCGCCATCGCTCGCGAGAAGATTGACGATGAAAATGATGACGTTGAAGACGATGCAGAAAAGGAAAAGGAAAGAAAATACTACCTGGGATACGAAAACGACAAACGTTCAAAAGTTTTGGTGGAATTTTGGCGCTCCTCTTTCCCGGAGATGAAAGATTTCGACGTGTTGAACATGATGAAACTGGGGCAAGACTACGCCAAGTTGAGAGACTGCGAGTTAGTGATTACAATGGATCAAAAATTAAACGCGTTGTTACCAGGCGTTTCCGTGTTGAATGTCTTGCAGAGATGTCCGACGATTCTCGAGAAGTTTGACTTTGGTAAGGCGTCGAAACGGATTTTGGAGATTCAAGACGTGCTTTGCAGCGAGGATTATTGCCACGACGTGGTGGATATCGTGGAGAAGACGCCGGATTTGTTGTTGTGCGAATCCGTCTACGAAGAAAGAGAAAAGACGATTGAAAAGTTGAATCAGATGTGTAATTGCACGGACACGTACGAAGGCGGGGAAGTGAGCAAAGGGATTAAAATTGACGCGGAAAGGACGGTGGCGGAGTATCCCGAGTTGCTCTACCGCTTGAAAGAGTACGACTCGTATTACGATTTACCGGTTTCCATTTTGAACATGCTTACCGGCCCAAACGAAGACGAGATTTTAGACGAGGACTACGACCAAATGTGGGACCAGAACATGGGGGGCAAAAGTAGTGGTAGCAATAGTTTTAGTAATAGTACGAATAGCGAATCCTACGAGGAGTGGCAAAACGACGGCTACTGGGAGAAAGAAGAAGATTAGATTAGATTAGTGACATTATTTAAGGTATTACCAAATAATTGATATCCTGGCTCTTATTGATCATCACCACACCCAATTTCGAGGAAATCGTCGTGAATTTCTTTCAAGTTCTCTCTCAGGTATTCTTTTACGTAGGTGTTCGCTGTGCGCATATCAACAGATTCAGATTTTTACTGAAACCCTAAACACATTTTTGACCTTAAGGGGAAACAAAAAACGCAAAAAATCACTCATTGAATGCGCGGAGAAGAAGACGTATTAAACGACATTAAACGCATTGAATCATCGCATTAGTCGTCATAATACGAACAACACAATGCCTCTCGTGGATATTACCAACGACATCAAGCGAAGTCGCTTAAAGCAGCAACAACTTGGAGAAGAAAAAGAGGAAAAGAAATCATCATCTTTAGTAACGAAACCAATTCCATCCACTCTGAGACGGATTTCCATTTCCAAGAAGTCATCATCAAAAGACGACGGAAAAGAGGGAGGAGAAGAAGAAGAGCAACAACTCCCGCCGACGAGGAGTAAGAGAGACTCTTTGTCCGGATCGGGGTCGTCTCCGTTCAGCAAAGTGAGCGTGGAACAGCCCGGGGAGTTTTTGGAATCCGAACCGAGTTTGAGCCAAAGCGATTGTGTGTCGAATAAAGACGATGAAGAAGATGAAGAACAACAGAACGTTTTGGTCCAACAGAACGAACAAAAACAACAATGCATTCGACAATCTCGACGTCAAAAGCATCAGCCGCAAAGGTTGGGTGATTTGCTCGAATGGAACGATATTAAATCGAACGCGCTGTACGAGAAGTACGACCCGGAAAAAGCACATCGAGAGCAACAGATGAAGTTGTTGACGAATGCTCATACTACTAATAATAGTAATAGGGTGATGGAGGAGGGAGAGGAGAAGAGGAGTAAAGCCTCTGACTATCAATCCGGTCAAAATTCCAAAGCGGTGTTGGAGGTGCACCAACGCGTCGCGGATTTGATGAAGTTGGCCGAGCAGATGTTACCGCCGGAAGAGGAAGAAGCGGACGACGACGGGTTGCCGAAGAAGAGCATACGGGAGAAGTTGCGAGACGCGTGGGACGGGGATGGATACTACGCGAAGCTTATGAAGGAGCAGGATTCTGGGCCGTCGTCGTCGTCGTCGAGGACGTCTTCTACTCCTCCTACTTCAAATGGTAATAGCAACAACAACAAATCAAAGACGAACAACAGCAACGGTAAAAAGGAAGGGTTGAAAGTGTATTGCGATAAGGAGAACCCCGTCGCGCATAAAGTCAATCGAGGAGCGAAGAAAGCGAGCGGATTAGGAGGGGGATTATCATCATCGGGTGGTGGTGGTAAACTTGCCGTCGGCTGCGGAAACACGGGAGGAGGACTCGCAAATCACGCACCAAAACCGTTAGTGCAAAGAACCGCGTTAACCTCCGCGCTCGGTAACGTGACGAACGCCTCTTCGTCGTCCTCTAGCAATAACGTCAACGCCACCGTTAGCGGCACCGCGTACATGTTCGGTAACTTGAAATCGATTCAAGCGCCATCTGCAACGCAAAATAGCTCATCTTCGAACAACGCGTCGGAAAAACCCACAAACTCGACGCCACCTTCGTCGTCGTTATCCTCCTCCTCCTCCTCCTCCTTCGCCTCTGAATCCTCCATCAATACCGGATTGACGAAAAAAGATACCAACAACACCAACAACGAAACGCTCCTCAACGCGTTGAAGGCGGAAAACGACCTCCTCCGCAAACAACGCAACGACGTCAAGTTAACGCACTTGAAACTGAAGAAAGAGTTGGACGATTTGAAAAGAAACGCGAGAATTGCGGTGAGTAAACTCTGCGCCAAGTTGCCCAACAACAGTCGAGGCGTCGAGTTGGACGCGTTGGCGTTTTTGAAGTTGTCTTCTTAGGAGAGAAAAGCGTTGACTTGAGACCAGGAAAAAAGGCGTTTTGAGAATATTAATGTAATATTCAGTATATATATACGAGTGAAGAGAAAGAAGAAGAAGAGATAACAAATAACACACGCACGTAAGACGCAGACGTAACGCGACAAACGCTCTCTTTTATAAACGCTTTTCTTTCTCTCTTCTCGTCCTCTACGCATAACCGCCTTAAAACCCTAAACAAGCGTGTGCCTCTTTTCCCTCAGAATTTTGTATCGAAACCACACAAAAAGGACGACGACGACGATGGAAAACAACGACGATAAAGAAGTTCAAAACGCATCCGCGACGGTCGCGTTACCCGCCAACTCCACCCCGCGTTCTCTTTCCCTCTTAAACAACCCTCTTCTCGAGGGGGACATCAATTTCCCCTCGCATTTGTTCCACGAATCCTTCCGGAAGAGCTTTTTGCTCGAACTCGACCAGTTGTGTTCTTTAGCCTGGGAGATTTCCAGGATGGAGTACGAAGACGAGAAGGATGAAAAAGACGACGAGATGACTTTGACGTTTAACGAAAAGATTGAAGCGTTATATACTCGATGGAATTTCTTCGACGATTTGTACTCCGAACACACGAAGTGCGAAGATTTGACCGTCTTTCCGGAACTGAACTTACGAGTGGCGAACGTGACGAAAGCGTACGAATTAGAACACGAAGCCGAGGAGTGGCTGTTCGAGGAAGTTGGAGGTCTCGTGAAGACAGTTTGGAAAGAAACGAATGATAATGATGGGAGTAACGGGAGAAAAGGAGGCGACGACGTAAACGACATTGACGTTTTGGCGAAGACGAGGAACAAAAATGATTTCGGGAAGAGAGAGTCGATAAAGTTAGTTTTAGCGAAAGCGGCGAGAGGTTTACACGCGACGAGAACGATGTTGAAAGCGCACTTGGCGAAAGAAAGCGCGCACGTTTTACCTCTGTTGAAAAAACACTTCTCCGAAGAGGAGCAGGCGAAGATGACGTGGTCGTTTTTAGAAAAATTTCCCGCGGAGAAAGTGACTGGGATATTAGAGTGGGTGTTTGGAGAGATGATGATGGGAGAGGAAGAGCACAGAGGTGGAGAGTATTTGGAGAGTTTAGAGATGTATTTAAGAGCGCCAAAAGTGAAAACGTGCGCGGAAGCGATGGCGTTGAAATCAAAATTGAAGAAAATGATTGAAGACGTTCGAGCGAACGACGACGAGGAAGAGTACGAGAGGATGAAAGAGCGAGTCGAAAAAGCGCCGATTTTATCGCTGTTGTTTGAAAAAGAAGGCGGTGGCGAAGAGATGATGATGATGATGAACAACAACAAGACGGCGGCGGCGGCGGCACCACCACCTCCTCCTCCTCCAAACAACCGAAACAGACGAAACCGACACAAAAAATCCGCCTCTTTGTCCTCGAGACAAAAGCGAGACAAAAAGAACAAGAAGCTTCCAATCGATCACATCTTTCAGTTTCACGATGCCTTACGCGTAGAGTTGAATCGAATGGAGACGGAGATTTTACAACTCCCGACCGATGGCGCGTCGAGTTCCGACGCCAAACTCGTTCGAGAAATCGAAGGTCGATTTGTGTTTTTACAAGGCGTCTACGAGGCGCACTCCAAATCGGAAGACGAGGTAGTCTTTCCTCAGTTGGAGAAGAAGAAAGCTTTAGTGAACGTCAGTCACTCGTACACTCTCGACCACGAGCACGAGTCGGAGTTGTTCGAGGAGATGTTGTCGTTGATTGAAAAATTGAAGAAACACGTCAATCGAGAGATTTTGAAGGAAGAAGAGAGGAGGACGAAGAAGAATAAAACGACGACGCGCAATAGTATCAGAAACAAGAAGAAGAATAGGAAAGGCGACGATATAGAAGAAAAAAACGAAGAATTAGAAGTAGAAGAATTGGAAGAAGACGATTGCGGTACCATCGTGAGGAAACTCCAAGAGACGTGCGTCGCTTTAAAAGTCTCCTTGGAAACGCACGTGAAAAACGAAGAGGACGAATTATGGCCGTTGTTCGAGGAACACTTCACGATCGAAGAGCAAGAAACGTTGGTTGGATTAATCATCGGCCAAACTGGGGCGGAGGTTTTGAGGGCCATGCTCGATTGGGTTCGCCGGTCGCTCGATAGCGAAGAGGCGTTGGTGATGATGGCGAATATGAAACAGGCGACAGAAAATACGAGGTTTGCGAAATGGCTGAACACTTGGATGACTGGAGAGGACCCAGAAGCAGTCAGAGTGCTAGGTTTAAAGAAAAGAGGGATTTTAACGATTCCAGAGAAAGCGGACATAGAAGAGAAGGAGCAAAAGAGAAGGAAGATTGATGCCACCACCGCTACCAACGACAACATCGACGACGCGAAGAAGAAGCCGTCGTCGTTCGCTTTTACTGCGAAGAAGCAAGACGAAGAAGAAAAGCGTCGACAAGAACAGCACGAACAACGACACCAAATCAATAATAATTGTCGTGAACCGGACGAGGACGAGATTTCCGACGCGACTACCGCGACGAACACGCACGTTTTGGGCGGCCACGGCGTCAGGCAAGTCAGCGAGTATTTCGACACGTTGCGCAAATCACAATCCGCTGATAAGTTGCTCTCCACGTCAACATCCGTCGAGAACCAATCCAAGGGCGGCGATGACACGTCCAAAGATGCGTCGCACAGTAACCAAACGGACACCGGTATTTTCAAACCCGGTTGGTCGGATATTTTCAAAATGAACCAACGTCAGTTGGAAAGCGCGATTCACATTTTGAACCGAGACGATACGCTCGCGCCGAGTAGGAAAGCGTATTTGATGCAAAACTTGTTAGCGAGTCGATGGATTACCGGGAACCAAAAGATTACCGAAGATAAGATGGAATTGGATGCCATGATGATGGTTGATGGAGGAAACAAAAGTGGGAACAACAACAACGCCACCACTACGAATAGCAACAACAACAACAACAACAACAACAACAACACCAACGCGATGCGCGCGATGTCGGCATCCACGGAAGAGGACGACTCGAACAACACCAACGAGAACAAGAACATCTCACCGTCGTTGAAAGCTGTGCCAAACTTCACGCTTCGCGGCGGCGGCGGCGGTTCGGGTGATAAAAAGAAAGGCGCTACCGCGGATCAACCAATCGTCTGTTACGCGTGCCCTCCTCCATCTAAAACAAACGCCGAAAAGCAAACGGTAAACAAAGCAAAAGAGAGCGGCGGCGGCGGTGGGAACAACACCACCGGGAACTACAAACACGAAAACTGCCTCGGATGCAAACACTACCACCGCAAGTGTAAAATCGTTCCAACGTGTTGCAACGTCCCTTTCCCGTGTCGTTTTTGCCACGACGACAACTCCGACCACGCCATGGACCGATACAACACGAAAGAAATGCAGTGCATGAAGTGCGCGTTGATCCAACCCATCGCCAAGAATTGCAAAAAGTGCAACGTCGAAATGGCCAGATACTTTTGTAAAGTCTGCAATCTCTTCGATGATTTACAAGACGGCAGACACATCTACCACTGCCCGTTTTGCAACGTCTGCCGAAAAGGTAAAGGTCTCGGCCAAGATTTCTTCCACTGCATGAAATGCAACTCGTGCGTCTCTTTAGTCATGGGCCCGCACGAGTGTCTCGGCAAACGCTCGAGCATGGAGAGCGAATGCCCGGTGTGCAAAGACTTCATGTTCGATTCCGAGACGCCGGTGAAAACGTTACCGTGTGGACATTTAATGCACACGTCTTGCTTCGAAACGTACACGAGGCATTACTACACCTGTCCGCTCTGCCGCAAATCTCTGGGCGATTTCACCGTCTACTTTCGAATGCTCGACGCGATTTTAGCGGACGAGAGGCAAAAGAAAAAAGCCGAAGAAGAAGACAAAGAAGATAAAGAAGAAACCAAAGAACAAAAGCAGCAAAAGGTCAAATGTAACGACTGCGCGGAAGTGACGATGGCGGAGTTTCACTTCGTCTACCACGCCTGCGGGAAATGTCGCTCGTACAATACCGTCGTAGAATAGAACGCGATGAAAGATTATAACAACAGAAAAGAACATACTCGTTTTCACACCACAAAAGCTCTACCCGTTTGTACTATTTATATATATGTATACATACATGTAGTGCCAGGAAAATGTCATCGTAGGTATCCGCGTTTCCTTCTTTTGCCTTCTGTTGAAAATTCAAAATCTTCATAAAGAGAATGAAGACAAAAGTTTCCAAATACTTCTCTCCTGCTGCTGCTAAAGACGACGACAATGACGCACCAGAAGCAGTGAAAACCATCGATTCACCTTCTGTTACTGTTGTTTCATCGTCAAACTCGGAGTTTATTGCATCAAAGTCCTTTATCGAATGTTTCAACAAATGTGAAATCGATTTCCAATCGTTCCTGGAAGCGGCAAAAATCAAGGCGGATTACGAGAAACACGAGAACGGTTTGGAGAGGATTTTAAAACACGCAGAAGGACTTATTTTAGAGAAAAAAGAGTTCTTCGAACGAGAGAAGGAAGAGAGGAGACGTCAGCGTCGTAAACGCCGCGTTGTTCGCGCGGAGGAAGAGGAAGAGGAAGGAGCAGATGTGTTAGGTTTTAGAGAAGGCTTTGATGGTTCAGACGAAGAAGCGAGCGCGAGAAAGCGTTTAGGACGTTTGCTAAAAGACACGTTAGAAGAGTTACACCGATTACACGTGAACGCGTCGTGCAGATGCTCGACTCGCGCGCCGAGAGTGAAAGAAGCGAGAGATAAACTGACGTCGTATCGAAGACGCGCCAGAGAGGCGTACAAGACGGTTGACTTTGAAAGGTACGAGACAGATCTGAGAGACCGGTTTGAAAAGAAACGGAAGAGGGAAGATGCGGATGCGTTTGCGAAGTTTCGAAAGAATCCTCCGAAATCGATCGAGGAGATTCGTATGTGTTGCGAGTTGTTCGTGAGAAACGGGCGGTCGCCGCACCATTTGTGCCCGCACTTGTGTTACTATCGCGAGTACGAGCCGGCGAGGCAGTTGTTCGTGTTGAGAATCGCGTGTTGCGAGAAGTTTGGGAGCGCGAAGAAGTTGGAAGGGTGGACGTCCGAGTTAGCTTTGAATAATAAAACGTCTATTAGTAATAGCGCCGCCAATAGTAGGGAGCGACGAGGTAGGAATTCCTCATTTTCGCCTTCGCCGAGGAAAGAGTATAACAATAACGCGTCGTCGTCGCAACTCTCCTCGTACGCGGTGAACAATTCAAACAGCGTCCTCGGATCTGGGTATAAATCGTTTCCGTGGAAAGTCGAGTTTAAAAGTCCAAGCGGGGAGATATTTGGTACCGCGGAGGATGTTTTGAAAGCTATATCCGGAGAAGACGGTGATACGAATACTACTACTACTCATCAAGCCGCGTTGGCGGTGGGAAAGAGTCACCCCCCGGCGGTAACGAATCCGCAAGGCATCTCCTTCCCGCGATCTTCACACGGCGGTTCCGGGAAACGATTGCCCGGAGTCAAAGAGCACGGGTTAGAACAAGACGTGGAGATTTTGAGAGCCGCGTTGTGGAAGGCGTCCGACGACCAAGTGCACGCGTCTTCACCGGTCAAGTTGAGACGGTTAGAAGCGGAAACGGAAGGGTACGAACGGAGTCCCATGCAATTGGCGCCTCCTGGGAAAGGGTTCGTGGAGAGTTGTGGAGACGTGGTGACGTTGAAAGTTATCGATTACGATAACGATGGTGACGATTCAGACGACGAAGAGGGGAGAATGTTGTTCAGCGAGAGCGAGTACGATACGGACGGAGAAGATTTGGAGAGAAGAGGAGGAAGAAGAAGAAGGCACGGGAATACGAGAGAAGACGCGCATCATCATCATCAAGACGCGTTCGATGGCTATTTTTACGAGGACGAAGAAGAAGACGATGATGTCGTCGTCGCTGATGAAATCGTGAACATCAAGAAGGAGGAGAATAAGAAAGAGGAGCAAAAGGAAGAAGAAGAAGAAGTAAAAGTCGCGAAGTATGACGACGAGAGCGAGAACAAAAACCCTTCCTTTGATGAGGTGAAGTCAATAAAGAAGGAAAGAAAAGTCAAAGAAGCCACTTTTTATGCCGCCAATAATGGCGACGGACCATCCGCCTTTGAAAAGGAAGAAGATTTTCATCAAAGCGAGGAGAAGAAACTGCGCATGGCGCAACTGAACGAAACGAAAGTGAAACACTCCTATCACTCGTCGAAGCTTTTGAAACTGGAAAGCGAACCGCCGTTGGTGAGTAAGTTCGACGACAAGTATGCGGATGATGCGTTCTTTCTCAGAAAGGAAGAAGAAGAAGAAGCCGTTCAAAATCCTACGACGAGACAACAATCCTCTGTTATCGGCGGTTCACAAAGGCACTTCGTCGTCCCTCCAAGATCTCCGTTCGGTCTCCTCGAGGAAATCTTATGGAGAGACGACTGGAAACTTTTGACCGCGTGCATGATGCTGAACTGCACGACGCGATTGCAAGTCGATCGCGTCTTGTGGGAGTTGTTTACGTTAGCGCCGACGGCGGAAGACGCGGTGAAATTAGGTGAAACAGAGCGTGGGATTGAATTGATTGAAAAATGTTTAGCGACGATTGGATTGCACAGAAAACGCGCGAGAGCGTTCGTGAGGTTATCGAAAGATGTGGTTGAAGCGAGACGAGGTAAAGAGAGCGCTTTGTTACGATTAGGAGGAGAAAGCAAATTAGGAGACAAAGATCAAATCTTGGCGTTGGATAATAACACCACCACTGGATCAGAGAATGACGACGACGATGGCAACGGTAACGGAGAAAGAGATGATGAAGAAGAGGAGGAAGAAGAAGAAGCAACAATTCCACCGCCATCATCGGCGCCACCAACTGGAGGGAAATTCGTCCGCTCCGTTTCTGAATTCCACGGCGTCGGTGCGTACGCTGCGGATGCGCACGCAATGTTCTGCGACGGCATCATCGCCGCGCCGCCGAGAGATCACGCTTTACGATGGTACTATGCTTTCGCGTTGGAACGCGAGAGCGAAAAGTTATCCAAGAATGTTTTGTTTCTAAAGACGACGAACGCGGACGAAGAGGAAGAAAATATAGAAAGAGATAAGTTAGCGTTGACGTAAAACGATAGCGAATACCTGCGCACGCAACAAACTCGTTAAACGCACCTGAAGAAGGTATTACTTACAACTATACCAACTTGGTACCCACTACAACTACAATTCTACACTATCAGGTAACAATAATAATAATAATACATCTCTATAATAACTCTCTCTCTCTGTCTCTCTAGAATCCTTGGAAACACCTATCATAGTTTGGCAACGTTATCATCTCTTTCGCGAATTCATTGAGAGGATGCCAGACCTTCTCGACCGGTACGAGATACATCTCAGGTGCTCGCAACGCGCGTTTTTCTATTTCGGTTCGGTCTCGAACAACCCCACTTTCTTCTTCTATGTCTTCAATATTGAATAAGTTTCGCCAGTGCGCCTTCTCGTCCTTCACTTGTTGATAAGTCGGAAACGCTCGAGCGCTCCCGATGGAACCAATCGATCCGCGAACTTCAATATCATCCCAAAATGCAATCATCAGCGTCGTTCGCGTCGGTAACGGTGCGCTCTTCTCGTCGATATATGAATCGTTATTAATGAAAGCGTTCAAACCTCGTCCAGGAACGACTCCGTGTAACAACTCTCCGTCAAACACGACGCATCGATTGGTTTTCGGATACGCTAACCAACCGTTGATTTCGTTAAAGTTGGTATTCTTTTGATCGCCGTCGCGTTGCGTCGTCACTAAGGTTGGTCCTCCAACGAACGCTGCTGGGTTTTCGGAGGTGCTTGTTCTTTGTCGCTTATTATTCTTGTTCCTTTCATCTTCCATCATCTCACCGTTGGCGGATATGAACACGACCACGGAACAGATTGGATGTCTCAATCCGTTGATACCTTCGTCGTCAGAGTCAAAATGCATTTGGTGTCCTTCACAATGTGCTCGATTATGACACCACCACTCTGCTTTCGTGGCCTCGCGTAAAACTCTCGGAAACGCGCGACCGGCGACGCATTTCGCGTACTCGATGACAACATCCATCGTGCTCGAAAAAGTATTATTACGTTCTTCTTCGTTCTCCCCGACGACGATATCGTGCACGTACGAAAAGAACTGCCTTTGTGAATTCTTCTCGCGATTACAATACTCGTGCTGCATCCAAAAGGGCGACTGGACGTCACCGAACTGCTTTTGCATCATTCGCAACGTCGACGTTGGGAACACGTCGTCGAACATCTTCGCGTAAATCATCACTTTTTGTTGTACATTTTCACCATCATCGTCGTTCGATTTCTTCTTTTGCTTCTTCTCCTCTGCCACATTAACGGGGCCTAAATCCACTTTTTTCTTCCCGTACCTCAAAATCTCCTCTCGATTCAAGCAAAACAGGTACTTTTCCTCCTTTAGAAGTTTGTCGATGAATTTTGCCTCCGCGGACGAATACTTCGCATCCTCTTCTTGTTGTTGCATCGAGAGCAACACAAATTGTTTCATCAACCTCTTCCTAAAAGCTTCCTCTTCCTCTTTTTGAGTCTCCTCCTCTAAATCATTGATGGTAGTATTAAAAGTAATCGAACTCATGGCGAGCATTTTGCACTTGTTTAAGTCCTCTTGCGTCCTAGATAAAGCGAGTAAACGTGGAAGTAGTCGTTCTTGAATAGTTCTCCAATTCTGTTTCTTTTCTTTCATCATCGTCATCACTGCACGCTTTCCTTCCTTTTCGCATGTATCGAATTCCGAAGATAAAGAAGTTTTGGTGGTAGCGTCTTCCGTCATCGAACTCTCGTTCTCTTTATCTTTATCTTCTTTATCTTCCTTGCAACGCGTTTGTCATGAGGAGTTCCATTGTGTATCCATTTTTGTGCCGAAAATTCGAATTTTCCTCAGTCTTTAGAGAAGAGAAAAACTCGTATCTTTTTATTACCTAAACTCATTTTCATGACGTCTGGAGAAGAAGACGGAGGAGGATCATCAAGCGCGATGACGAGAAAGACGAGAAATATGAGGAAGAGGAGGAAGACTCCTTGTGATGAACAGAGAGATTCCTTATGGGACGTGGTCGTGAAGTGGGACGATATTTGTTTCAAACACATTCTACCGAGATTGAATCGAACGGATGTGAAGATCTTGTACGAAGTGAATAGTGAAACGAGAAAGTTGGTGAAGAGATCGTCTCGTGCGGGAGATTTGAAAGAGAAGTTCAAAATAGCAGAGATGTCATCGATATCGACTTTGGAAGTAGCGTGGGAGAATAAATCGTTGTGGCCGAGATGGTGGGACGAAACATATTTCTGCTGGAAAGTTGCTGAAACGAATAAACTCGAGTTGCTCAAGTGGGCGCGAGAGG
>Ga0257106_1000691_pt1 | contig 18772 bp, 17 predicted proteins | sample LP_taG_3_FD_190177 | JGI IMG/M metagenome (GOLD analysis project Ga0257106, IMG submission 190177) | Marine microbial communities from Northeast Subartic Pacific Ocean, Canada - LP_J_2011_P26_10m | ecosystem: Environmental > Aquatic > Marine > Oceanic | place: Canada: Northeast Subartic Pacific...
AGCTCAATAATTGAAGTAAATAGAACTTCTGATAATTCTCATGGAGACCTTTATACAAATGTTGCTATGAAGTTGGCTAAAATACTTAAAAAAAATCCTTTATTAGTAGCTGAAGAGATTTCAAAAAATCTTAATATAATTAATATTATTGAAAAAATAGAAATAGCGCCACCTGGATACATAAATTTTTTTCTTCCAAAATCTAATAAGTTTAACGAATTAAATAGAATTATTAATGATGACTTATTAGTACTAGAAGAGAGTAATAAAAAAAACATACATATTGAATATGTTTCTGCAAACCCTACTGGTCCACTACATATTGGTCATGGAAGGGGTATGATTGTTGGAGATGTAACTGCAAGATTTCTAGCATCACAAGGACATTCTGTTAATAGAGAATATTATGTAAATGATGCCGGCAGGCAAATTGACCTTTTGCTTGTAAGCGCATTATTAAGTTATCTCAATAAAGAAGATCATGTTTTTAGTGATGAAAAAGATAATGATGATGGCCGTTTGGTTACCTATAAAGGTTCATATATTAAAGATGTCTCAAGTACTATTTCTAGTGTACTTAAAGATATTAACAATCAAGATGTATTAAATTTATTAAATGAACCAATTGATGTTTTAATAAATTATCTTAAAAATCATAAAAATTATTTAAACATAAGAAAATCATTAGTAAATGTAATTATTGATCAGTATATTAAAAAAGATTTATTGTCCGTAAATATAGAGTTTGATAGCTGGTTTAATGAAAGTGATCTATATGAGTCAGGCCTTCTTGAGGAAATTCTTACTGAAATTGATGATAAAGGTTTAAGCTATAAAAAAGATGGGGCGTTGTGGTTCAAAAATACTAAATTTGGTGAAGATAAAGATAGGGTACTAATAAAAAGCAATGGTGATATGACATATTTTGCTACAGACATCGCTTATCATGTTTATAAATTTAAACATTATGATTTGTTAATTGATATATGGGGAGCTGACCATCATGATTATGCCTCAAGATTAACAACAGCCATGAAAGCTTTGGGCTATGATGTTAAAAATCGATTGCAAATACACTTAATTCAATTTGCTAATTTAGTAAGAGGAAGTAAATCTATTTCAATGTCTACTAGAAGTGGTGATTTTTATCCTATACAAGATTTGGTTAAAGAAATTGGAAGTGATGCAACTAAGTACTTCTATTTGACTAAAAAGAAAGAACAGCATCTTGAATTTGATGTAGATCTGGCAATTGAAAAAAATAAAAATAACCCTATATATTATATTCAATATGCACATGCAAGAATTACAAAGATAATTAATAATTTAGATACAGATATTATTCAAAAAGAAGATTTTAATAATTTAAATACTAAAAATGAGAATGATATTATAGATTTAATTAATCTATACCAAGATACTATTAATAAATCCCTCAAAGAAATTAGACCAGATATAATTACAAATTATTTATATAAGATTTCTCAAATATTTCATTCATATTATGCAGAAACTAAAATTCTTACATCAAATATTAAAGGTGAGAGAATTATGCTTATCAAATGTATAGATAAAATTATTTTAAATGGACTACAGTTACTAAATATTAAGCCAATGGATAAGATGTAATGAAACAAAATACTATAGCCCTTGTTTATGATTTTGATGGAACACTGACACCAAAAACAATGCAAGAATATACAATAATTCCAAGGTTGAAATTAAATTCTGATAAATTTTGGACAGAGATTCTTGACGAAGCTAATGCAACAGATGGAGAAATTATGATGATATATATGAGGCAACTTATTAATCATGCAGAGTCCATGAATGTTAAAATTACAAAAGAAGAATTCACGCTAATGGCCCATAAAATTAAATATTTTAAAGGTGTCCAAGACTGGTTTATGAATATTAATAACTATATTAAAAGCAATCATAAAAATATTAAGATAGCACACTATGTAATATCTGCCGGTCATCACGAAATCTTAGAAGCATCGTCTATCAGAAAAAACTTAACAAATGTATTTGGATCTCAATATTATTTCGATAAAAATGGCTATGCTACATTCCCTAAGATTGTTGTTACTGATACTACAAAAACACAATTTCTTTTTAGGATTAATAAAGGTAAAGAAAAGTTTTCTGAATCTATCAATAGTCATATGCCAGAAAATGATCGTCCTATCCCATTTGAGAATATGATTTATATTGGTGATGGACTTACTGATGTACCTAGTATGGCATTAATAAAAAAGCAAAATGGTCATGCTATTTCAGTTTACCCAAAAAAAAGTTCAGAACAAAAGAAAGTTTCAAATAATTTACTCGAAGCGAGCAGAGTTGATTTTATAGCAGAGGCAAATTATACGAAAAATAGCCCCTTATATAGAAAGATGTGTCTTTTGATTGACATGATAAGCGCTAGAATCAAATATGAAAACGTAGTAACTTGACCTTAGCTTTCATCAATGATTTTCATACCTGTAGTTCTATCAAGGAATTTATACTGCATGTTTAAAACATTAAAATATTGCCTGATATGATTCATTACTATATCTAATTTGAACTCTTTACAACTGTATATATCTAGTTGAATTAATCCAGGATTAGGTTCATCCCATATATGTATTACTATATGACTTGTTTCAATAAGAGCCATGCAAGTTGTACCTCTATTTCCTGGTTGATCCACATAACTTACAGATGGACCTTGCATTAACTTCATGTCAATTTTTTTGATAAGAGATTTCATCCACTCAAGAATTTCATGCAGTGATTCTTCAGCAGGACAATTGCCTACTTCGGCCCGTAAGACAAGATGTTTATGGTCTAATTGCATAATAATAAAAGTTAAATATAATCAAACTTAATATATCTTAAGATTGAATGACTATGGATACTAAAAAAATATATTTTGAGCATGACGCTACTTCAGGCACATCAATTGGTGTAGAGTATGAAAAATATTTATATAAATGTCAAAGTAAATATCAAAATATCGAAGTTCTAAAAACACATATTTATGGTAACGTACTCTACTTAGATGGTTGCTTCATGCTGTCTGAAAAAAATCAAGACTACTATCATAATGAATGCGTCGACTTAACTCCTAAAAAATCTAGAAATATTTTAATTATAGGAGGCGGAGATTATGGTATTGCAAGTTTATTAATTAGACGTAATAAAAATACTAAAATAACTATCGTAGAGATTGATAAAAAAGTCGTTGAAATTTCAAAAGAATATTTTCCTAAACATTTTAAACTAAGTAATCAGCAACTAAAAAATATAGACTTGATAATAGATGATGGGATGATTTTTTTAAAAAAGAATATAATTGAATATGATTCTATAATAGTTGATTCTACAGACCCAGTAGGGACAGCAAAAATATTATATTCAAAAAGTTTCATCAAATTATGTAATTCATCTCTTAAAAAAGGAGGTGTGATAATTCAACAATCTGGTTCGCCAATAAACGATATGAATAAGTTAATTAAACCGCTAGTAAAAAAATATGATAGTGTCGGTCTGAAAAGTATAACTATTTCAAGCTTTCCAATGCCATTATACCCAACTGGTACATGGTCTTTTATTAAAGCTAAAAGAGCGTAGCTCGTAGCTACGCTCCCTTAGGATCTGCTTACTGTTCTGGGTAAACTGAAGGTTTTACACCCGCAGATTTACTAAACTCTGGATATGCTTCTAATCCACATTCAGAAATATCTACGCCATCTGACTCTTCTTCTTCAGTAACTCTTAAACCAAAGAATATTTTTATTAATGACCAGAAGATATAGCTTGTTATAAATGTCCATAGGAAAATCATCAATGCACCGTAGACTTGGGCGCCTAATGAACCACCTGTTAATGTGACTGCTAAAAGTCCCCATATTCCACATGTTCCGTGAGCAGAGATTGCTCCAACAGGATCATCTATCTTTATCTTATCAAGCATAACGATTGACATAACTACTATTAGACCACCAATCGCACCAATAATCAGTGCAAGACCTGGTGTTGGCGCTAAAGGTTCAGCTGTTATTGAAACAAGACCTCCTATAGCTCCATTCAATGCCATTGTTAAATCTGATTTGCCAAACATCAATTTAGATAAGATAAGTGCTCCCATAACGCCACCAGCAGCTGCTAAGTTTGTATTAACAAATACCATTGATACAGCATTTGCCTCTGCAACGTTTGAGATGATTAGTTCTGATCCACCATTAAAGCCGAACCAACCTAACCATAAAATAAATGTTCCAAGAGTAGCTAATGGAAGGTTAGCCCCTGGCATAGCATTTACTTTACCATCAGAATATTTTCCTTTTCTTGAACCTAAAACAAGTACGCCAGCTAGTGCCGCAACAGCTCCACATAGATGTACAACACCTGAACCGGCAAAATCTGAGAATCCAGCTTCATCTAGGAAGCCGCCGCCCCATTTCCAATATCCTTGTACAGGATAAATTACACTGGTCATAACGACGCAGAATAATAAAAATGGCCATAATTTCATTCTTTCAGCAACTGCACCAGATATAATTGAGCAAGCTGTTGCTACGAACACTACTTGGAAGAAGTGATCTGAAATACCTGAATAATAGACATCACCGCCACTGGCAATGACTGCCTCTGCAGTATTATCCGAACCTAGAAAAAATGAAAGTTCAGGAATGACGCCTGTCCCTCCACCTGGATACATTAAATTGTATCCGACGATCATGTACATGATTACTGATATCGAATATAAAGATATATTTTTTGTAAGAATTTCCGCTGTATTTTTTGCTCTAACAAGACCAGATTCAAGCATGGTAAAACCTGCAGCCATCCACATGACAAAGGCTCCCATAACTAGAAAGTAGAATGTATCTAAAGCATAAGCAAGTTCAATGACTTTACCTTCTAAAGCTTCCATTGCAATCTCCTAATTAATAACGTTAATTAAAGAGCTTCTGGACCTTTTTCTCCGGTACGAACACGTATTGCTTCTAGGATATCAAGAACAAAGATTTTGCCATCTCCAATTTTACTTGTGCTTGCAGACGACAGTATTGTTTCAATTGTTTGTTCAACAAGATTATCATTAACAGCAATTTCAAGCTTAATTTTCGGTAGAAAATCAACCACATATTCAGCACCTCTATAAAGTTCCGTATGGCCCTTTTGCCTTCCAAAACCTTTAACTTCAGTTGCGGTAATACCTTGCACACCAATTGATGATAATGCCTCTCTTACCTCATCTAACTTAAAGGGTTTGATAATTGCTATTACTAATTTCATTGACAAATGTCTCCTACCACTAATTATAAACTAAAATTCTTAGAAACTGTACCCTAAACTAAATGTAGCGTATGTAGTGTCTTTATCAGCTGCAGTTGCTGCAGTAGAGTTTTCAGAATTTCTTCCAAGAACTATACCTACATCTGCTCCACCTACACTTGTACCATATGACAATTCATGTGTGAACCCACTGAGTTCATCTTGAAATGTTTGGTAGCTATAATCTAACGGTAGACCTACAAATGAAAGTGGTACTGTAATTGTGTAATGCTCATAATCAGCATCTACACCAGTATCAACACCGTTTTCATCAACAGTTTCATATGTTCCAGCAAACGCGACATCTAGTGACATAAAGCCCATGTCAATACCTGCATTCATTTCTTCATAATCACCATCAAAGTTATCTGAATAATAGTAACCTGTTGCACCTAGATACATTGGCATGCCCATCATTTCAAAATTTAATCCTGCATAGATGTCATACTCCACACCAGTGTCTACATCAGCCCACCAAGTACCAGCATAGAAGCTACCTGCTTCATAATCTGCTCCAAAGCTTACTGCTGAATCAGATTGGTAAACGCCTCTGTACCAATATTCAGACATATATCCGATATTGTAGCTTACAGAGCTTGCATGATCATCGGCCACTGCTTCACCAGCATGAGCGAACATTGATAGTGACATCAATACAGCCATAGCTACTGAAAGTGACGATTTTAATATTTTTTTCATTTATATATTCTCCCTTTCGTAAAATGTTTATATTTTAGTTTATTAGTGATAGTTGACATTTATCTTTGACAAATAGTAAAGCTATCAATTATAGATATGCATAAACTGTGCCAACTTTTGATATTATGTAAAACAATGTAAACACTGTTATCCCTGTATAATATTGGGTGTATAATACATGAAATATACTGATTTAAAAGTGGTTGATATAACTATTTTATACAACTATAAACTAAATATATCTTGCACAATTTCAGTGCAAATAGGAGTACAAAATGGAAGCAAATAGAATGAAAGAATTAATTGAGAGTATTTTAAATATACTTCCTCAGAACACAAAAGAAATAAAAGACGATGTTAAAGATAATCTAAAAATATTACTCAATGACTACTTAAAAAAAATTGATGTTGTTACAAGAGAAGAGTTTGATGTGCAAAAAGAGGTTCTATTGAAGACGCGAAAAAAATTGGATGATTTAGAAGAAAAATTAAATAAATGAAGTCTTACTTCGATTGATCAGTCATATAATCAACCGCTAGTTTAACATCGTCATCACTTAATGACATAAGACCACCTTTTGCAGGCATAACACCTATTCCATTAATTGCATTATTATAAAGTGTATCATTGCCTTTAGCGATTCTCTCTGACCATTGATCAGATTTACCTGTAATAGGAGCTCCTGCAGCACCACTCATATGACATGACATACAAACAGAATTATAAATATCTTTGCCTGATTTTGATGATGAGACTTCAATAACTTCAGTTTTAAATGTAGGGTTACTTGCAAGATTAATTCTTTCAGATGGAGATAAACGCTCTTTAGTTGCTTTCTCTTTTATCTCATCATAATTATCATTTGTTACTGATGAAGCAAATACATTTGAGAGAATAGCTATGATTATGGCTAGTATAATTATAAATACGCTTACATAACCAAATAATTTGTAAAATTCTTTGTCTGATGTACCGCTCATATTTCCCTCATTTTTTACTTTCAGTAGATTATACTTGAAAAGTAATTTATTTGAATAACTATTTGCGTCTGTAGCTCAGTTGGATAGAGCGTTAGCTTCCGAAGCTAAAGGTCAGAAGTTCGAATCTTCTCAGGCGCTATGTATTCTCTCTGCTGCAATAATTGTATTCTCAATCAGAGCACAAACAGTCATAGGCCCCACTCCACCAGGAACAGGTGTTATAGCCGAAGCTTTTTCTTTTGCAGATTCAAAATCAACATCTCCACAAAGTTTTCCATCGATGTTATGTATTCCAACATCAATGACTACGGCGCCTTCAGGGATCTGATCACCAGATATAAATTTAGGTACACCTACAGCAACAATAATTACATCAGCATCTGAAAGTTTGTGGTTTAAATCTTTTGTACGTGAATGACACATGGTGACAGTTGCATTCTCAGACTGACATAAAATGGACACTGGTTTACCAACAATATTTGACCTACCAATTACTGTGACATTTTTGCCATTCAAATCAGTGCCAGATATTCGTAACATCTGCATAATACCTTTTGGAGTACAAGAGACGAGTGTATCCTCACCTAAAAATAGTTTACCTACATTTGTAGGTGTGAAACCATCAACATCTTTTGATGGGTGAATTCTATTAAGTACTTTAGCAACCGATATATGATCAGGTAACGGAAGTTGAACAATTACTCCATGTATTAATGAATCATTATTTATCTTATCAATTTCTGATAATATTTCTTTTTCACTTGTATCTACATCAAATCGTCTGACCTCAGACTTAATTCCTGCTTTTGCAGCAAATTTTTCTTTTTGTTTTACATAACTTGCAGATGCTTTCATCTCGCCTACAAGAATAACAACTAGATTCGGAACAATATTCTTCTCTTTTAAAACCTCAACTTTTTTTGAGAGCTCTTCTTCAAGAATATGCTCTGCTACTTCTCTTCCGCTAATAATCTTTGCTGTCATTACTTTCTCCTATAAATCATTTCTTTCACGTTCAATTAATAAGTTTATGACACTGTATAACTCATCATAACTTGAAACATATGAACCGCTAGTTAAATACTTACCGTTAACAATAATTGTTGGTACTGAATTGATTTGATATTTTTTAGCTAAGTTACTAGCCTTTTTTATTCTTGCCTCTGTGCCAAAACTATTATATTTCTCTATGAATTTATTTGTATCGATACCGTGTTTACCGAGAAAATCGACCATTTGCTGTTCTGTGTTTAATCGGTTATCTTCTAAGTGTATTTCTTCGAAAATTAAGTTGTGAACTTCATCAATTTTGCCCATCTGTTGGAGAGCATAATAAAGTTTTGCATGTGGTATCCAGGAATCCCTTAGAGCGACTGGTAATTTTACTATCTTTGTATCTTTATCTAAATCTGCTTCAATTCTTTCCATCGTAGGCTCAAGGTTGTAACAATGTGGGCATCCGTACCAAAAGAACTCATAAATGATAATAGATTTTGATTCTTGCTGTTTTTCTGTTGATATTTGAACATACTTTTGTGCGAATACATTTGGTGATGTAATTAAAATTATAAAGGTTGCTAGAAAGAGATATTTAATCTTAAACATTAGTATAAACCTTCAATATAGCTGGCTACAGCTTTCATTTCCTCGTCTGTCATTCTATGTACAATATTTCTCATCATTTTATTATAATCGTTTGATCTTGTAGATGCTTGGAATTTTTTTAATTGTTGGTATGTATATTGTGAATGTTGTCCAGATAACATTGGAATCGCAGCAGCATAATTACCCTGTCCATTAGGACCATGACAACTCATACATGCTTGCATTTTTATATCCATGTTTCCGCCTCTGTAAATGTTTCTGCCAAGATCAAGATAATCATCTTTTACAAGACCGACAGATGATTTTAATGAAGCATAATAAGCGGATAAATTGGTTATATCAGAATCAGATAATGTCATGGCTATTCCATACATCACAGCATTATTTCTATTTCCATCTGGACCTTTTTTGAATTCATGTAATTGCGCTTCAAGATATTTTGGGTTCTGCCCAGCTAATTTAGGCCAAACAGGATTCAACGAAATGCCATTATCGCCATGGCACGCAACACATGACGCAGATAAATCTTTACCTTTTACAACATCAGAATAAACGGGGTTTATAAATGTAATAACAAGAAAAATGTATACAAGCAATTGATGTTGAAATTTCATTGGGCTAATTATAACGAAATATGAATATAGTGCAATCTATCAAGAGTTAAGCTTCTCTCCAGTTATTACCATTAAAAGTATTTACGATAAGAGGTACATTTAGACTCTCTGCACCAATCATTAAATCACATATTTTTATTCCTATACTTTGAAGATCAGCTTCTTTAATCTCAAAAACTAACTCATCATGGACCTGCATAATCATATATACATCAGATATTTTCTCATGATCCAACCAATTTTTTATTTTAATCATTGCAAGTTTTAAAATGTCTGCTGCGGTACCCTGTATGGGCGCATTGATAGCTGTTCGTTCAGACCCACTTCTTACTTGAAAGTTAGAGTGATTGATATTTGGAAGGAACACTTTTCTGCCATACATAGTTTCTATGAACTCTTGTTCTTTTGCTTTTTCTTTCAGTTCATCCATGTACTGCCTGACTCTTTTGTATTTTGCAAAGTATGTATCGATAATATTTTTTGCCTCTATATTATCTATTTTAAGTTGTCGAGCCAGGCCATAAGCAGAGATTCCATAAATAAGACCAAAGTTAATTGCTTTCGCTGCTCTTCTCTCATCAGAACTTGGCTTTCCTTTGGTATTGAAAACTTTTCTAGCAGTTGATGAATGTATATCTTCCCCATCAACAAAACTTTTTATCATTTCAGGATCATCAGATAGGTGAGCCATAATCCTAAGTTCAATCTGTGAATAGTCAGCTGAGAATAACTTGAATCCTTCTCGTGGAATAAATGCCGATCTAATTTTTTTTCCATCTTCTGTCCTGATTGGTATATTTTGTAAATTTGGCGAAGATGATGATAGTCTGCCTGTAATTGTAATGGTCTGATTATAGGAAGTGTGTAATCTCTTAGAAATATTACTAACCTGCGCTCCTAACTTGTCAGTATAAGTATTTTTTAGTTTCAAAAGGTTTCTAAATGACAAAATCAAACTTGGGAGCTCATGATCTTCCGCGAGCTGTGTCATTACATCTTCATTAGTTGAAGGTTGACCTTTTGGTGTTTTCTTCAAAACAGGAAGCTTAAGTTCATCATAGAAAATCTCCTGAATTTGTTTTGGAGAACTTATATTAAATTCTCTTCCAGAAATACTATAAATTTGTTTCTCAATTTTATGTATTCTATTTTTAAGATTGTTTGATTGCTCATCAAGTTCATGACTGTCTATTGACACGCCAACATACTCCATCTCAGCTATGATTAACATTAACTTAATTTCTATTTTTTTATAAACATCATATAAACGTTTATCTTTAAGTAATTTAGATTTTAATATTCCATATAATAATAATGTCAAATCAGAGTCTTCACATGCATACGCAATGGCTTTGTCTACTTCTACATCAGCAAATGTAATTTGATCTTTTCCTTTGCCTACAACATCTTCATAAGAGATAGCTTCATGATTAAGGAACTTTGATGACAATGTACCCAAATCATGTTTACCGCTTGAATTCAATACATATGACATAAGCATAGTATCTTCGATTGATGTTTTAAAATTGATAGAATATTTCTTTATTACATTCATGTCGTATTTTAAGTTCTGACCCACAACTGTTAATTCTTTATGTTCGAATAACTCTTTTAATATATTAATAGTTTCATCAAAAGGAAGGTTTTTGTCAGAATCACTGTTGTGGCTTAGCGGACAATAAAACCCATGATTATCCTTATATGAAATACTAAAGCCAACCAGCTCAGCTTCATTAAAATCAAGAGAAGTTGTTTCAGTATCAAAGGAAAATATTTTAATTTTGATACATTCCTCAATTATTTGTTTGAGCATTTTAATGGATGTAACTAATTTATAATTTTTTTTTGTTTTTTTCTTAACGACTTTAATTTTAAGCTGATTAGATAAGGATTTGAGTTCATATTTATTTATTATTTTCTCAAGAGAGGCCATATTAGGAGGTTTAATCAAAAACTCATTCTCATCAATATTCATTGGTAAATCATATTTTAATGCAACAAGTTTTTTTGCAAGCTCGATAGTTTCTAATGATGCCTCTAGGTTTTCTTTTAATTTTCCTTTCAACTCATGAGTATTTTTAAAAATACCATCTAGATTTTTATACTTTGTTAGGAGTGATACTGCAGTTTTAGGTCCAACTTTTGGAACACCCGGAATATTATCTGATGTATCTCCAACAAGACATAGATAGTCAAATATTTGCTTTGGTTCAACCCCAAATTTGCCAATAACACCCTCGATATCTAAAACTTTTGTATCAAAGTTATTCATAAGTACTACATCTTTCGTCACAAGTTGAGCTAAGTCTTTGTCCCCAGAAGATATTATTGTTTGAGTTTTATTTAATTTGATTTGTGTAACAGCTGAAGCAATGACATCATCTGCTTCGACACCATCTTCCTGAATAACTTTCAAGCCATATGCTTTAACAAGATCGATTATAGGTCCTGTTTGCTCAGATAGTTCTTCAGGCATAGCGTTTCTATTAGCCTTGTATAAGTCGTAAATTGAATGTCTAAAGTTTTTACCTTTCGCATCAAATACCATCAATAAGTATTTTGGCTCATATTCACTAATGATACGATTTAACATATTAGCAAAACCATGAATAGCCCCAGAATGAAGGCCTGTAGATGTTTTCAGATTAGGTAATGCAAAGAATGCTCTGTATAAATATGAAGAGCCATCAATAATAATAAAATTATCTTTATTTTTTACTTGGAAAACCATTTGAATTTAGATATCGTTTGTTCATTAAAAGTTATATATCATAATTACATGTCTGTATACACAAATCTAAACACTAAAGACGTTTCCCTGTTATTAACTAAATATAATATTGGTTTATTAAAGTCTTTTAAAGGAGTATCAGATGGGATTACTAATACTAACTATTTTTTAAATACATCCAAAGGAAAATACATAATCACGATTTTTGAGGATATTAATGAGATTAAAGTTAAAAAGTATCTAAAATTAATGAATTTCTTTTCAACTAACAGCCTATGTTGTCCTGAAATAATGATCACAAAATCAGGAGATATATTATCAATTGTCAAATCTAAACCATGCTCAATAATGGAAAAGTTATCTGGCAAAACTGTAAACTATACAAATGCCTCTTTGTGTAAATCAATTGGGAACATAATTGGAAACTTTCATATTACTGGAAGTAAATATAACTATAAAATATCAAATAGTAGGAATATAAAGTGGGTAGAAAAAAATATAGCAAAAATTAAAGATCATGTTAGCAAAGAGCAGCTAAATATTCTTAAACATTCGAGTAAAATATTCACAAAGATATTTAAAATGAAACTTCCACATGGAATGATTCATTCAGATTTATTTAGAGATAATGTTCTCTCCAAAGGTGATAAAGTTACTGGCATAATTGACTACTATTATTCATTCAATGGTCCATTGGTATATGAACTAGCCGTAATTATAAATGATTGGTGCGTTAATAAAGATGGATCTATTAATATAAGAAAATATAATAGTTTTTTAGATAGCTATAATTCAGTGAGAAGATTAACAGTTACAGAAAAGAAACAGATAAATAATGCAATGATAGCTGCGGGTCTTAGATTCTATTTATCAAGGTTAGTTGATATGATTTTTCCAAAAGTTGGAGAGATAACACATATAAAGGATCCCTCTGCATTTGAAAAAATTGTTAAAAAAAGAATTAATTCAGCATGAATTTTTTTAATAGAGTTACTAAGTTAACAGAATATATAACAATACAATTCTTTTATATTATGTTTATAACGGTGATTATAAATATAGTTCTTCGCTATTTATTCAATATAAATTTTATATTTCTTCAAGAGTTAGTTATGTACATGCATGCTTTTATTTTTCTCTTTGGTATATCTTTATGTCTTAAAGAAGATACTCATGTTCGTATAGACATATTTTCGAGTAAGTTAGAGATAGGATATCGCAACTTAATTGATCAGATAGGTTTGATCATATTTATAGTACCTTTTTGCTTATTTGTCATATATGAAAGTTCGTCTATGATTATCAGATCATGGGTTATGCTGGAAAGTTCAAGTGAACCTGGAGGCTTACCCATTGTGTTTATACTAAAAACATCAATATATATATTTTCTTTTTTAATACTTCTCCAAGCAGTTAATAAAATTTTCAATAAGAGATAAAAATGGATATGGTAATAATTTTTTTAATTGTTACATTCTTATTCCTTTTAAGTGGTTTTCCAGTAGCTTTTATTCTATCAGGTGTATCTTTATTATTTGCTTTCATAGGTATAATATTTAATTTTTTTGATTATTCATTTTTAATGGCATTTCCAGCTAGATTATTTGGTGTAATGGGAAATCAGAATCTTCTTGCTGTCCCACTATTTATTTTCATGGGTTTGATTTTGGAAAAAACAAAAATTGCGGAAAATTTAATTCATGATATGAATATCCTATTTAATAATTCGAATAGTGGATTAGCTGTATCAGTGGTTGTTGTAGGTGCTCTTATGGCAGCTAGCACAGGAATAGTAGGCGCAAGCGTTGTAACGCTAGGTTTACTTACATATCCAGTGCTTACTAAAAATGGATATTCACCAAGTATTACCTCAGGCACAATATGTGCATCTGGAACTTTAGGACAAATTATTCCACCATCACTAGTATTAATATTACTTGCAGATGTATTATCATCTTCATATCAACAAGCTCAATTGAATATCGGTATATTTAATCCAGAGAGTATCACTATTGCGGATCTATTTTTGGGAGCAATTTTACCTGGTTTAATCCTACCTGTTCTTTATATTATTTATTTAAAATCCTTAAGAATAAAAAATGAAAATACAGCATTAACAAATAAAAAGTTAAATATATTTTCTGTTATATATCCACTAGGTTTGATGCTTATAGTGCTTGGATCAATAATTTTTGGCATTGCTACTCCATCAGAAGCAGCTGGTATTGGAGCACTTGGAGCAATTCTCTTAGCTTATGCTCAAAATAATCTATCAAAATTTATTTTGGACAAGTGTGTATTTGAATCGATAAAGTTAACAAGTATGGTCTTCATGATATTAATTGGGGCTATCTTATTTTCTTTAGTATTTAGAGGTTTAGAAGGAGAAGAGTTCATACATAAGTTTTTAGTAGAAATGCCTGATGATAAATTTATGACCCTTATTATTGTATTACTAATAATGTTTTTTTTGGGATTCATTCTAGATTTTATTGAAATAATATTTATAGTAATTCCATTAATTGGACCTGCTCTTTTCACACTTGGCTTTGATCCTTTATGGATTGGAATATTAATAGCACTTGTCCTTCAAACGTCATTTATTACTCCTCCTTTTGGTTTTTCACTATTTTATCTTCGGGGCGTACTACCTAAAAATGTACAGACTATAGAAATATATAAAGGTATTATCCCATTTTTAATAATACAAATTTTCTTAGTACTCATAGTATTTATGTTTCCTAGTCTAGCTACAGCTTTACCGGAAATGCTACTCAAATGAACTTAGATAGCCATCCTCAGAAATAAGAGTCCATGGCCTGACTCGTTTTAAAAAGTTTGTATATGAATCATACACTTTTTTAGATAGTTGATTTTTTTGGCTAAGATCAACTAAAACGTCGTCGCTAATTTTATTTAATTTAATAAGAACCTCTTTAGGGAATTTTTTTATTTTTACTTGTTCTTGCTTAAAGTACTCAAGGGCTTGGTAGTTTTTAGACATATAATCTGAAATCATATCTATATTTGCTGCCTTACAGGCAATATCTATAATTGATTTATGTTGATCTGAGAGTTTGTTATAAGCTTGTCTATTAATAATACATTCAAGGGTAGGTCCAGGCTCATGCCAACCGGGATAATAATAATACTGAGCAGCTTTATGTAAACCAAAGGCTCGATCATTGTAGGGGCCAACCCATTCAGTGGCATCAATTACACCTGTTTGAAGAGATGTAAATATTTCAGATCCTGCTAGTGTAAATGGTGTTCCGCCTGCTCTTGCAAGCACTTCACCACCTAACCCGGGTATCCGCATTTTTAAACCATTAAGATCTTCTGTTGAATTGATTTCTTTATTAAACCAACCTCCCATCTGAACACCAGTGTTACCTGCAGGCCTTGGTATTAAGTCAAAATCTTCATAAACTTTTTCCCATAACTTTAGTCCATCCCCATAGTACAACCATGAGTTCATTTCTTGTGCAGTCATGCCAAATGGAACAGACGAAAAAAACTGTGCTGCTTCAGTTTTACCTTTCCAATAATAGGCCCCTGAATGTCCCATTTCGGCTCCACCAGATGAAACAAAGTCAAATACGCCTAAAGGTGGGACAAGTTCTCCGGCACCAAATACTTTGACTGTTAAACTGCCACCTGATAATTTATTAATATATCTTGCAAGAGTTTCTGCTCCTGCCCCAAGCCCTGGAAAGTTTTTAGGCCATGATGTAACCATTTTCCATTTTATTTTGTCACTTGCGTTAGATTTTTTAGAATGTAGACCAGTTACAACCGCCCCAGCAGCAGCCAATCCTATAGATTTGAAAAATTTTCTTCTGTTGTTTCTCATTTTATAAAAATTCTAAGTGAGCGTATGTTAGGACTAACCATTTAGAGCCATAATCCTCAAAATTAATATATAGTTTTAAATTATCATCTTCTCCTTCATAGCTTAACACAACTCCATTTCCAAACTTTTGATGCTTTACCCTTTGGCCTACTTTTAAGCCAGCATTATTATTTGTAGAACTTTTAGATGATGATATTTTCTTACTTTTTTTATATTGATAATTGTCTGATTTAACACTGTCCAATAATTCAGAAGGTATTTCATTAATAAATCTTGAAGGTATTAAGTAGTTATATGATCCATGAAGGTATCTTGCGTTTGCATGAGTAATATACAGCAATTTCATAGCTCGTGTGATGGCTACATAGCAAAGTCTTCTCTCTTCCTCTAAAAAATCATTGCCACTTTTTCTATTTTCATTGGGGAATATGCCCTCTTCAAGGCCGGTCAGAAATACAACAGGGAATTCCAAACCTTTTGCGGAATGAATAGTCATTAATTGAACAGGATCCTCGTCAAGTTTTGACTGATAATCACCGGCTTCTAAGGCTGCATTATCAAGAAACTCATCTACAACACTTTCGCTATCTATATTATTTCTTATAAAATTTTCTGCTGTGACAAAAAGTTCTTCAATGTTTTCTTGTTTAGATATTGATTCTTCACCTTTTTGCTCCGAAAAATAAGTTTTTAATTTTGAATCTTTATATATTCTTATTAATATTTCATCTAATGACAGGTCATTAATATCTGAAGCAATATCTTCAATTATTTTAATATAGCTAGACAGTGATGTTTTCACTCGCATAGTAATGTCTTTAGATTCTTTTCCTTGAATGAGTTTAATTGTCCTCCAAAGTGATAAATTATTTTCTTTAGCAATACTCCTTATGATATCTATTGTTTTTTGACCAATACCTCTTGGTGGATTATTTATGGTTCTCTCAAATGCTGCATCATCATCTGGATTAACAGTAATCCTAAGGTAAGCAATCATATCTTTTATTTCTGCTCTTTCAAAAAAACGAAATCCGCCATAAATAATGTAGGGTATACCACGCCCGTTAAGTTCTTCTTCAAGTCTTCTTGATAAGAAGTTGTTTCTGTATAGGATTGCAATTTCTGATTTTTTATAGCCATCACGTACAAGCATTTTAATTTTATCAACAATAAATGAGGATTCTTCATCATTATTATAAGCTTCAAAGATTTTAACTTGCTCCCCTCTACTTGTATTTGTCCAAAGTTCTTTACCGAGTCTGTTTTTATTATGTGTAATTAAACTATTAGCAACTTTTAGTATCTTATCTGTAGAACGGTAGTTTTGCTCTAATTTAAATATTTCTACATTAACAAACTGGTCTGTAAAGTTTTTAATATTTTTACTTAATGCTCCTCTCCATCCATAAATTGATTGATCATCATCACCTACAGCATACATAGAACCAGTATTATTATTTAATATTTTTAAAAGCTTAAACTGTAACAAGTTTGTATCTTGAAACTCATCAACCATTATATGTTTGAATCTTTTAACATAATAAGAAAGAATGTTTTCATGTCCATGTAAAAGTTCATATGTTTTTAGTATGAGATCTGCGAAATCTACAGAAAGGGTTTGCTTTAAGATTAATTCATACTCTTTATATACAAGTATATAAACTTCATCGTCTTTCTCGTTAATTTGGTTACTTCTAAGCCCACTATCTTTTTTCCTATTAATAAATGATTGAATTGTTTTTGCATCATATAGCTTTTCATCAAGGTTATTTGTCTTGATTATTCTTTTCACGAGTCGAAGTTGGTCCTGAGAATCTAATATAGTAAATCTTTCTGAAAGCTCTGCTTCTTTCCAATGTATTTTTAGTATTCTTCTACAAATTCCATGAAACGTTCCAAACCATAGTCCTTGAGATGAGATTCTAAGAAGAGATTCTAACCTTTCTTTCATTTCTCTTGAGGCTTTATTGGTAAATGTTAATGCAAGTATGTCTGATGGCCTGACATTAAAATCTTTTATAAGTTTTGCGACTCTGTAAGTTAGCACTCTTGTTTTACCACTTCCAGCGCCTGCGAGCACAAGCTTATTACCCTCATCACAATTAACTGCAGTGAATTGTTGCTTATTTAACGAATCCTTAAAATCTATTCCATTCATTTAGGTTTAAAGATATACATTAGAGATGCCAATAGTATCAGAACTTCGCTTTTATAAATATCAAGTGCACCTAAAGGAGCAATAAATGTAATTACTAGTAGAATAATTGAAAAATAATAATGATTTCTAATTTTATTTGAGTGTAGTCTTTTTTCAATAATTCTTAATTGATCAAAGTTCTTCGTCAAATCAGAGGAATTTCCACTGTAATGATTTGATATTCTTCTGAAAAATGAAGGAATCTCCGGAAGAATTTCCATGTAGTCATCTAAATTATTAAATATTTTTTTTGCAATAACTTTTGGTCCCTTTTGTTCTTTCATCCACTTCTCAAGTATTGGTCTAGATGTTTTCCATAAATCTAGTTCAGGATTAAATTCTCTTCCTAGCCCTTCGGTATAAAGAAGTGTTTTTTGCATAAGAATTAATTGAGGCTGTACTTCAAGTTTAAATCTTCTTGCTGTATCAAAAAGACTAACAATGATATCACTTAAAGATATATCTTTGATTGGCTTATCAAGCATACATTCACAGTTTTCTCTTATAGCGCTTTCTAATGACGGTATGTTTGTATCTTTTGGAACCCATTCACACTCTACATGTAATCTTGCAACACTTGCATAATCGCGTTTAAAGAATGCTATAAAGTTTTCTGCTAAATATTTTTTATCAAATTCACTTAAAGAGCCCATGATTCCAAAATCTACAAGTACAAATCTAAAGGTATCATTATGCTTTTGAATAAATATATTTCCCGGATGCATGTCAGCATGGAAAAAATTATGTTCAAAAACTTGTAC
>Ga0257106_1000694_pt1 | contig 18717 bp, 9 predicted proteins | sample LP_taG_3_FD_190177 | JGI IMG/M metagenome (GOLD analysis project Ga0257106, IMG submission 190177) | Marine microbial communities from Northeast Subartic Pacific Ocean, Canada - LP_J_2011_P26_10m | ecosystem: Environmental > Aquatic > Marine > Oceanic | place: Canada: Northeast Subartic Pacific...
CCGGCACCCGAGCCCGAGCCCGAGCCCGAGCCCGAGCCCGAGCCCGAGCCCGAGCCCGAGCCCGAGCCCGAGCCCGAGCCCGAGAATGTCTCCGTGTCGATGGTCGAGCTCGAGGCTCCGCCGACCCCCGAGGCGCCCGCCCCCGCCGTCGAGGACACGGCACCCACACAACAACACGCGTTCGACCCCCCGTCGCCCGCGCCGGTCACGATCCCGGTCCGGGACGAGACGGAGCTTGTGGAGGATGAGATGCAAACGCTCGTGCTGTCCCCAGGCGCGTCCGCCCCGCCGCAGTCCGCGTTCGCACCCGCCGACCTCCGCGACGGCCCGTCCGTCATCCAACCCCCGGACACGGCCGTGACGATGAACTCAGAGATCCAGCCCGAGGAGGAGGACACCCGAGGAGAAGACGCGCAGGACTTTGACGACGGCGACAGCTACGGGTCCGGCGCGTACGGCGATGACCTCGGCGACGACGACGTCCTAGACAAACTCGGCGAGTGGGGCGAGCACCTGACCAAGCTCACCAACGAAGGACTGAAGCACGTCAAGCGAACGGGCGCGAACATCGCTCGGTCGGACTACGCCGCCAAAGCCATCGAAGCGGCCAAGGGTGTGGGCAAAGAACTCGCGGAGCTCGGCTCGCACATCGCGGGCGACGACCTGACCCCGGAGAAGGACCGATTAGCCGCGGCGAACGCGACCGATGCGAACACGACCGGCGCGGAAACCGCAGAAGCTTCCGGTAAATCCAACGAAACCGAGCCCGCGTCGCCCGGCGCCGGCGGCGGCCTGTGGGGAGCGTTCAGCGGGTTCGCCAAGAAAGCCGCGGATGCCATCGAGACCGCCGCGTCGAAGGCTGCGGACGCCATCGAGAAACCCGCGGACGAGACCCCGGGCAAGGGTGGCTTGCACAAGCTCGCGAGCAGATCCACCGAGCTCGTCACCGGGTTCGCGTCCAAGCTGGAAGCCGGCGCGTTTGAACTCCTCGGCGCGCACCCCGCATTATCCGGCGCTGGGGACGACGCCGCCGCGGAGATCGAGGTCGCGCTGGACGAGCTCGGTTTGCGCGAGCGCATGGACGCGATGGAGGCGGCCGCGGACGAGAGCATGGCGGCTTGCGAATCGATTCGTTCGGCGTTGGTGTCGGACGAGGACCGAGCCGCGTTCGACGACGTCGTGTTCGTCGCGAGGGAGATCCTCGACCTCGACGACGGCACCCCGACGGCACCCAGGGCGGTCACCGGGGTGCCCACCCCGACCGAGATTGAGGAAGTGGTCCATCCGTTGGTCAAGGAGGCGTCTTCGCTGCGGGAAGGGGGCGTCGACGAGCTGCTGGAGATTGCGTCCGAGGTTGCGTCGGCGATGGAGAAACGCGCGGCGGATGCCGTCGCGGCGGTCCGCGGCGCCGAGGGCGCGGACGCGAACGTGTCCGCCGCGACCAGGCTCCGTCTACTGGACGAGGCGGACGAGCTCGTGGGTGAGATGCGCGGCGAGTGCGCGAGACGCGTCGCGGCGTTCGTCCTCGTCATCGTGTCGCATCTTCAAAAGGCGCAGCAGCGGTCGAACGGCGCGGAGACCTCGGGCGGGTCCGTGGCGGCGCGCGCCGATGACGTGCGCTCGGCGATCGACGGCGCGTTGAACGAGCTGGTTGGGTACGCGGACGACGCGGCGGAGGCGATGCGGGCGTCCACCGCGGACGTGGACGGGGTCTTGGGCGGCGAGGGCGGATCGTCGGTTCCGGGGGTATCTTCGGTGGGAGCCACGGCGGCTGATGCGGTGCGCGGGACGTGGGTGACGATCGCGAGGGAGGTCGTGGCGGACGCGGCGCAGTGCGCGGTGTTCCCGCTGATGGCCACGTCGAGGAGCTCCATCGGGACGGGGAATGGTGTCGCTCCGACGCCGGCGGAGAACTAACAACGAAATGATCATCTTTTTACGTACTGTATGACTTTCGTTCCTCAGGGTATTCTATTTGCTGTTTGCTATTTGCTATTTGCCGTCCGGATCTCGTAGCGAATCCGATTTTTCTGATTTCGTCGTCAATCTTCGAGGGTTTCGTCAGCTAGGGCCCCAACCACTACACGACGCACATGATCGGTACAATGCAGACCGCGTCCATCGCGCATTCGTCTCAGCTCGCGTTCGCGCGCGGCGGCGCCCTGCGCCGCCCCGCCGACACCACCCGCGCGGCGCACCGCGTCTCACCCCGGGCCCCGTCCATAATCCGCGCTGTCGGGACGAAAGCCACGCCGGTGTACATGAGCCGCGACTCCCAGAGGCACGAGAAGCTCACCATGCTCCTCGACGCCGAGCTCGACTCCGACGCGGGGCTCGCCCGGCAGACCCAGATCAACCTCGCGAAGGATCTGATCCTCCGCGGCTGCGGCGTGGACGATCCCTCCATGCTCGCCGATGACTTTCAGTACTGCACGCCCTACGCCGATCCCCTCTCCAAGGAGGACTACCTGGCCGCGATGCGCGCCATCGACCTGAAGACCGCCTTCCCCGGCGGGTCCCTCAACGCCCGCCACTTCCGCGTCCAGTGGGACAGCAAGGTACGGAACCAGGACTACAAGGTCTGGTGCAGGACGCAGTTCAAGGGCATGCACCGCGGGACCCTCAACTTTGGCAGGGCCATCCCCGCCACCGGCAAGACGGTCGTCGGCGCGCCGGAGATCATGTCCCTGACGTTCAACACGCGAGGCAAGTGCAAGCGGATCACCGCCGAGTACGTGGTGGACGCGACGGAGGGAAACACCGGGGGATGGGGCGGCATCCGGGGGATCATGCACGCAATCGGAAAACCAGTCCCCGCGCCGTGGACGCTGCAGGGCAAACTCTGCAAGTCCTTCCCGGCGTTGATGGCGTGGACCGATACCACGACGCTGTGGGCGATCAACGCCGCGCTGTTCGCGTCGATCACCACCGGGTTCGGCAGGCCCGCCGTCGCGGCTCCCGACGTCGCGGCCACCGCTCCAAAGACCTCCAGGACGACGAAGAAGGCTAACAAAATCGCCAAGATTGCGTCGCTGCCCACAGAGCTCATGCCCCGTTAGAGTATAATTTAAACGAGACTACGATCTTACTTTCCATGCATCGCCTCCCACTGCGTCTTGGTGAACGGCTTCAGCAGCCCGTCCTTCTTCTCCTTGGCAATCGTGGAACTCGCGCCGTTGTAGTTGTGGCCCGGGTAGACGACCATGTCGTCCCTCAAACTCGCCGCGCACTTCGCCAGCGAATGAAACATCCGGTCCTTGTCCGCGTCCGGGAGATCGAGCCTGCCGCACGATCCCGGGAAGATGGTATCGCCGCTCACCACGATCCCAGCGCCGTTTCCGGGCGCACCCGGGTTGTCGCCGTCCACGACGCAGAGCATGGATCCCGGCGAGTGCCCCGGCGTGTGCACGAATCGCATTCGCACGTTCCCGATCTCCAGCACGTCCCCGTCCTTGTGCGTCGTCATGCTTTTCTCCGGTACCCCGATCTCCACGAGCTTCTTGGCGTCCTCTTCCTGCACGTGCATCGGCAGGCCCGCGGCTTCCAGCTGTTTGATCCCTGGCACCTCGATGCCGAGCGCGTCGAACGGCGGCGGCGGTTTTCCTCCGACGTGGTCAAAGTGGTAATGCGTGGCGACCGCTTTGGTGATTCGCATCTTGTCGTTCTTTGCGACGGCGAGGATGCCGTCGACGTCCCAGCACGCGTCGATGGCGACGCACTCGCGCGTCCTCGCGTCCCCGACGAGGTAGATGAAGTTCTGCATCTGCGTCGCGGCTCCGAAGATCTGTTGTTCGATTGGGTTCTTGGCGTTCACCGCGATGTCGCGTCCGGGCAACAGCTGTCGGAAGTAGAATCCATTGCTCGCCTCCTTCGCGAGCTTCACCCTGTGCTTGAGCGCCGCGTCGTTCGGGGCGCACTTCACCGCCTCTTCGTAGTCCTTGAGCGCGGTGGCGTAGTCCCTCTGCTCGAACGCAGTCTCGCCGTGGCGGAAGTAGCCCTTCTCCCAGCCGGGGCGGAGACACATGGCGACGTCGGCGTGGGTCGTGGCCATGGCGTAGTCCTTCAGTTTGAGGTAGCAGAGGGCGAGGTTGCTATGGATGGTGCCGCGCGCGGTGTCGTCGGGTGCGCAGATCATGGCATCGCCGTAGCTGCGTTGGAGGGGAGGCGGGAGGGTCGGTGTCATTTCATTTCGTCGGATCTCGGGCGTCGGCGGGGCGCTTGGGGATTTCCGTCGGCGGGGCGCGACGCGGGTTCCGATGTACGCACTTGTCGATGGCGGCCATCGGGTCGCCCTTCGCGAGCAAGGCGGCAGCCTTGGTCTTCGCATCCTCGAACTCTCTCTTTTGCTGTTCGGGATCCATCGCGCGTCCGGGGGTTGCTGCGCGAGACAGTGAACGCCACGTGGAAACAATTGAGTGGACAGTCCAGCACAACTCGGCAAGACTCGCCCATTGTTCAAGACGCACGTGCCGCGCACAGCATTCGTATTAACCGACGATGTTCGGAGGAGGCTTCGGCCCGATCCCCGCGATGATGATGCGCGGCATGGGCGGCATGGGCGGCATGGGCGGCATGGGCGGAGGCTACGGCGGATACGGCAGAGGCTACGGAGGAAGGCGCGGAGGACGGGGCGGTATGAGCAACCCTTGGTTCATCATGCTGGCGTACCGCCTCTGGCAGGAGATCGACCGCCTTCCCGTCAAGCCCCCGGTCACGCTGGCCGTCATGGGCGCGTCCGCGGCGCTCCACTTCGGGCTTCTCAACCTCCCGATGGGAACATCCTCCGCCGAGATGTGCCTCAGCGCGGGAGCGATCGTGGAGGCCGGGCAGCTCTACAGGGTACTGACCTCGTTCCTCTCCTACGGCGACGAGATGCACCTCGTGTACAACCTCTCCTCGTTCCTGTGGAAAGGTGCCAACCTCGAGATCAAGATGGGCAGCGAGAAGTTCGCCAAGCTCCTCCTCGGCCTACTCGTCTGCACCAACACCATCGCGGTCGGCGTCATGTACGTCATGGCCGCTCACCTCGGGATGCCCGAGTCGTACAGGAACAGCTGCGTCATGGGCAACAACGGGGTGAACTTCGCCCTCAAGACGATCCTGTTCGCGGACGAAACGTCCAACTCGTCGTTACTGGGCGTGACGATGCCGAGCAAGTGGGCGAGCTGGGCGGAGCTCGGGCTGATGTACCTCATGTATCCGCACACCGCCGGACTCATCGTGCACGTCTGCGGCATCCTCGTCGGGCTGGCGTACCTTCGCAGGCGGACCATCCTGCGAACGCTCGGGCTGGAGAACATGTTGTCATCCGCATCAGGTAACACCAACACCGCCAACACCGGCGGCAGTGGATACCGGTGGCACAGGGCTAACAGCGGAGGCGCCGGGAACGAGAACCGGGCGGGAGCAGCGGAGGACCGGGCTCGGGCTCAAAATAACCGAGGCTCGCCTGGGTCCTTCTTCCGTCGACGGGCCAACGCCAACGCCGCTAACCTCGAACCCGGCACGAGGATAGCCCTCGCGGGGCTCAACGCGGCGGCGATGAACGGCAAACGAGGGGTCGTCAAGGGACCGGACGTTAACAACGGCGCGAGGGTGAACGTGGTGCTCGACGGCGGGCAGACGTTCTCGGTGAAGCCCGAGAACTGCGTCGTCGTTCGCTAACTAATCATTCGTCATAATCGAGTCAAGAGTCTACAACCTACGCACCGTGAACCTGTACACCTGCCGCCACTTGCTCTCGCACACCAGGTCCCTCTCCGTGGGTACACCCGTCGGGTTCGCGGCGAGCCACCTCGGCGCGGCGGCGCCCGAAAGAAACGACCCTTCCTCCGCGTTCTCCTCGTTCGTCTCCGTCGCGCCCGCGTTCGGCCCTTGCCACTGGTACTGATGCGCGGGGAACACGTGCTCAAACCCGCCGTCCCCGGTCACGCCCCCGATCCTTCCGGGTGCGGGGGATGCCGCCGACGTCTCCGGTTTGTGTTCCTTCATCTCGCCGCATCGAACGAAAGTTTCCTCGTCAATCGCGAACGAGTCTTGTTTAGCCAGGAACAGCGCCTGCATCTCCGCCGCGAGCGGCCTCACGTCGCTGCAGCAATACACCCTCGCGCCCTGGGTCAGTATGTCGGCCAATGTATCCACGAACTGAGCCGTCACTACCCGTCTACCCGCGTGCTTACGCCTCGACCACGGATCGGGAAACAGCACCGACACCATTCGCGCGCTCGGCACCCGCATCCCCGCGAGGCTCACGTTAGCGTTGCACGCCACGAAGTGAAGGTTACCGATGGAGTCGGCACCCACGGCACCTTCATCCGTCGGCTCACCGTCCACGTCGTGGGTCCTGGTCCACAGGTTGGCGTCCTCGACGATCGGCGGGTATATCTCCAAGCCGAGTAGGTTGTGTCGGCCGTGCGCGGCCTCAAACGCTTTGCGGTCGACAGACGCCGCGCGCTGCAAGAACCGCCCCTTCGCGCAGCCTACGTCGATGAACGTCGGTAGGTTCGTGTCTTTGTAAACGTCGGGCCAGTTGGGCGCGGCGACGGGAACTCGGTGCGGCGCCGCCATCGGGTTTGTCATCTTCTTCATCCTGCGATGGATGTTGGTCTTGCGGCGGTTGTCCGCCGCGGCGGCGGTGCCCTGCGACGACGTCCCGTCGCCCGCTTCTTCCCCGGGCGCGGACGTCGATGCTTCCATGGGCTTGACCCTGTGCTCCCGCCCCGGCGCGGAGATCTGCCGGTCGCCGAGGGACGGCGCGTGGAGGCTGCAGAAGCCGTCGCATCCGTCGGCGGCGCGCGATGCGCAGAACCGACGCCTGCGCGGGATGTATCGAGCGCACCCGCCCGGCTTACGCAGCGCCTCCGCGAGCGCCAGCTCCGCGTGCTTCAGCCGCTGGTACGTCGCCTCCCACTCGGCATCCCGCGCGATGATCTCCCTGCTGCTCTTGATCCCCGTGGCAGCCTCGTAGTCATCGTCGCGGCGCTTGAGCTCATCGCGAACGATGGCGAGTGTAGCCTCGTCCATGGCGTCAGCCGTCGATGAAATAAAGTCCCCGCGTCCCCACGCGTGTCCTGGCGCGCACGTCTATCGTGCCTGCACCCGATACGCCTCGCCAAACTCCTTCGCCGCCGACGCGCGAGGAGGTGTGCCGCCCGAAGTGGACGCACGCGAGCAGTCGAGATTTCACCACCATATTCAAGTGTTGTCACCTTCGTGATTAACTCGCTAGCGCTAAGCCTTGATGACGTACGACGACGACTCTGCGTCCTTCAGCCACCCCGCGGGCCCTCCGAAGCTCGACCCCAACAAACCCCGCGTCGTCTCACCCAGGTCCGCCACGAATAAAGGCGGCGTATCGAGCACGGGCTTAGCCGCGGCAGGTCCGCCCGTAAGCACCAACCTCGGCGATACCGAAGCGCCGTCACCGCCCACGCTGCCACCCTCGGTATCCAGCGCCCTGCCCGTGTGCGCGTCCACGAGCTGCACGGCCTTGGCGCCGTTGAACTGCCCCGACGCGGCGCGTAGACCCTCCGCGAACCGGGCGGACTCGAACGTATCCGACACGGTGGACTCGATATCTTCCTGAACCGCTCGAAGCAGCCGGGCTCGGCGCTCGTCCCTGTCCCTTGTCAGCGCCACGAGCTCCTCGCGCATGACCACGAGCTCCTGTTCGAGCCGTGCGAAGTCGGCTTCGGTCCGTAGGTTGGCGGGGGGCAGCATCTCGGGTGCGATGCCGTCCTCCGGGCCGTTTCCTTTCGACTCTTTTCCCCTTCTCGGCTTGCGTTGAGGAAGCCTTCGACCCAGTTCCGCCGCGGCGGCTTCCTCCGCAGCCTCCCGCGCAGCCTGCGCGTTCCTCGCGTGCATCTCGTTGAGGTACGACCTAGTCCGCACCGCGAGGGCATCGTGCCTCTCTAAACTGGCGGCGCACTCCTCTAACCGCGCGTCGGTAGCCTTGAGCCCGTCGGACGCCGCTCGAAGTCTTTTTTCACGAGCCGCGGTTCCCGCCACGATGCGTTCGCTCACGTCCCGCGCCGCGCCGCTCGCGAGTGACGCCGCGCATATCCCCTCGAACGTGCCAACCTCCACGTTCTGCATCATATCGGCAAACTCGGTGTTTTGAACCATCAGAAACTGCCCGACCCACCCACCTTTGTCGCACAGAAAAGTGTCGAGCTTATTCGCGAAACCCCACCACGCGCAGCACGCTCCGAACCAGATGGTGAAACCGTGCACCATGGCGAAGTGCGCGAACGGGCCGATGTTAACCTCCTGTTTCCCGTCACCCGTGTTGTTTCCTCGGCCACCCTTTTTCTTACCACCGAGCGGGTTGTTGCCCTGCTGCGCGGCTTGCGTCCAAGCTCCGAGCATCTCCTCCGCGGTGCCGTCCTTGACCATCTCGCGCATGTACTCGCGCATGAGCTCGTCGTCGTTGAGGGATTCGTCCTCGTCGCCGTCGTCCAGGCCGTCCATCATGTCCTCCTCCTCGTCGTCCTCGTCGGAAGGGACGTCGCCGATGTCGTCCTTGCCGTCGCTGATGAGCCCGCCGCCGCCGCCGCCTCCTTGCTTCGATCCGCCCTTTCCGGTGAGTCCGGGTATCGCAAACGGGCCGAGCTTTTCGTTGGGTTTGGTGTTGGCCAGCGCGGTGACGGTGAGCGCCATCAGGCGTTTGAACGTCACCCTTCGCTCCGCGTTGGCCCCCGCGGCTTTACGCGCCTCGATCGCGACGGCCCTGCGAAGGATCCGGTTGAGATCCTCCATGTCGAAGAACCACGGCCTGTACGTGTCCGCCCCAACCTTCTCAACGCCGTCGTTCGAAGAAGTCCCGCTCTCCCTGTTTACCCGTACGTGAACGTGCGGGGATGAGAACACGGGCTTGTCCACGGGAAATGAGTCGTCGGCCCACGAAAGCTCGGGTCGCTGGGCGTAGGCGGTGAGCAGGAGGTCGTACTCCGCCGCGGTGGCGTCCTCGATCCTCGGCTCCTCCTCCGGCGTTAACATCTCCTTCTCGAGTGTTCGCTCGGCGGTTTCGCCTTCGCCGCTCGGTGCATCGCCGCCTTCGCCGGTCGGGGCGCTCGGGTCCCGGCCGGCGTGGACGACGGCGCCGCCGGTGAGGTGCCGCGCGGCGCTCTGCGTGGAGTTCGCGAGCTGCCGCGCCACCCTCCGCCACGTCGCTATGCTCCCGTCCGGACCCGCGCCGCCTGGCACCGTCACGTCGAGGCTCACCTTCCCGTCCCCGTCCGCATCCGTCGCGTCCTTGAGGTCGCGCTTGAGGTCCGAGACGAACGCGGCGACGGCGTCCGCGGCCCACGTCCCGGCGCGCATGGGCTTATCCTCCACGCGGGCAAACAGGGACGTATTCGAATCCACCGACGTATCGTTCTTGTTCGTTTCGTCGTCGCCGTCGGCTAGGTATCCCGTGAGTAAACCCACCATGTTCCGAGCCACGCCGTCGCCGACGATCCGTCCGTTCCGTCCCTTTACCGCGAGTGGGTTGGTCTCGTCCCCGGCGTCGCGCATCGCGAGGCCCACGAGCTCCGCGGCGAGGGTTTTTTGACTCTCTTCGCACGCCACGCCGACTTGCGCGGCGAGAACCGGGTTGCCCCATCCCACGCACAGCCGGCGATAGGCGTCGCCCATGGGCATGGACGAGACGCCGCACGGACCGAGGGGCACGTCGGACGGCCTGAAGAGCCTGCGCCGTGGGAACTGCCAGAGTCCGAGCGGGCGGATGATGGCGTCGCGCCATCGCCAGGCGAGGTCCTCGGTGAGGAAGTAGGCGGACGAGCCGAGATCTCGCCGGCGGTGCGAGCGGGGGAAGACGAAGCCGTCCTCTTCGTCGCCATCGTCGATGGATGCCGCGACGCTCGAGTGGGTCGATGCGACGGGCGGCGTCGGTGGCGCATCGGCACGGGAGAGCGTCGGGGGGAACCGGCGGACCGGGGCGCCGGTGAGGTCCTCGGCGTCCGCCTCCTCGGCTTCACCATCATCCCTACCCTTCGCCGGCGCCCTTCGCGTTTGCGACGCGGGCTTCCTGAACCCGCGTCCCGCGAGCTTCGGCGGCCATCCCGCGATGGGCTCGCCGTTCATCCCGTCCGTGACGTAGTACACGCGACCCGCGAACGCGAGAGGGACGTCGCCGATTCCCCCGCTCGCCACCCTCCGCACGGGCTCGCCGACGTCCTCGGGGGATGATGAGGGTTCTCCAACCGGATGTGGTTCGGCCTCGCCCTTTCCCTTGCGCCACCACATCTCGCCCGCGGTATCCGATGCACCGATGTATCGGGGATCGGATACTTCCGGCGGTGATCCCGGATCACGTCCGCGTCGCCACCTCGGGCTCCGCGCTCCAACTGTGGGCAGACCATTTCGGACTGGTACAAGTATTTCGAAATAACGAACGCGACGTTTCCAGAGTTCTGGGCACCGCCGGTGCCACCATGGCGCGAAGGCGCCTGAGCCCCGGGGTCAGGGTCCTCTTGAGGCTCGTGTTGCCCCTGACCCTACTGCACTTCGTGCTCAGGGCCAACGGGCTGTCGTTGTTCCACCCGGAGCGGTGGTTCGAGCGGAACGACGATGCGGGGGATGCCATCAAGCCGCATCGAATGAGCAGGTCCGCTCCGACTTTGCCGGACCCGACGGAGCTCAAGGCGCGTTGGGAGGCCGAGCTCAAGCCCCCAAGGGGCGCGGGCGACGGCATGAAGAGGTCAGGCGACAAGGCATCGACGTGGACCGGTTTCGACGCGAGCCTAAGTAGCGGCGACGGGGACTCGCTCGAGACGCAGATCCGCGGTGAGCGGGTGCGAACCGACGACGACGAGGACGGCGACGACGAGGACGAGGACGCGGAGACTGTCCACCCGGATCCGACGCCGATCGTCGCCGGCGTCGGCCTGGTGGCATCGCACAAATTCGACGCGGAAGATTCGCTGAGCAAGTACGCCGTCGGCGACACGGTCACCGCCTGCTTCGCCACGGTCGAGATGCGAGACTTTCTAATAAACTGGCTCGAGCACGTGCGCCGCGTGGACATGCGAAACGTGCTCGTCATCGCCATGGACGCGCAGACCGTGCGATGGTGCGACGACAACGGCGTGGACCGCATGGACGCATCGGACAGCATCGATAAATCCGCGATGGACGACGGCGCCGCGGGTGTCGTGGCGGAGACCGGGTGGAGGCACAGCGGCGTCGGGTTCAACCTACTCGGGGAGGCCAAAACCGCTTCGCTGGCGAAACTGTTGGACGCGAGACTGAACGTGTTCCTGTCCGACGTGGACGTGGTGTGGCTCCGGGACCCGAGCGCGTACTTCGAGACTGGGCAACTCGCGAACGCCGACGTGGCGGTCACGAGCGATTGCGTGTTCGGCAGCGAACGCGACAGGCCCGAGGAGGATGAGTTTGGGCAAGTCTCGGAGCCGACCAAGGCTAGCGCGAACACGGGGGTGACCTTGTTCCGGTCCAACCCGCGCGCCAAGGCGTTCGTCGCCGCGTGGCGCAGGGCGCAGCGGGAGCGACGGACGATCGAGACGCATAAGAACGATCAGCAGCACTTTCAAGACACGCTGTCCAGGTGGCACGCTTTCAACAAGCCGGCGGAAGTTTTACAATTCGACGAAGTTTCCCCGGATGCGAAGACCGATAACCAGACGTTTCCAGACGACTGGCGACGCGGGTTCCGCCCGAGGTACTACCACGCGCGCCCCGAGATCATCGGCGACGAAGAAGAGAACGCCATCGCCGAACAGTTGGGCGCGGACATGACCGTGCACGTGCGGGCCGACGGGGTTTCGTTTGACGCGTACGATAAATTAAAACGCGAGCTGGAAGCCCGGTTCCCCCGCGCTTCTTTCATGCTCGACATGCCGGACGGTACCGGCGACAGGGACTACGCCGTGGAGACCAAGACTCGCGTGGCGCTGCTGCCCACGAACCTGTTCCCGAACGGGCACCTTCACTTTGTCGGTCACCACGCGGGGAAACAGGGCTTCGCGGATGAGGTGTACGCTGTGCACAACACGCACAACTACGGCGGCAGCGCGGGCAAGGTTGGCCGGTTCAGAGAGCACGGCATGTGGGCGGTGGACGGCGAGGAGTATTACTTTGGGAGTTCCAAGGCGAAGGCACCGAAGTATCTGAAGGTGCGGTTCACCGTTCCTGAGTACCTGGCGGATCCCACGCCGAATTACGTGGTGGGTAAGGGGGAGCGCCCGGAGAGACACCTGGCGCTTTTACAGTGGCAGACGGAGAGGGTCCGCGACGGTTTAGCGTTGGCGAACATCACCGGCCGGACGCTGATTCTACCGCCCATGCTGTGCACGTGCGATCGGTGGTGGTATCTGTTCCAGAACTGCACCAACGGGGACATGACCTTGCCGTTCGTGTGCCCGAACGACCACGTCTACCTAGCGTTTCAGATGCGGCAGCCGGGGAAAGGGTTGAGCTATCGCGAGCACACTTTCCTGCGGCGGCGGCGGGAGTTCGCGGGCCGGTCGAGCGACCCGAAGCGGCTCGAGGAGCGGGCGATACGAAGCGTCGCGAGGTTGACATTCTGCGACGAGGGCGCCGAAGACGGGAACTGCGATCCGACGCCGATCGAGGGGGTCATGACGACTCTTCCGGGATACGTACCGGATCCCGAGACTGACGCTTTGATCGACGGCGTAACCGGAGATCCAGCCAAAGACGTCGCGGTCAAGTACGGCTCACGGGCTAAACACGTGCTGAAGGCGCTCGCGGGTGCCAATGACGTGGACATGCTCGTGGTCGACGGGTTGGGACGCGGGTTAAACGAGGGTTGGGACGAGGGCGTGACGCCGTTTGCCGGGTTCGACAACTCTCGCGCGAACCAGTTGTTCCACAGGGTGACGCAATACGTCATGGAGACCTGGTGTTGTTACTTCCACAGCGAGGAGGACAGAGGGGTCGTGCCGCACCAGATGACCCCGTACGGCAGTGGTAGGAAGAAGAAAAAGAAAATGGAGGGCACCACCAATAAGACCCATCATGTCGTAGCAAGCAAGTAGTAGGTTTGTTGCGGTGGTTATTATTCCTTCACGAATATCAATTTTATCCCCTCACTTGGCGGCGGCTACGATTGCCTCCTTCGCCGCCGCGAACGCACCCACCAGCGCCATCAGCTGCATCCGCTCGTGCGTCACGTACGCCAGCCTGTGTTCCACGTCGGCCATGGCGCTCACCAGGTTCGCGCGCGCCAGCTGCGGCATGTGCAGCCTGAACACGTATTCGACCAGGAGCCTCACGATATCCGCGAGCGCCAACCCGCGCTCCTGCTTGATCGCCGCCACCTTCTCCACAGCCTCCTTAAAGTTCGAGTTGAGCAGCACGCCCGCGATGGCCTCGATGTCCTCCGGCCTGGGTTGGGCCGTCGTGGCGTACACGGAGTTGGCCTCGATCCGCCCGTCGCCCTCCTTGGACAGGAACGACGATTGAAGGATGTTCAGCGTCCTTCGCATGTCGCCGGCGCCGAGCTTGGTCACGGCGTCGACGGCGTCGTCGGTGATTGACAGCTGTTCCTGTCCCACCACGAACTGCACGCGCTCCTTCACCGATTCCGGGCCGAGTGGAGCGAACCTGAACCGGGTGCATCGCGACTGGAGCGCGGGGATCACCTTCGAGACGTAGTTGCCGATGAGGCAGAAGCGGGTGTGCTTGGTGTACTTTTCGATGATGCGGCGAAGCGCGAACTGGGCGTCTTTGGTCATGGAGTCGCACTCGTCGAGGATGATGAGCTTGAACCCGGCGTTGGCGCCGAAGCGCATGGTGGAGGCGAACGCGCTGATCTCGTTCCTCACGACGTCGATGCCGCGATCTGTGCGAGGGGGGGACGGAAAACGTGAGTTTGGCTGCTGCGGTGAGGTTGTGTCGTGGGTTTGTTTTTTGAAATGGCGGGATCGATCGGGGGACGCACCGTCGGATGCGTTCAGCTCCAGTGTCATCTGCGAGAACTGCGGTCCGTAGAGCTCTTTCGCCACCGCGAGGATCGTGGACGTCTTCCCGGTACCCGGCGGGCCGTACAGCAGCAAGTGCGGCAGCCGGTCCTGGCTGGTGAGCCTGCCGATGGTATCGATGATGTCCTTGTGAGCCGCGACGTCGGCGAGCTTGGTCGGCCGGTATTTCTCCACCCACATTATGTTCTTCTTGGCGTCATCCACGGCGCCCACCTTCTGCTTCTGGCCGGCGTCGACGCCGGCGGTGTCCACTTCCATCGCCGTCATGTCCCTCTCTCACGCTCCTATCTCGGCAGCGCAGATCTCTCTCCTCCGTTGTTTTTGGGGTGCCCAGCGATGTGCTCGGGGCGTTATCCCGTCGGGTTTGGGTAGCGATACGGGGGTGTCGCTCGGTGTGCGGCGCTCACGAGTGCCGATAGGGAACCCGGGAGACGAAACGCGTGGCTCCTCGCGTCTCCTATGTGCGCGATCTAAGGTTGGGCACGGTTTTACTCTCATTTCAAAAGCGAGCGGAAAGTTGGCCGATACCAGCCAGCGACAAAAAGGCTCCACACTATTTCTTCCACTCAGTCTCACTCGATGAACTCGTAGGTACAGAGGATGAACACGGCGCCCACGAGCGTGATGAACGGGTTATCCCACGTGTGCGGCGCGATCGCCTCGGTGAGCGTCATCAACGGGGGCAGCGCCGCCATGTTCACAACGTACTGGCCCCGGGTGAACAAACCGTACTTCAGGCACGGAGCGACAGCCGCGAGGGTAAAAGCGTACACCACGAGGCTTCCTTCGAGCGTCCGCTTGAACTCACCGGCGCAGCACCGGCCCTTGTGCCACAGCGCTCGGACCCTGTACGGGTGTTTGCCGAAGTATATACCCACGGGCTCTGCGAGAGCGTCGCCGAAGACGTTGACGATCATGGGAATCAGGACGGAATACTCCGCGTGCGACGGCAACTGGTCCTTTCGCCACTCGTGGCAATAGGCGTAGAGGGCGATGATGATGAAATACCCGGCCGCCATCTGGGATATGATCCACGTGAGGGTGTACGGCCTGTCCTGCGCTCTGTCGTACGCTTTGAACGCGAGCATGCATATCGTGGAGCGCCGTCTCGCGGGTTTGATTTGCAGGTAAAAGTTGCAAAACTGAAACCACACGGACCAGCTCACGACCCACACGCTCGGCGGGTACTCCTTCCCTTCCGTCGTGGGCCACGCGAGGTTGAACGCGAGGGGCGTGAGGTACGTGACGATGTGGCAGATCTTGCGCGTGTAACCGACGTTCCACCCGCGCGTCACCACGAGCAGCCCCATGAGCGGCAGTACCGTCCAGAACACCGCCGTCTGCGCGGCGATCTTTCGCCAAAACTCCCCGCCGAACGTCGGGTGCGAAACGCCGTCGTTGACCCCGCCGATGACCTCGCCCAGACCGCGGCGATGCCACCACGAGTCGGGATCTGCATAGGACAACGCCGCGAACGCGAGGAGGTGGATGAAGGTGTAGAAACCGGTGTTCCTCATCTCGCGCCAGGTCCACGTCTTGGCCCCGTACGCGTCCTCGTCCACCGCGGTGAGCTTGGGATGCATCCCCGTCGGGGAGTTGCCGTAGTGCGTGGTGATGCCGCTCACGGCGCGGAACACGCTCTGGACCCGTACCGGCTTTCCCATCGAATCGAGCAGTTTCTGTTCGTGCTCTTCCGCGACGCGCGCGTCGTGGCCGATGCTCACGCGCGCGGTCGTGAGGTCGCGCGTCGAACCCGGCGGGGACGCATCGGGGGTGTGTGACAGATCGGGAAGCTCGGGGAGCGGCGAGATTGGCTCGTCGTCCACGGCGTCTTCGTCATCGGACACGACATCGGTGACGACGATGGCGCCGCGTTCGACGTCGACGTCGACGTCGACGACCGGCGGCGGCGCCGGATGCACTTGGGCCACCATCGAGCGCGTTGAGTTGTGGCCGGTCGGAGAGCCGTTTTTGGTTGCAGTTTCCCTCGGATGTGACGCAAACCGTCACCAATTTATTTATTTATTTTCGAGCCGTGGGTGCCGGTCTCGGCATACCCGAGCCGCGCCAGCTGGAAGCGATGAGCGAGGCGCGCGTCGCGTCTGTCACGCCGAGTGGGCCCATTCCCGCGGAGGATGCGGCCGTATCGGTCGAGCCGAGGCGACCGAGGGTCAAAGCGCGCCCTTCGCGCGGGCTCAAACCGTCGGGTGAATCGACAAATGCTTTCGGCGCAGTTCCCCTCGTGGCGGTCGCGACGTGGGTGCTCGGCGTGGTCGTCGGATACATCGTCGGCGTACGCAGAGGCAGGAAGCAGCGCGATGATGACACAGCGAACAGGTGCGCGAGTGTTCGGACCCGAACGCCGGCCGTCATCCACTCAAATCCGCACGCCCCGACGCCCCCAACGCTCACCCGCCGTCTTTCCCCTCTTTCCCGCAGCGAGGAGATCCCGCCCGAGACGACCACCGCCGCGACGTCCCTGCTCGTCAAGCGACGCGCCGCGAACGCCGTCAAGTCCCCACCACCCCGAGGATCCATCCCGCTCTCCCCGCTGCCACGCATCGGCGACCACACCGCGGGAACCCCGCTTCGATCCCCGGTGAAGACCAGGCTGGAAAATCGAACGATCGCCGCGGACGTCGCCGAGCGCTCCGCGAAGGCCGGCGACGCGACGCATCCTGAGGACAAAGAAAACGCCTCGCCGCAGGCCGTTTCCAAGTACTCGTCCGCACAGGCGTGGCTCGACGACGCCACGCACGCCACCCCGCCACCGCCCGGGATGACCGGCGACTACTCATCCGCCAAGGCTTGGCTCGCCGACGTCAAAGAGACGAAGCCCGCGAGTGGATGGACCGAGGGCGACTTCCGAAGGTGGTGCTCGATGAAACTGGGCGACGGCGCCGGGCCCGTGTTCTGGTGCATCCAGGGCGACCTGTTCGAGTACCCCAGCGGTAAGCTGCTCGCCAAGGTGGAGGGTATCGACGTCGCGAGGTGTGTGACGGAGGAGGACGGCGACGTGTGCCACCAGCTCAGCCGCAAACTCTTCGTCTTCCGCCACCCCGTTACCGGGACGGTGATGAAACAGTTCGACGGCAAGCCCGTGACGCACATCCAGTACCCGTACCAGCACGTGACGTACAGGCGCAACGCGGACGGCGGCCCGGTCACCACGGAGGTTGCCATGGGCGCGGGCAAGGCGCTGACCCGCATGGCTGGCAACGCCGTGGAGGTGAGGCGAATCGACGGCGGCGCCAAGGCGTGCTTCACGTGCCCGGTGTTTCTCGACCTCGATACCGACCAAGGACGGTACGAGGCGTACGAGAACTATGACTACTTCGACGATCGGGATTCCGACGGGGATACGAACCGTCGCACGCACAGGTGCGTGTGGACCAGGTTCGGGCCCGCCGCTCCGATGACGGAGGAGGGCGTGTTACACGCGTTGGCGTGGCGGGTGGATCGATGGCGCGACGTGCCGGAGAGGATCCGTAAGTACGTGGAGCGCGAGGCGCCGACGTGGAAGGACGCGCCGCGGGATCTGGACGAGATCAAGCGGCTTCAGCGGGAGGTCAAGGCGCCGCCGTTCGGGATGTGAGTGGCTGGCGCCGGGGCATCTTGTAAAATATTGATTTCTTCAAAAGTTTTGGCCGATCTTCGCGCGATCTGGAGTCTCCAACCGCGTCACACCCGACTGTCACCCCATCGGCGACGAAACGCAATCCAGGATGTCCAGCGACGACGCCCCAGTCGCTAAGGATGAAGAGCTGAACACCCCCGAGGAGAAGGAGGCGTGGCTCCGCGCGCACGGCGTCGAGATCGAGTCCGCGGAGGATCGCAAGAAGAAGGCCGAGGCTGCCGCCGCCGCCGCTCACCCTCTGGATCACGTCGAGGGCGTCACGCGCCGCGTCAAGTACGTCCGCATCCCCGCGGATGACTCCGAACCCTTCGAGCAGCTCGAGGTGATCCTCGCGCACGATGCCGCTGGCGATCAGCTCCCCTCCGCGGTGCAACACAGGTTCATCGGCGGCGGTGCGATCAACGAGAGGATGGCTCGCGAGCAGGCCATCCGGCAGCTCGGCGAGAACGGCATGGCCCTCACCGGCGCCGCCCTCGAGAACGCCAGCGCGCAGGGATCCACGGAGACATTCGCGCTCGTCCGCGCCTCCTCCACCAACGGACACACCGGCGTCTACCTCTACCTCGACGAGGTTGGCATGCTCAAGGGCCTCGCGCCCAACGCCAGGGCCGTCGGTCTCGCCCGGGACTGCGGCTTCGACGGCGTGCAGTTCTACGGCGACATGTTCGTCGGGCGTATCCAGGCAGAACCCTCCCCGATGTGCAACGTCGACTTCGCGGTCAAGGACCTGAGCGTCGGAAGCGACTGGCTCCGCTCGGCCGCCGCGGAGAACTACAAGCACAACCAGTCAATGTCCGAGCTTCAGGCGGCGATGAAGGACAAGGGCGGCATGACCACCGTCGGGTTCGGCGGGACGTCCGGCGACGGCGAGATGCCCAAGGGTGAGGGCGAGGGGTTCAAGTGGACCCAGACGGACGACGAGGTGGAGGTGGTCGTGGACGCGGGCGAGGGGACCAAGGCGAAGGACGTGTGGGCCGTATTCCGACCCGACCACGTCAAGGTTGTCGTCAACGGAGAGACAAAGTTCGAGGTTGGGGGAGATAAGCCCCCGGGTCTGTTCCGCAAGGTGAGGCCGGACGACTGCACGTGGACGATCGAGAGCGGGAAGGTTGT
>Ga0257106_1000695_pt1 | contig 18707 bp, 25 predicted proteins | sample LP_taG_3_FD_190177 | JGI IMG/M metagenome (GOLD analysis project Ga0257106, IMG submission 190177) | Marine microbial communities from Northeast Subartic Pacific Ocean, Canada - LP_J_2011_P26_10m | ecosystem: Environmental > Aquatic > Marine > Oceanic | place: Canada: Northeast Subartic Pacific...
TAAATCCTTGGGCAACCACGGCGTGTCGATCGACCGCGAGTATTGGCTCAAAGAGGCGGAAGCCGCGGAGAAGAACGAACCGCCCTCGTTGGCGGTGTGCCGCGAGATTGTCCGCGTGACCATCGGGTCTGGAGTCGAGGAAGAAGACATGAAGCGAACGTGGAAAGCTGACGCGGTACGTATTGTTTTTATTGAGTTTCTTCTTATTTCCGTACGGGCGATTAGACTGACGTCGTGTTCTATTTACTGTTTACAGGCTGAGTGCCAGAAACGCGGTTCGGTTCACACCGCCCGCGCCGTCCTGTCGCACGCGTGCGGGCTATTCCCCGCGAAGAAAGGCCTGTGGGTGCTCGCCGCGAGGCTCGAAAAGTCGGTAAACGACAGCGCCGCGATGGACGCGATACTCAAGCGAGCCGTCGTGCATTGCCCTCGGGCTGAGATTTTGTGGTTGATGGCAAGTTTATTTTTATTTGTTTCATACGGGCGATTAGTCTGACGTCGTGCTTTCTTTACAGGCTGCGAAGGAGCGTTGGCTGTGCGGCGACGTCCCGGGCGCGCGGGACGTCCTGGAGGAGGCTTTCGTGGTGAATCCCGAGAGTGAAGATATCTGGCTCGCGGCGTTCAAGCTCGAGTTTGAGAACAGGGAACCGGAACGAGCCCGGATACTACTGGCGAAGGTGAGCTTATTTTTATTTGCGTGCGTATAGGCAATTAGACTGACGCCGTGTTTTGTGGACAGGTTCGCGAGAAGGAAAACGTGAGCGAGCGTGTTTGGATGAAGAGCGCGATCGTGGAGCGCGAGGTTGGGGACGTGGCCGAGGAGCGGCGGCTGTTGGCGGAAGGGCTCGACAAATTTCCGACAGCGTGGAAGGTGAGTTACTTTTTTATTATTTCCGTATGGGCAATTGTACTGACGGCGTGTTTTGTTCACAGATGTGGCTCATGCTCGGGCAGCTGGAGGAGTCGCAGGGCGCCGTGGACGCCGCGCGAACCGCGTACACGAAAGGATGCCGGCGGTGCCACGCGTGCGTTCCGCTGTGGACCGCGGCTGCGACGTTGGAGCAACGATGCGGCGTCCCCGCCAAGTCCAGAGCAATCTTGGAGCAGGCGAGAACGCGCGTGCCCAAGAACGAGTGGCTATGGCTCGCCGCCGTGCGCCAAGAACTCGCGGCGGATCCATCGGGAGTCGACCCGGACGCGATCAAAGCCGCGGACGCGTTGCTCGCGAAGGGCCTGCAGGAGTGCCCGGGCAGCGGCGCGCTCTGGGCGCAGGCGGTCAAAGCCGCGCCGCGGCCGCAGCGAAAGGCGAAATCCGTCGACGCGTTGAAACGGTGAGTTTATTTGGTTATTTTTGGTTATTTTTGTTATTTTTTGGATATTTTTGGTTATTTTCATATGGGCAATTCGTCTGACGTCGTTTTTGTTAACAGGTGCGACAACGACCCGCGGATCATCGCGTCCATCGCCGCGCTCTTCGCGTCCGATCGCAAGGTTGACAAGGCTCGGTCGTGGTTCAACCGCGCGTGCACGCTGGACCCTGACATCGGCGACCACTGGGCGGCGTACTACCGCTTCGAGGCGCAGCACGGCGGCGACGAAATGGCGGCGGCGGTGGCTGAAAGATGTAAATCGTCTGAGCCCAAGCACGGCGAGCTGTGGCAGCGCGTGAGTAAGCGGGTGGTGAACTGGCACGACGACAGCGTGACGTTGTTGAAGAAGTGCGTGGCGGAGATGGGCGTGGGCGAGGTTTAGGTCGTGTGTCGATAACGTTTGATACAAGTAACACGGTGTCAGCGAGAGCGCTTCAATCAATCAATTTTTTTCTCTCGCCCTCGAAACCGATGTCAACTTTATTTTAAACCGAGGTAAATGGGCACCCTCGAGCGCGGCGGTGTGCACTCGTGAGCGCCGGTGGTTAGCATGCGGCGACGGCGCCTCGATGGGGCGGCGCTGCCCCTTGTGCGGATGCCCGGGCGGCTCGCGCTGGTGTTCATGCTCCTCGCGTGCGTCCACGTACCTCTGGCCGGGGGTGCCCGCCCCCCGGAAGTCGTCTTAGACCCCGCATCGCGCGCGAGCGGCCTCACGCTGCGAGCGTCGTACACCGAGGGCAACGCGCCGCTTCGGCTGACGTCCGACGCGCTGCTCGCGGGCGTGGAAGGCGGCGCACCGCTGGTACGAGCGGTGGTGAAGATCGCGAACCCCACGGACGCGCCCCTCGAGTTCCTCGGCCTCACCGATGCCTACTCGGCGTGGTACGCGTCGAACGGCGCGCCTTACGCGGACGCGCCTTCCGACGTCGCGTTGACCAAACGCACGGGCCCCGGCGTGAACATCGACGTCGTGGCGTCCTCCGCGGCGGACCAAACGTCGTGGACCGGGCGTCTCACCGTGACCATCAGACCACAGCTCGGTACGCTGGAGATCGTCGCGCCTCTCGCGCGAGGCGAGGAGTTGCTCGACGCGATGGACGCGCCGACGACGCACGCGATACGCGACGCGCTTCGACACGTCACCTACCACCACACCGGTAAACGCCCCGACACCGCGACGCGCGGCGTATCCTTCGAGGTGGTCGACGCCGACGGCGGAACCTCCGCGCCCGCCGCGTTCCTCGTCGACATTCTCAGCGTCAACGACGCTCCGACGTTGGACCTCAACGGCCTTCACCGCGGCGGGACCGGGTACTCGTCAACCATGGGCGAACACGAGCGCGTTCTCGGCGTGGCGCTCGTGGACGCCGACCTTTACGTCGGGGACGCGGATGGGACACTCATCGTGCGAGGGCGCGTCGCCTACGACCCGGCGGGGGTCGGCTACTCGGCGACAGACTTTCCGGTAAGTTTATTTTAATTCCCGTACGGGCAACTAGAGTGACGTCGTGTTTTTGTTTCTTTTTGTTTCTTTTTATTTTCGTATCCGTATGGGCAATGCGATTGACGTCGTGTTTTTTTAATCCACAGGATGGAGACGCCGAGAGCGTTACTTTGAACCTCAAGGGAACTTCGGTGACTGGGACGTGGGACCCCGCGTCGCGTGCGTTCGAGCTCACCGGCCCCGACACCGTGGACGCCTACCGATCCATCCTAGCCTCCGCGCGGTACGTCAACACCGGTAAGCTGTTCACGATCGACACGCAGAGACCGCCGACGAAAGAGCTGGGTTTCACCGCAGGTGCCAGGTGAGAGTTTATTTCTATTTGAGTTTATTTCTATTTCCACACGGGCAATTTGAGTGCTGACGTCGTGTTTACCGTTAATCTCAGGCGATTCACGTTTGAGGTGCAGGACGTGGACGGCGCGGTGACTCGCGCGGTGTCCGAGGTTTTGGTCAGCGAGGTGACGCGCGTGGGTGACCCGTCACGTGATGAGTTGCAACGAACGCCGAAGGAGTGCACCGGCGCGGGGTACCGGGACCTCGACGACGAGTTGGTGCGTTTATTTTAACTCTCGTCGCACGGGCAATTGGAATGACGTCGTGTTCTATTTGCTGTTTACAGGGAACGGGCGATCCGGAGACGTGCGTGTGCGACGCGGGGTTCGAGGGTGATTTATGGTGCGTGTATTTTGATTTCTATATGGGATTCTGTGTGGGCTTCTGTGTGGGCAATGGGACTGACGGCGCGTGTGTTTTTGTTGTTTCAGTGAGATTCACCCGTGTGGGTATCGAGGGACGCTGGTGTTTCTGGACCCTGTCACCGGTGAGAAGACGTGCGACTGCGACGATAAGTTCAGCGGTGACGTGTGCGACGTGGAGTGCGGGGGTAACGGTAAATACGACCCGGGCACGGGTGGGTGCGTGTGTCACAAAGGGTGGACGGGGTTTAATTGCGACGCTCGATGCGACGGTACGTTTATTTTAATTCCCGTACGGGCAATTCGAGTGACGTCATGTTTTTTGTTACTCAGGGTGCGACGGGGAATTCGGGACGTGTTCACTGACTGACTTTTCGGCATCCACGTGGCAGCCCGCCACGCAGGAGTACCTCCTGATAGATACCGTGTGCACGTGCACTGACGATTACCTCGGCGCCAATTGCACGATTCCGTGCCCGTGCGCCAAGGGGGGATTCGGCAAAGGAACCTGCGCGGTTGACTTGGCGAGGCTCGAACTTGACGAATATCCAGACGAAGAGCTGGGTATTTGCCTGTGCCAGGATGGGTACGTCGGTGCCGACTGCACGATACCGTGCCCGGCGTGCGTGGCGGATCAAGGCACGTGTCAGCCACCGATTGGATACGAGGACGGCGTCGGCACGACACTCGTGGAGCTCGGCGCGACGTTCACCGGCTCCACGCTGGCTCTCAAGATTTTCGAAGGTGCGTTTATTTCTATTTGTGTTTGTATTTGTAGTTTCTTTTTACCTTCGTATGGGAATATGAACTGACGGCACTTTTGTGTTTTGTTCACAGCCACCGTCAACGGGACGTGCGCGTGCGACTCATCGGTGGAGAACGTGTTCGGCGGGCTCGGGTACGCCGGAGACGACTGCTCGGTATCTTGCCGGCCGTGCGATATGGGCACGTGCCAGCCGGACGGTTCGTGCGAGTGTTTCCCGGGGTATTCGGGATGGCGGTGCCAGGACCAATGCAACGGCGCGGGGATCATCCTATTTCCGCAATTTAACGAAACGTACACCCACGCGGACTTCGATAACCTGCCGCTGGTGCCAGGTAACGCCGATTACAACCAGAGCGGGCTGTTCGACGTGTACGAGCTCTACGGGGTATCGCAGACTCCCACGAACGATACGTGGGCGTATTGCGCGTGCGGGTACAGACGAAACGCAGTCTCCGACGAGGTTGAACCGATACCTTTCAATGAATTGCCGTTCAACGCCGAAAACGGTCAAGGGTACACCGGGCCGTTCTGCGACGTTCCGTGTGATCCGTGCCTGAGCACTAACGGCAAATGCGAGTACGACGGCACGCGCGGCGTGTGCGATTGCTTCAAAGACGCGCCTAATTCGAAAGGGTCGGAGAGTAAGCTGGTGCAAGAGGGCACGAAGGGTTACGGTGAGTTTAACACTTTAGTCGTCGTCGTCGTGTGGGCAATTGAACTGAAGTCGTGTTCTATTTACTGTTTACAGGATTTGTCGGTCCTTCGTGCTTTTATCCGTGCGAGCCGTGCTTCAACGGGACGTGCTCGTCCGACCCGGGTTCCTACGGGCAGTGCGTGTGCAATCCCGGATTCTCCGATCCCGCGTGTTTGATCGAGTGCGGCGACCCGGGCACCGCGTACGCCTTTCGTGAGATTGAGGACACCACTTTCGGCATGACAATCGGCCAAATATCCGCCGGCGAGGTGGGTTTATGTTTTAATTCCTCGTGTATGGGCAATTGTACTGACGGGTAAGTGTTTTCTTTTCAGGTTTACATCGGCAGCCGCGGCGTCGTTAACCTCACCGGCGCCGCACCCGGCATGGGCCTGGAAGGTACCGCCGTGACGTGCGACTGTGACTACATGTGGACCGGACCGACGTGTTCGCACCCGTGTCCGTACCCGTACGACGAAGTACACGGCATCTGCGTCGTCAAGGTTTGTTTCTTTCCATTTATTTTAATCTTCGTACGGGCTGTTAGAATGACGACGTGTTCTATTTACCGTTTACAGGACCCGAGCGATTCCGATTACGGAACGCCTTGGACCGCAGAGGTGGTGTGCGAAGACGGGTGGACGGGTTTACCCGAGGAGAACCTTCAGCTGGCGCCCAACGCCCCGAGCCGCGGGCGTAACTGCTCCATGCCGTGCTTCGACTGCGTCCACGGGACGTGCCAGGTGAGTTTATTTTAATCATCGTATCAGCAATTTGTATGACGTCATGTTTTGTTTACAGGACGACGGGAGTTGCCTGTGCGACTACGGTTACATCTGGCAAGGACCGCTCGCGGAGACTTCCGACGTTGGGGAGAAGGAACCGATCAGCCCGTTCCCGACTGTGCTGTACGGATTCTTTTACCAAGAGAAATACCACACGTGCGCGGCGAGGCACCCGTGCAACATGAACGGTGAGAGTTGTTTTTTATTTTTGTAATTTTTGTAATTCTTGCAATTAGACTGACGTCGTGTGTTGTTGTTCACAGGCGAGCTGTTCAACGCGACGTGCGGGCCGACTGGGGCGGGGTACACCGATAACCTCACGGCTTGGACCGTGCTTGACCCTGACAACAACGGCGGGTACGGGTGCACGGGTGTCATCGTCAACGGGACAGATTGCGTCGACGCCGTCACCGGTGAGAGTTTCTCTTTTAATTCTTCTCGTGTGGGCGATTAGAATGACGGCACTTGTGTTTTGTTCACAGGTGAGCCCGCGGTGAACTTGTTCGCAATGGCGTACGCCGTATGGGACGCGTTCGTCGATGCCTTTGTCCGTACCGAGCAGGTGAGTTCATGGGCAATTGGACTTTAGTACATCAAATATACGGGCAATTGGATTGACGGCGTGTCTTGTTTACCGTTTACAGGTTAAGCGTCTGTTCAGCCAGTGGGGGCAGGTGCAGGGCGGGTACTGCGACGTCGGGGACGACGAGCTGCTGGACGGCCAGCCGTTTCACGGCGGGTACTGCGTCTGCGACTCCATCCGTAACGGCCGGTTCAAGCACCCGAGCGCGACTGGGTACGAGAGCAAGGCGTACGATTACTACTTTCAGGGATGGGCGGGGGCGCGGTGCGAGATTCCGTGCGGTGCGTTACATTTTATTTCTCGTGTGTACGGGCAATTGGGATGACGTCGTGTTCTATTTACTGTTTACAGCGCCGTGCAGTGAAAACGGCATTTGCAACGCGCAGACCGGCGCGTGTGACTGCCACACGGGCTGGGCCGGGTTCCGATGCCTCACACCGTGCGAGCCGTGCGACCACGGCACGTGTCAGTACGACGGCACCTGTCTGTGCGACGGTACTCGGCGTTTGGTAAGTTATTTTTAATTCGCGTATGGGCAAACGGACTGACTGACGTCGTGTTTTGTTGTTTAAAGGCGGAGGGTACGTACGCGCTGCGTCTGACTCGAGATCCTTTTTACATCGAACGCGGCGAGCACGTGTACGAGGTTCAGGGTGAACGGCGTTCGCGATACGTCCACCCGGTGTACATGCACACCTACGACCTGGAGGTGCGTTTATAGGCAATTAGACTTCGTACGTATAGGCAATTAGACTGACGGGTAATTGTTGTTTTGTGCACAGGATTACATCTGGGAGCTCGAGTACGAGTGCCCGAACCGCGCGGAGTGCCGCGATCGCACCCCCGATACGCACCTACCAACCAGGCCCAACGAGACCTACTTTCGATACACGACGCCAAACATCATCGAGGTGCTCAAGGTGAACGACGAGTTGAAAACGCTCCAGTCGTACAGGTGAGTTTATTTTTGTTCTCTTACCGTTTGCCCGTACTGACGTTTTGTTTTATACAGAGACTCGCTCGTCACGGACGTGGAAGGCGTGCCTTTATCCATGGCGGAGGATGAGGTGTGCGAGTACACCGACGTGACCAACGTGGTGACGAAAGGTAAATGCATCGAGAAGATGCGGCAGCGACTGTTCGGGTAAGTTTATTTTAATTCTCGTATGGGAAATTAGTATGACGTCGTGTTTTTTTACAGCCGAACCATGGAAGGGTGCGGCACGGAGTGGGATAGCGTCAGGCCTTGGGACTGCGACGACGTCGTCAAGTCGCACTTTGTCCGCGAGCGTAACCTTGAGCTCGGCAAGGTGGAGGTCATGTCCATGAAGTCGGTGCAGTCCACCGAGGCTGAGAACGTGTGGTTCGCGAACAACGTCAACGAACGACAGCGATTGGTGCGTTTCTTTTAATCTTTTCTCGTATGGGCAATTCGACTGACGGCCCGTGTGTTTTGTGTACAGATCAACACCATGACCCGCGGTCGTTTCAACGCGAGCACCGGCGAGTTCGAGACGATACGGGACCCGGACTACCACATGATCTGGATCGTCCACCAGCTCATTCACGGCGTCGCGTCGGGCGACGCCTACACCGGCTGGCAATGCGACGTCAAGTGCCAGGAGTGCGACGAGGACCACGGAACGTGCCAGTACGACGGCTCGTGCGAGTGCGCCGAGGGCTGGTACGGACCCGCGTGCGACAGGCGATGCGATTGTTACCGACACGTGGCGGTGAAGAACGCGCTGGAGCTGCGGGACCAGACGGAGGATGTCATGCTGGAGAGCGTGGAGTCGCACAGCGGGTTCCCGATTCAACCGGTGAGTGTTGGTGTCGAGCAGTCCCCTTTCCGTTCTCAAACACCCAATTACCACCCAATTACTGACCGAACACCACCACCCCGTCACCACCGATCAGCACGGTACGTGTCAGCGCGACGGCACCTGTCGCTGCTACGCGGACCCCGACGGGACGGAATGGACGGGAAAAGACTGCTTCACGCGGTGCAAGCCGTGCTCGCACGGTCGATGCGGGTCGGACGGCGAGTGCCAGTGCGACCTCGGATGGACGGGTGACCAGTGCGACACGCCGAGGTACGTACGAACAAACAGTTTCCCTCACATACTCAAATACCCAATTACCACCCAATTACCACCCGATTACTGACCGATCGCCCCACGTCCGCGTACAGGTACGTTGAGGCGTTTCCGTGCGATTACGACCACGGCATGTCTCTGTCGGATGGAACCTGTAAGTGCCTGCGTGGGTACACCGGGTACGACTGTTCCCTGGCGTGTTCGCCGTGCGTGCACGGGGATTGCCAGATGGACGGGCAGTGCTACTGCCGGCCGGGGTGGACGCTTCCGGATTGCTCGAAGAAGATTTGGTACGTTTATTTTTGTTTCCAGATGGGCAATTAGTCTGATGCGATGTTTTGCTTTCAGGGACGGCGGCGTGATTCGCAGTGATTTTTCGCTGAGCTCGGAGGGCTGGCGCGTGCACAACAACTCGTGCCCTGGAACGTTCGAGTACGTCCAGGGCACCGAGCCCGACCACGGCGTCGTCCACGCGTCAGCGATTCGCGGGCGGTGCCTCGGCGACGGCGACGGCGACGGCGACTCGGGTCTCGAATGGGACGGAGCGTCTGGCTTTCTTTACCTCACAGACCGCCTACCGAAGGACGGCCCGGGGGAGATTGCGTACTTTCGGGCACCTTCCAAGTTCCTCGGCGATCAGCTCGATAACGCGTACAACGCGACGCTGGCGTACGAGCTGTACCTCGCGGGCGGCGGCGAGACGAATCAAAACGCAGCCGCGACGCCGACGACGAAGCACGAGCTCGGGAGCGAAGCTGAGCAGGCGAGTTCATTTCAATTCTCGTATAGGCGGTTAGACTGACGTCGTGTTCTATTTACTGTTTACAGGCGCCAGACGTGGTCCTCGTCGGCGGCAAACCACGGCACAGGATCGAACTCCCACCGTGGGATATTTGGGACAAGCACTCGGTGTACGAGTGGTCCAGGCAAAACTTCCCGGAGCTCCCGTTGAACTTGAGGTGGAGTAAAGAACGTTTAGTACGAACCGTTGAGGCGTACCTCGACACGCCGCAGGTACGTACATATGCGCAAACAGTCTCTCCTTTCCATACTCAAATACCCAATCACCACCTAATTACTGACAACCGATCGCCCCACATCCACACCACAGGTCGTGCTCGGGATCCGCGCGGCTCGTGTGCCGCACTATCCTCCAGAGACGTGCGTCGCCGAGCACTGCTCCGTGAACTTCAACTTTGACTTGGTCGAAACCGCGGGGTGGTTCAATCTTCCCACGATACCGCAGGGCTTCGGGTGGTCCGACTTTGACCCGGACGTGGACGAGTCCGCGGACCAGGACGACCGACGGTTCGTATTCCAAGGTGAGTGCCCAGCCGAGAGTCACCCGAGAGTCCATACTCAAATACCCAATTACCACGCAATTACTGACCAATCGCCCCCCACGTACCCACCCCAGACGACGGGACAAAATACGTGGGTAAAAAACAGGGATCGCCTTACGACCCATTCGCGGGTGTCTCCAGGGAACAGTTTCGTTCCACGGGCGCCGCGGGTATCCCATCGCCGGACCCAGCCGCCACGGTCGCGACGAGGGGCGACGGGGGCGAGGTTAACTTCGTGTGGGAACGCGGCGACGGCGCGAGCGTACCCAACAGGGGTAACCCCGGTGAGTTTATTTTAATTATTTTCTATACGGGAAATAGGTCTGACGTCGTCTCTTATTTACAGACCTCGCGGATATTTTGAAATCGGTGGCGGACGCTGGGGGAGATCCGACGTCCACGCGCGCCGTCCTCGACGCCATCGCGGACCCGTTCAAACCAGGACGCATGGACACCTACTGGAACAAACCAGGACGGCAGGGTGCGTACCCGCCCGGGACGTACCCTGGCAACGGGGCCTTCGCCGGCACTTGGAGTAAATCGGAATCGGCAAATAGGTGAGCGTTACTTTGTGTTCTCTGACTGTTTGCCCATACTGAATTTGTGTTTTCTTTTTCAGCAACGACGGTGGGTGGAGGTCGGCTCGACCCGGGGATGAACGCAGACGCTGGGACGTGCTACCCGAGGTGTACGAGGCGGTGACGCGTAACAGAGCCGCGCGCGTGGGTGAACCCGCGAGCTTCAGCGACATGGCGTGGTGCCTCGCGTCGTTGACGGAGGTGTTGATCCGAGCGGATTACTACGGCGACGATAAGTATCGGTGAGTTTCTTTTAATGCGTGTATGGGCAATTGGTATGACGGCAATTGGATTGACGGCTTATTTATCCATTTACAGAGCCTCTGGGGAACGATTCGCGGCTACGAACGCGATGGGACCGGGCGAGACGGTCCGTTTAGACCACGTGATGATCGCCAAGAAGGACCCGCACACGGATCCGACGCACTGGCTCGCCCTCGAGTTTGCCAATTTCATGAGTTGGGTGGAGCAGTACAGTAAAGATTACTCTGTGGCGTACCTCACCGGTGCGTTTATTTTTGGTTATTTTTGGTTATTTTGGTTATTTTGGTTATTTTGGTTATTTTGGTTAGACTATTTTGGTTATTTTGGTTATCGTACGTACGGGCAATTGTACTGACGGCATCTGTGTTTTGTTCATTCACAGATTACTTTGCCGACTACAACCGAACGTTGCGGCTGTCTATATGCAGCGGCAACGGGTTGTACCGCAACGGTGACCCGGCCAACGGGTGCGAGTGCTACGACGATTGGCTCGGCGGTGACTGCGAGCTCGCGTGTCCCGCGTGCGTCAACGGTGTCTGCGGCTTGGGCCCCGTTGAGTCAGACGGGAATCAGACGGCTGTCTGCGAGTGCCAAGAAGGGTGGGCTGGGACCTTATGCGACGTCGAGTGTCCTCCTTGCGATTACACCCGGTCGTCGTGCGCGACGGACGCGCTGGGTCAGCCCTCGTGCGCGTGCGACGAAGGGTACGGCGGGGCGTACTGCCAGCTGGACTGCCCTCCGTGCGACTACGAGGTTAGCAGCTGCGGGTCGACCGATTACGTCGGTGAATTTCCCGGCACGGCGGCGACGTGCGGCTGCGACGATCCGACCGCGCGCGTGGGTATACTGTGCGAGCTGGTGTGCCCGCAGCCCGACTGCGGTAACGGAGTGTGCGCGCACACGTTGGAGGGTAAGTCGTACGATGGCACGACGGTGCAGCAGCGCGCGGGTGACGCCTCCTTTTGCCGGTGCGTACAGTCTAACTTACATACGCTTACATACTCAAATGCCCAATTACCACCCGATTGCTGACCAATCACCCCACGTTCACAGGTGCGACGACGGCTGGGTCGGGACCTTTTGCGACGATCCGTGCCCTGGTGGCCCGAACCACCCCACGCTCGCTGGCGCTTTTCCGTGCCTCGGACGTGGTACGTGCGCGCTGGGTTCGTCTGGAACCGCGGTGTGTAACTGCGTGACTGGGTACATCGGAACCGCGTGTGATCAGGCCATCGGCGTGTGCGGCGACGGCTTGGTCAACGTCGGCGAGGAATGCGACGACGGTGCGTCTCTTTTCATTGAGTTTCTGTTTATCTTCGCACGGGCAATTGGACTGACGGCGTGTTTTGTTTAACACTTACAGGCAACGCGAATAATTTGGACGGGTGCGATAACGGTTGCCGCATCGAGCCCAACTTTCGTTGCGAGAGCGTGCCGCGCGATGACGTGACGCCCGTGGAGGGCGTCGCGGCGTCGCTCATCTCGGAGTGCACGTGCCCGGGGATCCTCTCCCCGGTCCTCGGCTGCTTAGTCGCCTAACTGACTACCTTTAGAAATGCTTAGCTACTACCTTCGTATTCATTACATAGACTATTCATAGTTTGCGCGGCGCGAGTAACTCTTATCACGCAGGGACGTTCGCGGAGACGTACTCGGCGCTGGTTGGATCCCCCCGGGCGGCAGGCACCATCGCCTCCATCTTCGCGCACCTCGCCGCGGCGCGCTGGTATTTCACGTTGACCCTTGCGAGCTCTTTTCGCAGCTCAGACACCGTCCCCGCGTGTTCGGCGGAATCAACCTTGGCTTCGACGAGCGCGCCGACGTGCGCTTCGAGCGCCCTTCGTAGCTCGAACCGTTCATCTTCCATGTGCCCGAGCTGTGTGGTCATGTCGGCGATCTTGGCGTTCGCGCGCGCGAGTCGTTCCTTCTCGACTTCGGAGTTTTCGAACTTCGCCGAAATCTCGCGTGACCGTACGAGTTGGATCGCGAGTGTCTCCTCCCTCGCGCGCGCCGCGCTCGCGTCCCCTCGCGCGTTCTCCAAGTCGACGCTCAACGACTCGAGCTCATCGCGGAGGATCTTAGCCTCCGTCTCAGCCGCCTGGACCCTGGCGTCGTGAACGTTGAGCTGGTTGGTCTCGCGAAGAACCTTGGTCTCCGCGGCGGACAGTCGAGCTCGCTCGTCGGCTGCGGCGAGTGCGTTTTCGAGCCGTCGCACCTCTCGCGCGGATGCGTTCGTAGCCTCCACCCGCGCGGCATCCGCGACAAGGGCGAGCTCGTCCTTCCACCGGCTCGAATCCATCGCCAGGCGTTCATTCTCCGATTTGAGCCCCGCGCACTCGGCCCGGAGCCTCGCGGCCTCCGCCTCCGCGACATTATTTGGCGACTGACGACTCCCCACTAATGACGAGTCATGGTGAGTCACTGGCGATTGGGCTTCCGTCGCTCCCCTGGGTGGGGTTCGAAGGTCCAGCGAGCGCCTCGACGGCGTCGCGGCTTTACGAACCACACGATCCGACCGCCTCGGCGTGGTTTGCGGATTGAAATCGTCCTCCGTTTGCGACTGTCTGCCCGACGGACTCGTTCCGAACTCTTCCTCTCGTAGCCGCCGGCGCATGGCGAGTTCCTCAGCTTCCAACCGCGCGGACTCAACGGTGCTCGGATGCGGCTTCGGGGACAGGATTCCATCGCCACCCGGGGATGCGTGGGCGGTGGATGTGGAGTGCCTCGGCGTCGTGGTGGCGCTCGTGGGTGATGAGACGGTGCGATGGCCTCGAAGCGGCGTGCGTCCTCGTCCTTCGTGAGCTCTTGATTCGACTCCGGCTCGTCGATCCTTCTCCGCCGTTCGCCGTTCTTGCAGCTCCTTGTCGCGGCGCTCGAGTAGTCCCGCCGCGTCCTTCGCAGCCTTCTCCGAGGCTCGCAGCGCGCGCCTCCACTCCCACGCCTTGGCCTCGGCTTTACTCCGGTCGCGCACGGCTTGGTCGGTGTCGGCGCGAAGCTTTGCAACAGTCGCGCGAAGCTCGGCCAATTCGTGTTCTTTTTTGTCGATGTCCTCAGCCGCCTTCGCGGCCGCCTCCTGCACTAAACGCCTGGCTTCAGCCTCGCGGCGCTTACGGACGCGTTCGCTCGCGAGGTTGGACGCCGCGAGGGACTCGGCACTCGGCAAGGACTGGTGCACCGATTGCAGTTTGCGCGAGTTCGCGTGGGTTCGGCTCGATCGGCTGACTGGGCTGCGTTCGGAGAGCTCCGGCGAAAGAAGCGAGTCGCCGCCGGGCGAGGACGGCGGCGAGGTCGCGTCCGTCGACGCGAGCGCACTGCGTGCCGCCGCAACGGACGCCGCCGCGTCCTTACGCGCGTCCACCGCGTCCTTCTCAGCCTTTTTCCGAGCCGCGACGGCGGCTACGAGTTCGGCTCGAATTTTCTCGAGCGCCGAAGCGAGCTCGGTTTGCTCGTCGGCGGCGGCGTCCGCCGCCGCGCGCCCGCTCGTCTCCAGGGCGGTCAGCGCGTTGAGGTGCGCGCGCTCCATGCCTGTCATCTGCGCCTCGGCGTCGTTCGCGCGTCGTTCCGCATCCTGCAGCCGTTTCACGAGCGTTTCATCCGAGGCGGAGATTGACCCGGGGATCGTATCCTTCGGAGCGCTATCCGAGAGTCGCGTTTCGAGCGCGGCGACGCGAGCGCGAAGAGACTCGTTCTCTCGCGCGTAAAACTGCGTCATCGACCGCGGCTCGGCCGCCCCGGGTGACGCCGCCGCCGGCGAGACGGACCCGCCACGCGTGTCCCGCGGCGTGGTTTCACGCGATGGGACCGCGGAGTGAACGCTGAGCTCGGATCTCGCATCCTCGAAATCGGAAGTTTCGTCGTAGATGGGTTCAGTGTTTGCACCCTCAAAGTCTTTCGACAACGACCTTCGCCCGGGCACACCTTCGGCCACACCGACCCGCGTGCGCACCGCGGGGGGCGGCGCGGGCGACGGCTTGAGCGCCATCTCCACCGCGGACCAGTCACCTTTTTCTGCAGAGTCTAAAGCCCTTCGAAGCTCGTCGGCGTCGGATCGAGCGAGCGCGGCGGATTCATCCTGAGTAAAAAAACACGACGTCAGAGTCAAATTTCCCAAACGAAAATTTAAAAAAAAACGCACCGCCTTGACGCGAAGAATGCGCTCCTGGTCGAGTTCACTCCTCGCCTCCGCGGCGTCGTTCCGCGCGGACAACAGCTCCTCGTCCGCGGTACCTGTCCCCGAGCCCGAAAAACGCCTCGCGGGCGAGCGTTTCGGTTTCGTCGGAGACACTAGGGGACTCAGCTCTCGCGTCCGGTGCGACTCGAGCGCCGAATTCGCCGCCTTCAATTTGGCCTCTACCGATTTAAGCGACGCCGCCGCGGCGGCTTCGCCGGCTTGCGCGTCGATCTTGGCTCGACGCGCGGCGGTGCACTCGGCGCGGGCGGTGGACGCGCGTGTCTCCGCGAGTTTAGCCCGCGACGCTGTGAACAAAACACGACGTCATTCTAATTGCCCGTACGAATACAAAAATAAACTTACCGAGGTCTTCGCACTTTACCCGTAACATTTCCTTTTTATTTGAAGCCTTTTGCTCGCCGGCGGAAGCCTTGGTCTCGGCGTCTCTGGACTCCGACAAACACGTCTTGAGACGTTTCGTGTCGGCCCGCGATCGGTCGAGCTGCGCTGTGAGTTCCTTGAGCCGTGCATCGGACTCTGCCGTTTGTTGTACGAGCTTTGCGTCGGCGACTCGTACTTTTTCCTCGAGGATTGTTACTTTTTTCTTGGTCCCAGAGTCCGCGGCGGCGAATGCGGCGAGTTTTCGGCGCAGGGACTCGGCTTCCTCGGCGTGCGTGGACGCGGCGGACGCGGCAGATGCGTGCGTTTCGGATTTGTAACGCTCGAACGCGACGTCGGCTCGGCTCGCGTCGTCCCTGGCTCGCGCCAGCGTGGTCTCCGTGGCGCGAAGCCTGGCCCGAAGCTCGTCGACTTCGACAGACTCAGTTTCATCCCTTTCAGTTTCAACCCGTTCAGTCGCAGCCCTCGGCGCCGAGTTCGACGGTTTCGATGCGAGCTCAGCGGTAAGAGCCGCGCGCTCCGCCTCCTTCGTCGCGAGTTCGGTCCCGAGTCTCGCCGCTCTCTGTTTCTCGGCGTTCACACGCGCATTCGCCTCGGTGAGCGCGGCGGTGAGATCCTCGATGGTTTTCTTCGAAGAGTCCGCGGCTGCGAGCGCCGACGCCGAGGAAACCTCCAACGCTCGAAGCTTTTCGGAGAGCTCACCCAACCGACGTTCCTTATCCGACGCGTCCGTTCGCGCGGCGTCGAGCGCGGTGGATATCTCGGCGATGCGCGCGTGTGTCGGTCCAGATGCCGTTCCAGCCGTTTCTTTGGCCGTTTCTTTGCGCCGCTCCGGCGTGGCGGAAAGAGAAGCGCCCGCGCTCGCGCTTTGCGAACTTCGCGGAGTCCGATGCGGAGTCGAAGCCGCGGAAGTGTTTCCGGATGTGTTTCCAGACCTGTTTCCAGAACGCGCGGGCGACGACGCCGGGCTGGCCACCCTCGCGCGGATCAGCTCCTTCTCCATCGATTCGTTCGACGTTTGTAAGGTGGCGAGCCGCGAACGCAGATCCTCGCACTCGGTCTTGTACCGCTCCATTCGCCTGTGAGAGTTAAAACAAAACACGCCGTCATGATCAGTCAACGAATTGCCCATACGGAAATAAAAAGAAACGTACCGCGTCTCCTCGCGAGCCTTGACGAGTTCCTTAGCCTTTGCCCACAGATCCTTAGCCTGCGCCGCGGTCTTAGTGCGCAGCTCGGTGACCTCAGCCTTTTCGGCATCGCCGCCAGCCTTGGCGTCGCGTATCTCTCGGTTCGCATCCTCGAGCTTACCTTCGAGGGCGCGAACGTCGCTCTCCGCCTTGGCCAAAGTCCTGACTTTTTCCTCGGTGAATTTCTTGTGCTTCGCGAACTTATCTTTGAGTTCGGCGATTTGCGCGTCGGCGTCGGTCTTGTCGCTGAGCACGCGTTTCATCTCGCGCTGCGCCATGGCGAGCGCGGACCGCCGTTCCTCGGATTGCTTCGCGGCCGTTTCAGCCGTTTCTTTGAGCTCCGCGATGTGTTTGGTATCGGCTTGAATTTTCGCCTCTAGCTTCGATAAAGCCTCTTTGTGTTCCTTGTCCATCGACGCGATTCGCTCGGCGCGTTTCTCTTCAGCGAACGCGCGAGCCTTGGCGTCCGTCTCGGCTCGAGCCTCGGCTGCTTTTTCGGATTCGCCTCGCGCCTTGTTCGCGTACGCGCGCGCGGTTTCGAGCTCCTTCTCGAGTTTTTCCTTTGCGTCGGAAAGTTCCCCGAGTTTTCCGGCAAACTCTCGAGCCGCCTCCGCCTTGGCTTTAACCTCCAATCGGGATTCATCGAGCGATTTCTCGAGCGTGGCGGTTCGCGTCGCGTGCGTCGCGTGCGTTCGCTCGAGCGTCGCGAGCTTCGCGGCCGTTTCAGCCGTTTCTTTGCGCGCGGAATCGAGTTCCTCGGCGAGGTCCTTCGCGCGAGACGCGTCCGCCGCCGCGGACTCGACCGCGATCTTGTGCTCGCGTTCCAGCGATGAGGCCCGTTCGGTCGCCTCCGCGAGTCGCGCGTTCGATTCCTCCATGGATCGTTCGAGCTTACCTTCGAGGGCGCGAACGTCGCTCTCAGCCTTGGCCAGCGCCCTGACCTTTTCGTCGGCGAACTTTTTGTGCTTTTCAAACTTTTCCCGCATCGACTCGAGTTCCTGACCGGCGTCCGTCGTGCGCGCCTTGTCCGCAGCCTTCGCGGCGGCCGTTTCAGCCGTTTCAGCCTTCGCCGCGGCGAGCTCCCGCGCGGCATCCTCGAGCTTACCCTCGAGGGCGCGAACGTCGCTCTCAGCCTTGGCCAAAGTCCTGACTTTTTCGTCCAACAATTTCTTGTGCCTTTCAAACTTTTCCTCGACGGCGGCGACGTTCTTCCCGGCTTCCGCTCGCGCCTCAGCCGCCGCCTTCGCCGCGCCTAGCTCCCGCGTGACATCCGTAAGCTTACCTTCTAGCGACGCAACCTCGCGTTCAGCCTTGGCCAGCGCTTCGGTCTTTTCGTCCGCGATTTGTTTTTGTTCCTCCACGAGTTGCTTTTGTTCCTCTAGTTGAAGTTGCTTTTGCCGTTCGAGCTGGTCCGAGTCTGGCTTCGCGGTGGACAGCTTCGCGAGCATGACCTCAACCTCCGCCTCCGCCGCGTCCGCCTCACCCTTCGCTCGCGTCGTCTCCGCCGCGAGCCGAGCGCACTCCGCGCGGACCCGCTCGATCTCCTCGTTCAACGCGCGGTTCTCAACCACGCGTTCCTCAGCCTTGACCATGGTCTTCTCGAGCGAACGCTCGGCGGCGACGAGGCGCTCTCGAAGCGAATCCGCCTCTTCGGCGTGGCGTTCGCGTAGGTCCTCCATGGACTCGCTGAGCTCCGCGATGCGGCGCTCGGGTGATGAGTCTGATTGCCCACCGGAGACGGATTCGGGTTTGGGCTTTGGTTTGGCTGGGGACTCGGATGCCGCCGGGATTTCCGTCGCGGGTGGCTTGTTGGACTCCTCGTTCGGCGGTTTAGAGGGAGATTCGCCAAACCCAAAGAACGACGCGAACGTCGACGGGGACGCGGGGGGCGTCTCCGGTACGGGTTTCTCCTCTGACTGATTGCGCACTGGCGACGCGGGCGGATCCGATTTCGATTCGGACTCCGGAATTTGTTTGGAACCCGTTACCGATTCGGCCGGCTTCTGGAACTCTTCCAGAACGCGTCCGGAAGAACTCCCCTCGTTCCCCTCGCCAGTCACGCCGAAGAGCCTCTGGCGCAACGTCTCCGTCTCGTCACTCGCCGTCGCCAGTCGTTCGCGCAGTGTTTCTTCGCGCAACAAAGACTCCGCCGCTCGCTCATCCGCCGCGGTTTTCTCGTCGCGCCTGTACACAAAACACACGTGTCAGTCATACCAATTACCCGTACGGAAATAAAAACAGACTCAAATACGGAAATTATACAAGA
>Ga0257106_1000696_pt1 | contig 18698 bp, 12 predicted proteins | sample LP_taG_3_FD_190177 | JGI IMG/M metagenome (GOLD analysis project Ga0257106, IMG submission 190177) | Marine microbial communities from Northeast Subartic Pacific Ocean, Canada - LP_J_2011_P26_10m | ecosystem: Environmental > Aquatic > Marine > Oceanic | place: Canada: Northeast Subartic Pacific...
TGACGTGTAAGAAAATGATTCTATCATTTTCTTGAATAAAGTTGACGTTACTCCAACGGACGGCCGCTTCGGTATATACATTTCCACGCAAACCAATGAGGAAGATGATGGTACGCGTGGTCATTTTTTGTATCGAGTGACGAGTATCGCGTATTTTTTTCAAGACAAAGAGGGTGGTGGGTCCGAGACAAAGAAAAAAATTCTTGGAAGCTACTGCTATTAGAATTTGTTGTGTTTGTATTCGACAATGATGAATGAACTCTCACATCAATCCGAAATTTTTCTTCGATCTCGCCTCCAATCGCGCTCGAGCAGCCTCGCGAGCCTCCAACGCTTTTTGCTCCTCTGTACTCACACCCGTGGCTTTCTTCTTTTTCTTCATTTCCGCTCCGGTATCTTTCGCATCCTTGGAACGCGCATTAAAAGTTGCACCTCCAGCAGCTTCGTACGCCCTCTTTCGTCCGGCGTTTGTCTTTGCTTTTGCCGCTTCGTACGCAGGATGATTTGATCCGTAACCTAAATTGAAATTGCTCGTAGTTATGTTGATGTGCATTTTGTTTTGTTTCCTCTTCAGTTCGAACGCTTCCTCGACCGAAGTCGGTTTTAACTTTTTTGTGGGTTGCGACATTACTCCCACAGGAGCGACTTTCTGCGATAATCCTGCCGCTGCAATAGCAGCCGCTCCTGCTTTTTGCGCCTCGCTGTATGCATTGTTATTGTTGCTATTGTTATTGTTATTGTCGTTGCTATTTATTGGTTTTATATGACCCGATGCGGCGGCCGGAGAAACGCCGACCGGTTGAGTAGTCGCTAGATGGTGTTCAGGAGGTGTTGGCGCAGAAGGTGCGTTTTCTGGACAGTTTTTCGACCATTTCTTGGTTGTGTTATCGAAAAACATTCTACTCTTTGGATCAAAGTATGTTGAACTCATCCCGTGCCAGTAATACTTCGTGCGCTCATCCCAAACCCAGTCTCCGTATTTTTGTTTTAATCTAAACTCCATCTCCTCTTTTGCTCTCAGTTCAACTGTAATCTCTTCCTCTAAAGCTTTCCTTTGATATTCTCCTTGCACTCGCACTCGCTCGTGATTGCCCATCGGTCGGCTCGCGTTTGCGCCTCCAATATCCTTTTCCGCAAAGGCATGCATCGCCTGATTCTCTATGTCTTGAATCTGTCTCTTCAAACTGTCGTCCTCCGACTTTTTCTTCGCCGTCTTGTTCGCGATGTCCTTCATCTTCCTGTCCATCGCGTCTTTATGCTTTTGTGAACGCTCGTGCGTTCGTTTCTGAGAGGCTTGGACAAAACATTTACACAGCGCGCACCAGTTTGCCGCGGATTGAGCGGAGATGCTGTATCTCTGGTTAGGAGCACCCATTCTTGATTGCTTCCGCGTGAATGAAGAGAATTTGGTATCTTGAAAAAGTGAATATAATTGAACAAGAGCAAATAAAGGTCGCATAATGAATAATGACACATCATCATTACACATCATCATCGTGATTGCAAATCATCGAAATTCTTTCTAATCTTCCGCGTTCTCGACACTGAGAGCTAAAAACATTTCCTGGACGTCCTCGCAGATTGTTCCCACGTCCTTCGCATCTATGAGCATACACATCCGCATCGGCTTTGAGTCTTCAAACTCCTGCGGCTTGTCCTCGCCGCCGGCTTCCCACATAAAACTCCACTGCGACTCTTCATAAAATATCTCATCTTCCAGATTTGGAAACACTAATTCGGTAACTTCTTCTTCTTTTTCTCCCTTCTTTCGTTTCTTATTGTTATTTTTCTTCCCACCACCGCCGGCCACTGACGGCGGCGGCGTGAACGTATCCAAGAAGCAACGCGATACTAATACATACTGATCGAAATCAAACTCTTTTTTCTTTTCATCCTTCACTGCCCATTTGATTTCATCGAACAACTGTTTTACCAACGGGCCACCGATATCTTGCGGCACGTTGACTAATCTCTCTGAAAGAATCAAACCAGTTTTCTTGGCGTTCAGAGCGTCTCGAACCAACTTCGCTTCCTCTTTCGGGGCCTTTTTCACAATGTGCGCTTTGATTTCCTGCAAACACTTGAACTCTTTCGCCTTATCCAAACTGATCACCGTCATTAAGCCCAAAGGATCTTCCTCTTCTTCCGCGCTCACTCGAGAGGCAATCACCGAACCGACGTCGTCTTGTTTCAATATCATATCGACCAACTCGGAAACGTTGTATTGACTCCCGTCGCAATAGGCAGTGAGATAGGATTTCAAGTTTAAGAAGTGTTCCTCTTTCGGAGTGACGAATTCAATTTCAACTTCTATAAACGTATCGTCGTCGTCTTCGCCGTCGACGTCGGATTCATCCTCGTCTTCTTCATCGTCTTCTTCCTCTTCGTTCGATTCCGAATCTTCACCACTGTTGGCGGCTTTTGTCGATTTCGGCGCCGTTTTACTCTTTGTCTTCTTCTTTTTCTTCTCCTCCGCGGCAGAAGCGGCGGCAGAAGCTGGCGCTCTCTTCTTCTTTTTGCTTTGTGGAGGCATCGTCAAAGCTCTCTCTCTCTCTCTCTCTCTGTGTGTGTGTGTGTGTATGCGTTGAAGCAAACAAAGTTCCTGCTGCTCTATAATAAGGAAAGAGAAGAGCTTTTTTTATGCTGTTTGCGGAAGAAGAGGTGAAAAGAGGAGAGTCAACGACTCCACACAAAAAGAGAGAAAGAAAGAAAGAGGGGGAAAGAAACTCATCATCATCTTCGAGAGAAAAAGTGCTCAAAAAAGAAAAGCGCGCACCATAGATAATAGATGATGCACAACGGGGCACGTACACGGAGAGATAGATAAACATGATGCTCTTCGGGGGGAACCACCGACGGGGGACCACGACGAGAACACCGCAAACTCGGACGACCGTTGCTCATAATACTAATACTAATAAAGATTTTCTCGTATCTGAAACGACCGGTGGTCTCCCAACGGCAAAGAAAAAAATGCATCACCATCATCATCATCACCGTTCGGACGAGGAAGCGACGGCGAGGAGAAGAAGTTCACCAAGAACGACGACGACGACGACGACGAACGCGGAACGATTGTGGGAATTACAGAGAGAACTCGCGAAAGAGTTAATATTCTCGGAGAACGATACCGCTTCGAAAGAAAAGAGGGGAGCGCCCAGAGAACGAAGAAAAGGGAGGACCAGAAAAGAGGAGGAGGAGGAGAAAAATTCGAAAATAATAAGAAACGACGAACAACGCGAGGACGAGAGCGCTTCTTCTTCTTCTTCTTCTTTCTCGTCTTCGCCGGCAAATTTTCATCACGAAGAACGCATTTTCGATCGTGAGAACAACAACAACGACGACGTCGAAGACGAACACGAAGTAGAAGAAGAAGGGGATGTGTTCGAGCGAGGCAGCGCGGTGAGACAGACGAAGGAGAACGACCATCAACACCAATGGCGACGGCGACGCTCAGTAATCGTCGACCGGTACGAAGACGAAGAACAAGAAGGAACGACGTTACGATGGAGCGATGAAGAAGAAAGCACTGAATTGCGAAGAATATCCTCTACGTTTAGAAACGGAAGCGATGATGACGATGAATGTTGCAGCACGAGCAGTCGCGACGAGGAAGAGAATCACGACACGAAGCCGCCGCAAGTGAACGCAGAGTTGGAGATGAAACTAAGACGGTACGAATTGAAGCACGTCGATTTAGAGTTGAAGCTTTCCGCGAGCGAAGAAAAAGTAAGCGAAGCGGCGCTCGTATTAGAAGAAGCCGAGAAAACGCGAGATATGTATAGAAAACAGTGCAATCGCGCGTGGGAGGAAGTGAAAGAGTTGGAACGCGTAATCGAGGAAGAAAGGAAAAGTGCGGCAGAAAAACTCTCCAATGAATTGCTCAAACAAAAACAAAATAAAGCTACGAAACGTGCCGAACGATTCAGGCTGAAAGGAAACAAATCGTACGCCGCGGGTGATCTTAGCAGTGCGGAAGGATATTACGCCGAAGCTATTTTACTGTTAGAATCGAGTGGAATGGGGCTGATTGATAAAAACCATCTGACGTTGCGAACAAACAGAGCGGCGGCGTTGATGGCACTTGGAAGAGACAACGATGCTTTACAAGAGTGTTTGAACGTGTTAAATGTGGACGAAGAGAACATCAAAGCGCTTTCGCAAGCGGCAACGTGTGCGTTATCGCTTTCGAATTTGAATAGCGCTAGAAAATACATAGCGAGGATCGTCTTGTCTTCGACAGCCTCAGTAGACGATTTACAAAGCGCGCACCAACAACAAGAAATGCTGCTCCGCGCGTGCATAGAACGCGATAAGTCTTTTGGAAACGATGCTTATAAACGTGCTGACTACGCCGAAGCTTTACGTCTTTATACCGTTGCCTTGAAAGACGCGAATGATGTCACGGATGTTACCGACGAGATCCAAAAAGTCAAAGTTGGTTTACATTCAAATCGTGCGGCTACCCATATGATGCTCGGGCACCCATTAAAAGCCGCGGAAGATTGTTGTGTGGCTTTGAAGTTTCATCCTGGAAACGTAAAAATTCAGTTACGATACGCCCGATGCCTATTGTTGCTTGGAGATTTCGAAGCTGCTTTCCAAGAAGCGAGCGATGTCTTAACCCGAGAGAATATCGATACCGTCATCAAAAACGAAGCAAACGTAATACACGAAGATATTCAAGCTTCTGAAAAAGTAGTTCGAGAAGTTGGCCAAGTTTTAAAGCGGTTCGAGGAGGAGAGAGATGTTGCGGATGAAAACGAAGCCAAAAGAGTGAGCGAAGAAGCGTTGGAGAAATTGAACAAAGTCATGCAAATAGTGCCAAAAATACCAATGCTCATCACTCTGAAAGCCGAAGCGATGAGATTTATGGGTAAATACGACGAAGCCCGTTCACTTTTAGAAAGTAACGAACCTTCCGATGATCCGAGACGACGTGCTTTGGAAGCGCGAATATGCTTCGATCTCGGATATTTGAGCGCCTGTATCGAGGCAGCTTTACCGGTGACTAAGAGTGCTTCCTCGTCGTCGCCATCGTCGTTAGATGCGTGTGTTCCCGACAGGGGGAAACTAATTCTCCTCGTCGAGCAAGCTGTGAACGCACAGGCCTCTCGAGAGAGAGGCAGAGTTTTATTCAAAGAAGAACAGTACGAAGAAGCTATGGGTGTTTACAGAGAAGCGTTAGAGTCGTGCGCGGCGGATTCGCCCGTGCTCCAGGCGATATTCTTGTCCAACATATGCGCGTGCGAACAAGCTCTGGAAAGGTATGTCGACGCTTTATCTTCCGCTTCTATCGCTATTTCGTTAGCTCCGACGTTCGCGAAGGCTCGTTCTCGTTTGGCAACTCTGTATGGTGAATTGGACATGCACAAAGAAGCTATCGAGGCGTACGACAGCCTTCTCGAGCTTCCGTTGGATAACGAGGAGAGGAATGTCGCCAATTGGAATAAAAGGGAGGTTGAAAAGAAGAAAGCAGCCCAGCCGAATTGGTATAAGCTTCTCGGATTGATAGATTTCGGCTCCGCAACGACAACAAGCGACGTGAAGAAGGCGTATAAAAAGCTTGCGTTGGTACACCATCCAGACAAAAATTCGGCTCCTATTAGCACCAAGCTGTTTAAACTGGTCTCGGAAGCTTCGAGGGTGTTGTGCGACGATACCGAGCGCGAAAAATGGTGGAGAGAACAGCGCAAGAAAACGTCAACGGCGAGTCATTCGAGCAGGCGAACGCCGGGCTCTTCTTCTTCTAAATCTTCTTCCTCAAACGCTAGTTCCTCTCGTTGGCACTCGTACGAAATTTAGAGAAAATATGCCAAAAACTTAAAACTTCATTCATTAAAACCAGAATACCGCAGCAGCGATACCTGTAAAGCAAACGAATCCTTGTTCGGTACTCCTTCTAGTGTCAGAAACTTTTCCTTGTTGTTGTTGTTGTTGTTGTCGTTGTTCGAACGTATCCATTCCTTTATCTTTCTGATGAGACTCTTATTCCTACTCTCACTGTTCTCGCCACTTTTGTCCAGAGCACTTGTGAGAGCGCTCGAGAGCTCGTCAGCAGTAAACAAATCGCAAACGACGACTCCATTTTTTTTCTCTTTTTTTCTATTTCTATCGTTTTCGTCTATTTTTGGCTTTAATACTACTCTACTTTCGCGGCTATCGTTCCTGATGCTATCGAACGCGTCTATTTTCGCCCTAATTCTATCGAACACCGATGATGTACTTGTCTCCCCTATGCTTCGGTTTTCCGAAATCTGCCTAGCGTCGGTTGCGTCGTCTACCCATGCTGTTTCCACCATATCAGTCGCTTTCTCCACCGCGTTTACGAATGCCGATAAGGCGTGTCGTTTCAGCCCTTTTTGGACGACTTCTATGAGATCCTCGGGGACTTTGATGTTCTTCTTGGCAAACGCGTGCCGAAACGCATTTGATTTTATTGCAATTTCAAGAGCCACTGTTGAAGAGGAAACGTAGCAGGCCTTTCCTTTCTTGTCAAAACTTTTCTCGTAAACATCTGGGACGACCCACCACGTCGTCGTCTCTGATTTTGTGCACGTATCGTTTTCCTTTTCTTCTCTCGCGAGAACGAATCTCACGAGCAAGTCGCGCGGATAGAGCGCTTTCATAGCAACACACCGTCGAGGTGGAATTCGAAGAAAGAAGTTGTGCTCCGCATTCTCATGGTTTCTGTTCATTAAGTCCTCCTTTCCGTTGACGTGCAAAAAAAGTAAACGTGCAACGCTCTCGTTCGTTGTTGAGGAAAAGGAAGAAGACGATGCAAGTGCATTACCGCGCGTTCTGTTCTTGTTTACGCAGCGGCATACTCTTGGAAACATACGGAAAAAGTAACGACAGTTGAAAACAAAGAAAAGGGAGAGGAAAAAAATAATTTAATTGTTTTTCATACACCATGATAAGATGGTGACTCATTCCCTATATTTTACACGTAAGCTCAACTTCTTTATTGTAGCATAAGTAAGTCGAATTAGATAGTATTTCAAATTAATTAAAAAATTAAGATGTAAATTTCCCATTCCGAATTAAAAAATTCCTTTTAAATTCCTTTTTCTTTTCTTCAAAGTTCCCCACATGTAATATTTTATCCAAAAATTAAAATAAAAATCGCATTTGTAATATATTCAATAGCGAAATACGTGAAGTCGTGGGGATATTAGGATCAAAACTGTCTAATAAAAGCGAAATATATTTTTTTAATTTTTAATTAAATTAATTTTAATTTTAAAAGCAGTAATGAGGCAGAATGGCGTAATAATTATGAGTGCAATGAGTGCAAATAATATAAAGTTTGGGAAAATCTACTTGTTTCGGGATTGTTTTGAAAGAACGGAAAGGTTTTGTCTTTTTGAGAAAATAAGCTCCTTCCTGTTTCTCCACCCTCCCAAAAAAAGGCCTCTTTCCCGCCCAAAATAAAATAATTTCCGCACAACGAAAGTTTCAGAAAACAAAAAGAGAGAGGAAGATGATAAGTCAATCATCCTGAAGGAAAGGCAAACGAACGCGCCCACATGTGGTTTATCGCAGCAGCTCCGATTCATTCGTGAATGACGTTTTCATGTCGTTCTTTTCCCGTCGCGGAAGGACGTTCCAAGAAGATATTTCTTCGCAGATCGAAAAACGACGACGGTTCGACGATCAAAAGGAGTGTTGTCACCCCACGCTGTAACAACAGCAACAATAAACGATCGGTAAAACGCTCCTCCTCTTCAAAAGGAGGAAGCTTTGAGAACAGCATCGTGTTCTCGTTGGCTTGTTTAGAGGAATTGACGAAAGTGGAGATGAAACGAGACACGCCAAAGTTGATAGATTTATGGATGGAAAAGTACACGGAGGCGCTAGAGTGGAAGTTGGCAAACGAAGGGTCGTTAACCATCAAGAAAACCGACGACAAAGTACCGTTGGCTCGATGGATCACTTATCAACGAAAACTGGCTCGTGAAGATAAGCTCACACCGGAAAAGTATGAAGCTTTGAACGCGTTGGGAATGTTCGACGTGAAGAGGACGTCGAAAGGAGAAGAAAACAACGACCGCTCGAACGACGGTACAAAGAAGAAGAAGAAACAGAACCAACGGCCGAAACAATCGTGGGAGCAAACTTTCGAAGAACTCATCTTGTTCAAAGAGATCAACGGAGACGGGACGAAAAACCAACTCCCGATCAAATTGAAACGTTGGTTAAACGCGCAGAAAAACACGAAAAGTGTGGAAAAGAGGCAATTATTAATCGACAACGGTTTCGAGGAGTATGTAAATCCAAAGGAAAACGCCCGAAGACGCGTCTCTTGGGACACGCGTTTCACCGAACTGAGACAGTTTCAAAGAGAACACGATCACTGTAACGTTCCAGCGACGTACCGATTAAATCGTCCGCTGGGATATTGGGTCGCCACGCAACGTAAAACCCATCGAAACGGAACGTTGAAGCCCGAGAGAGAGGAGGCTTTGACCAACCTCGGTTTCGAGTTTGAGCCTTTGAAGACGTGGTATCGAAACGGACCGAAAAACGTGGACGAGTTAGCTGGGAGAGTATCCGTCTCGTGGATGGGAAGAGCTGCGCCAGCGTACGAGGAGAAACAAAAAATAGTCTTTGAATCTTTACGAGAGAACTTTAGAGAGTTCGATATGCGATTTAACCATCGATTAGGGAGACTCGGGTCGATTAAGCCTGACATCGTCATCGAAGTCAACAATTGGGCGATGATTATCGAAGTCGACGAGTTTCAACACAAAAAGTACGAGCGAGACGGTGAAGATGATCGTTTAGAGCAGTTGAGAGATTACTTTAATATACCGTTGAAAGTAGTTCGATTTAATCCTGATCCGTGTTCGATGAAGGACGAGAGAGACTTTGAGGAACGCTTGGAGGTGTTAAAAGAACACGTCCGAAACTCGATCGAAGTCGCGCCTATTCGAGACGTTGAGATTGATTACGTCTGTTTCTAATCGATAATAGATGTTGTAATAATGTAGGTGTAGTAGTGAGCTGTAATTTTATTGATATTAATATATTATGTGTATGGTAAAAAGGTATTTAGTAGTAGTTCTTCGCCCCATCGCTTCTTCTCTCTTCTCAGAGACAGAACAACTTTTCTTCTTCTTCTTCTTATTGTATACGGAAGCTTCTTCCTTTAATTTAATACAAAGAACTTGCCGCCACGAACAGGGCGAGGATGCCAAACTCCGTGACAACAGCGGACGGACTGGAAAGACCACCTAACGGAACGATATCAACTCTCAAAATATTCTCGACGCCGCCGCCAACGAGGCACCCGATGGTGAGCATCGCAACGGTAATACCAACCGCTCTCGAAAGGACGACGTTTCTTTTGTTCATCAAGAAAATCGACGCACACACCGCGATGGCTGTTTGTAAACCGGGCGGATTATCAAATCCTGGTGGATTGGAAACGCCTTGGGCCAACACCCAAAGGAACAAAGCGCCAAACACGACGCCAGATTGCGTCAAAATATCTTTGGATCCAACTTCAAACACCGGCATGCCTGGAAGCGCGCTCGACGCGTCCTTCACGCCTTGCGGAATGTTTCTTTTAATCTCTTGAATCGGCGTCAAGACGTCCGCATACTTTACTTTCTCGTCCACGCCTTGTCCACTCGTCCGCTTCGTGAACGATCTCAAGAGTAAAACATCGTACGCGGCGTCCACCTGTTGTCTCTTCTCTTCGTCGTCCGGGAACTGCGCCAAAACGTCGTTCTTCGCTTTCACGATTTCCTCCGAAGTCGCCTCTGGTTTTAAACCGAGAAATAACAGCGCGCCTTCGTAATCGTACGGAGTGGAAGACTCGGCTGGAGATTTCTCCCCTCCTTCGCCCATTTCGCTTTGAATGGGAGTCACAATAAGTCGGTTTTTTCTTCTATTATTATTCTGTTTTTGTTGTTGGTATCTTCCTCTCGAAAAGCTGCGGCAGGAGAAGTTGTTCGTCGTTTTAAACATTTTTTCTCTAGAGGACGTGGAGGTGGCACTCAAACGCGTTGAGGAGTACGCTCTCGACGACGACGAGTAAGATGATGCCGATGATGATGAAGCGACGACGAAAGTCCTCATCGTTGAAGGCGCCCCAACAGTTGTAGTCGTCGTAAACATTATTATTTTTGCTGTTGTTTGTTGTTCAACAACAACAACAAGGGTTTAAGTCTATAAAAGAATCTCAAATCCTCCTGCTCAGCTACTGCGCGCAGAAGATGATGATGATGATGAAGATCGACCGACTTATTCGTTGTGTGGTTGTTTATGTGGTGATGATATTATAGAATACGCACAACAGTCTAAAAAGGTCTGATGATTTGAGAGGAGATATTTTTCTCAGTCAGAAGACAGAAGAGCGAGAAAAAATCTTTGGAAAATGTTGGACTTTTTTCTCGCTTTTTTCCTCATTTCTGTAGGCAATACTACAATGAACGAATGATGATGACCATGAGTAGGAAACAGAGAATATATAGAGAATAAGAGAGAGAGAGGAAATGAGGCCTACGACGACGACCACCGCCCCTTTTCCTTCTTCCTCTGGGGGCGAAAACGTGGCTTCGTTGTTGGGGGACGACGATGAACGAAGAGAAGAAAATGTAGATTTGTTTCCAGTCGTCACCAAACAAGTGCGAGCAGCCTGTCGATATTCCTCGACTGCTGATGCTCGTGATGCGAATAATACGAACGAGAATCAGCTTTTGATTTCCGCGTCAAACGTGGACGAACTCATCTCCTCGGACGAGAAGTTTTTAGTTCTCAAAAGAACTTTGAAACACTCAGACGAGAGAGTGTTGAAGCACTCGCACGACTTGATGTTTGAGACGTATTTACGAGATAAGAGAAACATCGAGACGAGAATGAAAACGTGCGGGATTATACGGAAACTGAGCGTACAATCGAAACTGTTTCGAGAACTCACCATGGAAAGACTGAACGAGTTCCTTCGGTTCGGTTTAGGCGTAGGGACGTGCGGCAGGAACGGGGCGAAACGAAGCGCCATGTTGAGCGAAACCAACTTACCGGGGAACGACAAGGCGAAGAAAGAGACGCTTCGCCAGATTGGATACGAAACGTTAGAAAAATGGGGTGTTAAATTCGGCGCGCAGTTCCCACAGATTGAAATTGCGAAGAAGTTTGTGACGGAAAATCTCGGCGACGAGGCTCCCGAAGTGAAGGCGAAGAAGGCAAAGGAGGAAGAAGCGCGAAGAGAACGGGAGGTGCAAGAGCGCTTGTTACAAAAATGGGAAGAGGTGAAAAATGACGTACCGTCGCTCGTGGAGGATTCTCACGAGGTTGTCTTTGGTGCCAAGGCGTGCTTTGAAATCTTATTCGGTGCATCGACCGGGAAAGGAAACAATAAACTTGAAAACGACGAAGACGAAGAAACAGAGTGGGAAGACGTAGAAGACGAAGAGCACGCAAACCTCGATGGACATAAAAATGACGACGCTTCGACTCCAAAGAAGGAGAACGAGAATAATGATAAAAATTATGACCACAATAACGCCGACGATAATGATAACGGAATTTACTTGTGCGAAACAGAAGACAACGCGGCTGTCTTGGAAGACTTGAGAGGATTTTACGTTTCCGCTCGGCTACAACTATTGCCGAAGTTTTCGACTCACTTGGCCTTTCTTGGTCGTTTCACCAATCACTCGTTACAGGACGAACGGGCAAGATGTATCAACAAACTTGGTGAGGTGAAAAAGAAGATTGTTGATATCATCGAGCGCTGCGACGCGTTGAATTTAATACCACTCGAAAAGAGTAAACAGTTGAAACAAGTTGCAAGCGGTAATGAGAATGGCAGAGAAGAAGAGGAAGAGAAGGAAGGAGAAGAAAATCCCATCGTCCAATCGGGATTGATGCTCAATTTACAAGGCGAAAACGCCTTGCGTCAATCTTCGAACATCAACGAACTTCTCGAGAGAGCACACCGGCGAAGGAGACGAGCGTACCGGCCTCCTCCGAAGAGGCAGAACGTATCAGCTCTTGCCGTCGAAAGAGCGGCGAAAACGGTCGTCGCGCAAGAAGTTCGAGACCACAACGAAGAAATGCTCGCTATTGCCGGAACGAGAGCGGAAATGGGGATATGTGAGGAGAATGCGGAACAAATCCTAGAGCAAGAAAGGTTAGCGACGCAACTTCAAGAGGAGGAAGTCCGCGAGTACAAAGAGACGAAAAAACGAAAGAAAGGATCGGTTAAGGATCGAATCACGCAAAAGCTTCGAATGTTGAAACGTTCTAACAGAGCGGGAGGACGATAGAAATGGAGGCAAAAGCATAGATAGATAGATTGATAGATGTGTAGTGTTCGAAAGATTGTAAGATATAGAGGTGTTGTTCCATAAGTAAAGACAACGCTAAAAAAATGTGCGCTTATATCACGCTTTCTTCGTCTTTAACTTCCGTCGTCTCTGATGGAACATGTAAAAATACAGTTGCGCGAACATGAACGGATACACCACCAACACGAGATACAAGAACCACGAATAATCAAACGCAAAGTTTAAAACGTTTGGCATGTGCACGTAATACATCTCCACGCGTTTGACGAAACCGATGGAATCGTACATCAGTTTCATTTCCGAGGCTGCCCCTAAAGGATACAACGGAATGAAAAGCGTGTACCGTAAATAGAGCAACCACTTTGGAGTCGCATTCAAAATCCCCAACGCATAGCACGGGTACCTCACGCACTCAATTATAGCCCAACATAAAATCAACACTCCCGCGGCGGTTGTTTTTTGCAAGGGCATAACAGAATCTGTCACGCACATTAAAACGTGCGTCCTACCCATCCATTGCAAGACGCTCGGAAGTACCGGCGATCGAACAAAACCAAATACAGCGTGCAAAGTCTCCATCAGAGATAAAATCTGGAACGGTTTCACGAACATCGACGAGTGGTCGTACACCGTCGTCAATCTCTCCTGCCAATTGGTGGTGCGTCCAAAATTTGATGAGGGGGGCAACAAAACTGCTCTGAGTGCGCTTGCTAAAACTGCGGTCCATCCGAGCGATTGTATCAAGTTGTACAGTAACAGGTACCCGTGTATCAATCCCTTCTTTCTGCTAAAAGTGTTGCTATTTCTATTTGTATTATTATTATTATTATTATTATTCGTCACCATATTGTTGTTTTGTCTGTCCGCTTTTTTTTTGGCGTGTTTGGACGACCAAAAGCTTTTTGAGGAAAGAGAGGAGGAAACATTTTTGTTTCGCATTTTTAGGTCGGAGGAGGTCACAGGAGGAGGGCAGGAGATGGTCGGAACAAATCGGAAAATGCGAGGACGAAAAACAAAAACTTTCTGCAGAAAAAAAGTGATGTTGCTTTGAAAAAACTTGCGCTTGTAATAATTAAGAGGAGATGAAGAAGCGAGGAGGAGGAGGCGGCTTCGGGAGCAAGCAACCGGCTCTGACGATGGTTGAGAACATCCCGTTGGTTTCTTTTCCCGCTTCGTCATTGTCATCATCGAACGAAGATGATGAAACAGAAGTTGAAGAAAAACGATTGGATGATGGACCATCGATGATGAATCCAACGACAAGAATAACAAAAACAGAAGGAAAAGTTACGAGAAGACTACAACAGATCATTCGGTTACACGTGAGAGGAATGACGTGTTCAGCGTGTTCTGGAACCGTCGAAGGTGTTTTGAGTTCTATACACGGGGTCGAGAAAGCGGCGGTGAGTTTAACAACCGGACGAGCCGTCGTTGAGTTCGCGAGTTCACTCAAACAAAATATCTCCGACTTTGAGGCGCTTTTAGTGTCCTCCTTAGAAGACGTCGGTTTTGAAGCCGAAGTAGAGAAAGAGACGTCGATCGCTAACATATTTCTATCCGTAGAGGGAATGACTTGTTCGGCGTGCACGTCGGCAGTTGAACACGCTTTGAACGATACGCCGGGCGTCTTGAGCGCTTCGGTCGCGTTGTTGCCTCGAGGGTCGGCAAAAGTTTCTTTCGATTCAACCGCGACTGGACCGAGAACGATTATAAGTGCCGTCGAAGATTGTGGGTTTGAGTGTGATTTGTTATTCGTCGGCGATGGTAAAGAAGGCGGGTCGAAGAAGCGGAAATCGGAAGCCGAGGAGTACTGGTCTTTGTTGATTTCGGCGTTGATGTATACGGTGCCCATAATTTTAATCAACATTGCGTTTACTCACGCCGATTTGCTTAAAAATTTCATCAAGACGCAGATTCTCGACGTGAAAATATCGACGTACATGCAGTGGGCTTTAGCGACTCCCGTGCAATTCGTCGTTGGACGACGGTTTTATACCGGAGCGTACAAATCGCTCCGACACGGCAGCGCAAACATGGACGTGTTAGTCGCCATGGCGACAAATGTGGCGTATTTTGCCTCGGTGTTTACGATATTTCATTGCATTACGATTGGGCACAACTACGGGAAAACGTTCTTCGATACGAGCTCGATGCTCATTACGTTTATTTTGTTCGGAAAGTATTTAGAGTCCTCGGCGAAGAAGAAAACTTCAGATGCGGTTACTAAACTACTCCAACTCGTGCCTTCGGAAACTATCTTATTGACTTTGAACAAAGACGGAACGTCGTACTCCGAGAAAGTCATTTCTGCAACGTTAATCCACAGGGGCGATATATTGAAAGTAATGCCTGGAGCTCGCATCGCCGCAGATGGCGTTTTATTAGATTCCGAGTTGGCCTACGTGGACGAGTCGATGTTATCGGGAGAAAGCATGCCGATAAAGAAATGCGGAAAAGATACCATCACTGGAGGTACGCTCAACGCAGGAGCGGCGTTTCTCATGCGCGCGGATAAGATCGGCTCAGAGACGTCGTTGTTTCAAATCGTAACGCTCGTTGAAAACGCACAGCTTGCAAAAGCGCCGATTCAAGCGGCGGCGGATTCCATCTCGAATGTCTTTGTTCCGTTCGTGATCATCGTGTCCGCTTTCACGTTCTTTATGTGGTATTACGCTGGCGCGCAAAATGAATACCCAGAAAGCTGGCTTCCCGAAAGCGAATCAAAATTTATCTTTGCCATGCTCTTTGGTATCTCTGTCCTCGTGACTGCGTGCCCGTGCGCTTTAGGGCTAGCAACACCGACCGCGGTAATGGTTGGCACTGGCGTCGGTGCAAGTAACGGCATTTTGATCAAAGGTGCAGACGGTTTGGAACGCGCGGCAAAAGTGAACAAAGTGTTGTTCGATAAAACCGGAACGCTCACGCAAGGCAAGCCGAAAGTCTTGGAGTTGAGAGTCTTTAGTAGTACTTATTCGCAACAACAACTTGCTGAAATAGTGGCCGTTGCAGAGAAAGATAGCGAACACCCGCTTGCGCATTCGTTCGTGAAGTATGCGGATGAAACGACAAAAAGCAACGACGAACCAAATAAAGATAAAGTTATCTCTTCGCAAGTTATTCCAGGAAAAGGTTTAAGGTGTGTCATGGAAAGTGGAATTTCTGTGCACATAGGAAACGAAAAGCTCGTCGGTGGTGCCGAGAACATACCTCACGAAGCGCGGAAATTCGCAGGGGAACACCAAAGCGAGGCGCATACGGTCGTTTTCGTCTCGATTAACAACGCCGTGGAAGGTGTTTTTGCGGTTTCAGATCCAATCAAACCCGAAGCGGCTGGTGTTGTTGCCATGCTAGCTAGAATGCACATAGAATGCGCGATTGTCACCGGAGATAACATCGAAACCGCGAAAGCAATCGCGAGCGAATGCGGCATTCAGAACGTTTACGCTCGAATGTCCCCGAAAGATAAAGCCGAAAAGATTGCCGAAATGAAGAGTACCAATCCTGACGCTGTCATAGCAATGGTTGGAGATGGTATCAATGATGCTCCAGCGTTAGCTTCGGCAGATGTTGGAATAGCGATAGGTTGCGGCACAGAAGTTGCCATTGAGGCGGCTGATTTTGTATTGATGAAGAGCGATTTAGAAGATGTCGCGGTGAGTTTGGATATTGCTCGAGAAACGTTTCGAAAAATAAAAATGAATTACATCTGGGCCCTGGGATATAACATCATCGCCATTCCATGGGCCGCTGGTGCTTTCTATTCGAAAACTATGTTTCAATTACCGCCGTGGGCAGCCGCCGCGTTGATGGCGTTGAGTTCAGTTTCAGTCGTGTATTCGAGTCTGAGTTTGCGAAGTTACAAGCGCCCAATCGCGACGTCTCTGAGTGCGATCCGAATTAGCGGCAAAAGTATCGAGCTAGATTCAATCTCTTCCGACTATCAGTAGTTATATATTTCTGTACAATTTAATGATTTGTGTGTATGTATTTAGAGCGATATTTAGAGATTATAGTGGTAGTGTATGTACATATATAGACAACAGCAATGCCGCAAGCGCTAAAAGCAGTTAGTACTCGTATATTTATATTTTATTCTTCTTCTTCCCTACTTTTTGTTTCAAATCAAGCAAGCCAGGAGGAGGAGTGATTTCAATCAGCCCTTGGTCGACATCTACAACTGGCACGATATCTTTCACGAACGGTATATACACGTAATACTCCACGACGTCGATTTCGACTTCTCCGTTTTTATTCGTCTTCGTTTCCGTCTCTGGTTGCATGAGCACCTTCATCAAATCCTTCTCGCCGGCGCCGCGATATATGTCTTCAACCACACCTACAACTTCCCTCTCGCCTTCGTGCATGATCACCGTTAAACCTTCCAAGTCTTGGCAGTAGAACGCATCCTCTTCCTCGATTTCCGCCCGACTTTCTGCCCCGATGTATATGCGTCTTCCAATCATCGCCTCCGCCGTCGTGCGGTCCGAGCATCCTTTAAACTTTACAATCGGTTCTGTTCTTCCTTTACTCGTCACCCATCGTCCGTTGGCGATGCGCATGAACTTCCCCTCCGCTATGGGTCGATCGTATCCGTCGTTTTTCGACGATCTTCCTTGCGCGACATTTTCCACGTACAATTCCACCCCCGGGTTCATAAAACGTTCCTCGATAAAGTCCGTCAGTGGTAAAACTCTGACTTCGCCTTTCAAACCGTGCGCGGCGACGACGGCGCCGACTTGGACCAACGCACCCCTCGCGTCTGCGATTTCCTCGTTAATCTTTTGAGAGATTTCTTCAGCCATGGTTTCTTTGATATCTTCTGAAGATGTTCCCAAGCTGTTCATCAAAAGTGTTCTCTCTCGCGTTTGTTTTTTCCTCCTCCCGTTTCTCGTCGTCGTCTGAATCGTCGTCCTCAAAGTCGGTGGTGGTGGTGATAAAAACGAACCAGACGAGGACGCGAAGCGATTGGAGTGCGCTCTCTGTTCACACATTGGTCGAAAACAGACGACGAAAGATTGCATCATCGCGTTGTTGTGTGCAATCTGCGGGTTTGTGTGTAACGCTGAATGAGAGTGAACGAGTGGGGGTGGCGGCGAGGGGAAATGTGACGTTTTAGTTGAGACCAAAATTCTGCATTACACATCACGTGCAAAAGCGGATATACACTGATGATAAATCATCATCGACGATGACTTACAGACGATGATGATGTCGATGGCTACCGGAGGAGGAAGAGAAAGAGACGTCGAGAAGAAGACAAAGAAGAAGAAGACAAAGAAGACAAAGAAGCACAAAGAAGAAGAAGAAGAAGAAGAAACGATGCTTTCGGAGGAACTTTCCGGAACTGTCGTTTTACTCCACGCGAAGAAGAAGAAGTCGACGAGGTCCAAAGAACCTCCACCTCTTCCGGAAAAGAAATTCTCGAAATCGCAAAAGCGGAAACTTTTGAAGGTGGAAGAGGACAAGAGGAAACGCGCGGGAAGGGAAGCCGTGCTCGAGTCGTTGAAGAAAAACACTCTCAAAGAGGAGGAGATGTATTACTTTGAGAAGTCCTCGACGCTTGGAAACAAAGAGACGAGGAAAGAGAAACTGACGAAACAAATGAAAGCAGAGCGAATGGGGATATCGAGTTATTTACCCGGGCAGAGAGAAGAGCAGGAGAGATTGGCGAAACGGGCGAAAACTGCCAACGAGAAAGACGCGGCGGAGTCTTCCGAGGAAGAGGAGGACGAGGCGCGAGAGGAAGACCGCGTAAAAGCGAAGGAAGAAGAAGAGCCAACGAAGGAGTTAACTGAACAAGAAAAGGTAGATTTAGAAGCACTAGGTGATGTGGACATCATCGAACGGTCTAAGATTGGCGTACAAACGCTCGATGGAGCCACGCGAGCGTTAGTTTCAGCTTTGAGAGAAAAATACAAGCTGAAAGAAGACGCCGCCGACGAACTTGCTCTGCAACCGCAGCAGAAATCAGAATATCACGAAGTCTTCTTCGGCAGCGCGTACGCCGTTCCCGTAGAAAGAGATGAAAAAATACAAGAAGGACGCCTTCAGCTGCCCATTTTAGGCGAAGAGCACGAGATTATGAACGCGATTAATACAAATCCAATAAGTGTGATTTGCGGACAAACCGGATGCGGTAAAACGACACAGGTTCCGCAATTCCTATACGAAGCCGGGTATGGAGATCCAGGTTGTGTGGACCATCCGGGAGCCGTATGCGTGACACAACCGAGACGAGTAGCCGTGACGTCGACAGCGAAAAGAATAGCCGAAGAATTGAACGTAAAATTAGGAGGTGATGTCGGGTACCAAGTCCGTCACGATAAACGCGTCGGCGATACGCCTCGGATTAAATTCTGTACCGATGGTATTTTACTTCGAGAAATTCAAGCAGATTTG
>Ga0257106_1000698_pt1 | contig 18609 bp, 15 predicted proteins | sample LP_taG_3_FD_190177 | JGI IMG/M metagenome (GOLD analysis project Ga0257106, IMG submission 190177) | Marine microbial communities from Northeast Subartic Pacific Ocean, Canada - LP_J_2011_P26_10m | ecosystem: Environmental > Aquatic > Marine > Oceanic | place: Canada: Northeast Subartic Pacific...
TCGTCGATGAGACCCGCGAGGTTGGACGGCTTATCGTCGTCGGCGGTGGACGTTGTCGTCCGGGTGACGTCTCGGTCATCGACGTCCAGCTCGTAGACTGCGCGTGGTTGGTTGATCGGGAGGGAATGGAATGTCAGTCTCGGTGGAGTGGAGTGGGGTCCGGAGTCGGGATATTTTGTTTTTTTAGCTTCCGGTCAGTTGGGTTCGGGCGGGGAAAAGAGGCGATGATCTGGGACGCACCGCCGGTCGCCGCGCGTCTGCCGTTGCCGTTTCCGTTGGTCTTGTGCAGCGAGATCTTGTCGCCGTTGAAGCGCAGTATCTTCGGGGGTTTGTCGTCCTCCTCGTCGCTGTCCGCGCTCTCCACGGCGTCGTCCGGGAAGGCCACCGCGCTCCTCATCGTCATTGATCGCCGTCCTTGGTGGCCGCGTTGGGCTGCCCAGAATTTGGAGTGTCGGCGCGCCAAGCCCGCGGCGAAGCTTCCGCTCGGCGCGGCGTGGGACGTGGACGCGTGGCGCGCGAAGGCGCGCGTCGCCCTCGCCGCGCGGGCGGCGTGCGAGGGCGCGGCGCGGCACGCGAGGTCGCCCGTCGGCTGCGCGACGCTGTTCATGGTTGTCAAGTTTGTTGTCAAAACGGTGGTGTGTCTAAAGACGGTCTGTGCAACTCTCCGCCGCAGTTGGCTCAGCATCCCACGCCGTGGCGACCGAACATGAAGGGTCGCGCGACTGTGCGAACGCGATGTGACTTTGACTGTGCCCGGCGCGGATCGGGGCGGTTGCGCGCGTTGGTCTGAGGACAAAGAAGGAATTAGACGTGATATTCGCGCCCTCGTGGAGGAAATCTTCTTCGACTCGTCATCACCGCGACACGCGGGTGTCACCTGACTGCTTCGGGGTTCGGTCGGTTCAGCCGCGAGATGATCGTCGTCGTGGCGCCAACAATCATCATTGGACGAGGGCACCCACCAGCGCGGTTGGGTTCGGCCGGCGTAGCCCAAGAGCCATGTCGCACACGTACGACCCCGCGGGGGACGATCCATCCGTGGACGCGGGCGGCACCTATCGCTACCCCGTCTTCTCGGACGACGCACCGCCCCAACAGAATCGCGAAATTCGCGATCCTCACGACGCCGACGCGCTCGCCGACGACCTCCACGATCACCTCGACATCGAGGGCGACGTGGACGGCCTGCTGGACGACGAGGACGACGATTCTTCCGCCAGCGACCCCGACAGCGCCGACAGCGACTCCGGCGGCGAAGAAGAGGACCCGGACGGCCCGCCCCCGCCGCACGCGTGCTCCTACTGCGGCATACGCGATCCCGCCTGCGTCGTCAAGTGCGTCGCGTCCGACAAGTGGTTCTGCAACTCGCGTCACAGCACCCTCCCGGCGTCGTGCATCGTCTACCACCTGGTGCGATCCAGGAACAAAGAAGTCCAACTCCACGCGGACTCACCACTCGGAGACATGGTGCTGGAATGCTACCTCACCGGACAAAAGAACGTCTTCACGCTCGGGTTCGTGCCGTGCGTCGACGACGAGGTCGTCGTGCTACTAGCGCGGGATCCGTCCATGAACGTCGCGGGCGGCGCCGCCGCGAAGCAACTCGCGGACATGAACCTCGACCTCGCGCAGTGGCAACCGCTCATCGCCGACAAGCAATTCCTACCGTGGCTGGTCAAGAACCCAGACGAAAAAGCGCAGGTTCGCGCTAAATCACTCACGTACGCGCAGGCTAACCGGTTAGAGGAGCTGTGGAAAACAAACCCAAACGCGGGGCTGGACGATGCGGACACGCTGGATTTAGACGAGGAGTTACAACCCGTCGCGTTGAGATACGCCGACGCGTACCAGTACCAAAACGTCTTCGGTGAGTCTATTTTTAATTCTCGTATTGGCAATTAGAATGACGTCTCGTGTTTTGTTTAACTCTTACAGGCCCGCTGCTGAAGATCGAGGCGGATCACGATCGCACGCAGAAAGAATCGCAGAGCAAGGATGGCCTGCGCGTGCGTTGGGACGTGGGACTGAACAAGCGGCGGCTGGCGTACTTTTCGTTCCCGGCGGATGAGGAGATCACGCGGCTCGTCGTGGGCGACGCCCTTCGGTGAGCTTATTTCAATTCTCGTATATAGGCAATTAGTATGACGTCGTGTTTTGTTGACAGGTTGCGACACAGCGGGTACCCGTCCAAGGAGACGCCGGGGGCGCCGTGGACGGGCGAGGGCGTCGTGCTCAAGTTCACGGACAGGGAGGAGGTGGTGCTGGAGCTGCGGAGCGGCGCGAACGACGCGCCGGTGGAGGAGACGCTCGGGTTCTCCGTCGATTTCCTTTGGAACAGCATATCGTTCGACCGAGCGCAGGCGGCGATGAAAGCCTTCGCGCTGGACGAGACATCGGTCTCAGGGTACATCTACCACCTCCTCCTGGGCCACGACGTCGAACCGAAGCCGCTGACGAACGTGGTGTTACCGAAGAAGATGTCCGCGCCGAACCTGCCGCCGCTGAACCACTCGCAGGAAGCCGCCGCGAGGTCCGTGCTGACGCGGCCGCTCAGTCTCATCCAAGGTCCGCCCGGGACGGGCAAGACTGTGACGTCCGCGACGATCGTGTACCAACTCGCGCAGCAACATCTCGGGCAGGTGATCGTCTGCGCGCCGTCCAACGTCGCCGTCGATCAGCTCGCGGAGAAGATCGAACGAACCGGTTTACGCGTGGTGCGATTAGCGGCGAGGTCGCGAGAAGCGGTGGCGTCCCCCGTGGAGCACCTCACGCTGCACTACCAGACCGCACACCTCGACTCCCCGGAGACGGCGGAGTTTAAGAAGCTGCAGCAGCTCAAGGATGAACTCGGCGAGCTCAGCAGCAACGACGAGCGGCGGCATAAGCGTCTGAAGCGTAAGATTGAGCGCGAGATCATCGCCGCCGCGGACGTGGTTTGCGTAACCGCCGTCGGCGCGGGGGACCCGAGGCTGGCGGACTTTCGCTTCCGCCAGGTGCTCATGGACGAGAGCACGCAGGCGACGGAACCGGAATGCTTGATCCCTCTCATCATGGGCGCCAAGCAGGTGGTCATGGTCGGCGATCACTGCCAGCTCGGGCCGGTTGTGACGTCCAAGCGAGCCGCGCGGGCGGGTCTCGGTCAGAGCATGTTCGAGCGTTTGATCTCGTTGGGGGTCCAGCCCATCCGGCTGCAGGTGCAGTACCGCATGCACCCGTGCCTCTCGCAGTTCCCGTCCAACGCCTTTTACGAGGGTGCGCTTCAGAACGGGGTATCAGCCGCGGACAGGCTTTTAACCAGCGTCGACTTTCCGTGGCCGAACCCGTCGTCGCCTATGATGTTCTGGTCAGCCACCGGCGCCGAGGAGATTTCCGCGTCTGGCACCTCTTACCTCAACCGCGCCGAGGCGTCCGGGGTGGAGAAGGTCGTGACGCACTTACTTAGGAGCGGGGTGGACCCAGGGCGCATCGGTGTGGTGACGCCGTACGAGGGACAGCGCGCCTACGTGGTGCAGCACATGACTCGAGCCGGTGAGTTTCTTTCTATTTGCGTATTTCTATTTGCGTCACCAGGGCGATTGGGCTGACGTCGTGTTTTGTGTACAGGCGTGTTGGCCACGCGGTTATACGGCGAGGTTGAGGTGGCGTCGGTGGACGCGTTCCAGGGCCGCGAGAAGGACTTCATCATCCTCTCGTGCGTCAGGAGCAACGAGAAGACGGGGATCGGTTTCCTAAACGATCCGAGGCGCCTGAACGTGGCGATGACGCGAGCGAGAAGCGGGCTCGTGATTCTCGGAAATCCGAAAGTGCTCTCCCGCCAGCGCTTGTTCCACGACCTCCTGAACCACTTCAGGGACGAGGGATGTCTGGTGGAAGGGTCGCTGGACTCGTTGCGGCAGTCCGCGGTCGCGCTCTCCAGGCCCAAAGGGGAGTATTCGCGCGGTAAACGGTACATCGCTCCGCCCGGGTCCAATCCAAACTTTTCCGGAAATCTCGAGGACCACTCCACCGCGCCGCGAGCACGGTACGCGCCCCCAGCGTCGCACGAGTACCAGTACGACATCCCGAACGGGGATTCAGGCGCCGGGGGCGGGTACTCGCACTCGCAGGCGTCGAGCGTGGGCCAGTACGGCTTCGTGGAGGAGAGTTACCACCGCGACCAAGGGTACGGGCACAGCCAAGGGAGCCAGTTCGGGGGCGGGCGGGGCGCGGGGGAGTCGCAGGGAACGGGCGGGAGCTACTTCACGGGGGATAGGCCGAGCCAGCGGCCGGGGGGGTACCATTACGACTCCCAGGGGTACACGCAGGATAGCACCCGATGAGAAGACCGTACTACCCTCGCGCCTGGTATCGACGGGTACGAGGTGACTCATCGCCGCGAGATCCCTTTGGTCTAATAAAACTACTGTTTCGCCGCGTGGCAATCTTTACACTGAGAGCGCCGACGACCGTGCTCGCATATTCCTGCACCACCGCACTCCTTGCAATTATATCGCTGACGACCGTGCTCGCAGATTGATCCCCCACCGCACTCCTTGCATTTAGAGCGCACTCGACCGTGCTCGCAGATTGATGCCCCACCGCACTTCTTGCACTTAGAGCGCTGTCGACCGTGCTCGCAGATTTGTGACCCACCGCACTCCTTGCACTGAGAGCGCAGACGACCGTGCTCGCAGATTGATCCCCCACCGCACTCCTTGCACATAGTGCGCCGACGACCGTGCTCGCAGAATGCAGACCCACCGCACTCCTTGCATCGATAGCGCCGACGACCGTGCGGACAAGCACCGCACACCTTGCACTGAGAGCGTTGCTTCACCCCGTGCTCGCACGGCCCGTAGTGCTTCGGGGCTCTCTTCCGCTTCGTGCCCTTCGTCGTCGACTCTTCTCTCCGATTCTCGTCGACATCGGTACCGTCGATATCCGGAACTGGAATCCTCACGCGTGGCCGCCACACCGTCGTCGTCATCCCTCCCTCGCGCCCCGTGAAGTGTGAGCGGACGAGATTTCTCAAACGAATCAACTCGCCAGCTGCGACCAACGGTGGAAGAACACGTCACTCCATTGGTGCGCAGCGCATCGGGCGTCGATGCTGCCGCGCCAGCTGACGGTGCGCGGGGACGCCGCCGCACGGCACGAGCTACCGACGACGCATCAGCCGTCGGCGGCCGGGACGGTCGCGTCCCTCGCGCCTCGACCCCCGTCCCCGTCGCCCAAGCTGCTCGCGCTGTCGGCACGTCATCCCACGCGACCGAGACCTCGCGCGTCGTCGTCGGATGCGGCCGACGATGACACCGCCGGGGGCGGCGATGCCAGCCCGCCCGCCGTCAGCCGATGCGCGCAGATGGCGCACGTGGGACGGCGGGGCCGGACGCCCAACCTCTACTGGCTGGCGCCGCACGACGAGCAGCTCCGGCGACACCCGCGCTTCATCGCCCTGCCACACGTCGAGGACGTCGTCGTCGGCCACCCGTCGTCGTACAGGTACGTCCGTCAGCACACGGAGCTGTGGGACGACCTACACGCGGGGCGGATCACCACCGGGTGCCTGACCGCCGCGCTGGGATTCCAGGAGGACGGCGTGTGCAAGGCGTTGGGGATGGGGAAAGGCCGGGGCGGCAGCCATCATCCCCTACTCGGCGCGTACCACAGGCTCCGGCTCGGGACGATGCCCACGCCGTGTGACATGACCGCCGCGGATGTAGAGGCGGCGAACGCGGAGACGACGCGGGTGTACAACGCAGGGCTCGACGCGCTCGGGCCCGCCGCGCCCATCGACGGAGACAGAGACGGAGGCGACGATGCCGAACTCGACGGCAAAAAACTTCTCGTCTTCGTCGACGAGATGCAAGCCGATGCGCCGAGTTCGAAGGGTAATAACGGCAAGAAGAAGAAGAAGAAACGGCCCAAGACGAAGCATAAGCCATCCACCGCCGCCTTGGTCGGGGATACCACGCCGTGGGCGGGTATACGCGCGATGCGATCGCGCAGCGCGGCGAAGCGGGGCGAGGGCGGCGTTCGAATGGCGTGGGGTAGCGCTCAGGAAGCCGGCACGGTGGCCACGTTGATGCTCCACCACCCGCGCTGCGTGTGCGAGGAGGTGGGTTTGTGCGTGGTTGACACCGAGCGGTGGGCGCGTGAGTGGGACCTCGGGGACGTGGGTTTGATTCCGCCCATCGGCGCGTCCCCCGACGGGATCGTCCGGTTTCCGAGGAACGACGATTCCAATTCCAATTCCGATTCCATCGGCGGCGACTGGGAGCGGCTGGTCGTGGAGGTCAAGAACCACTCGCCGTTCCGTCGCGACGTCGGTAAACCGGGCGTGTTTTACGTCAACGACAGGGAACCGTTCGACAAACCTCCCGCGTACCACATGCCGCAGTTGCAGATGGAGATGTTAGCGGCGGATACGTCCGCGGGTTTGTTGTGCATGCAGTCGGCTACCCGGGGCGTTCGGGTGTTTAGGATCGAGCGCGACGACGAGTACTGCGCGGGGATGTTACGAACGCTCGGACGGATGCACGAGTTGTACGTGCTGAAGGGGAGGGAGCCGCCGGAGCGGATGTTCGCGGATGAGGACTGGTATTATGACTTGGTGCGAACGACGGTTCGGATCGCGAAGGGTGCGGTTTTGTGGGAGACGATTCCGTACCACGGTCGGCTACCCGGGGAGGCGTACGACGAGCGCCCGTTCCTGCCCGCGAGCGGGTGAGAGCGAGGTTTACTTATTTGTCGTTAGTTGTTCGATTCAATTAATTCATCATTCGCGACGTGTGGTGGTGCGTCGGTGCGATTGAAACATCGTCGGAGTTGAAGGGAGGGCTGCCGTCTATCGGCAGCCCCGCGATTGTCCTAAATGAAAAGTCAGCGCGCGAGGTGGCGAGGTAGGGTCCGTCCTACGCCTTGGGCGGCACCGCGCGGGGCTTGGGAAGGGTCTTGGGACCGGTGCTGACGGGCGCCGGGGGCGCGGCGCCCTTCCCCTTGACACCCTTCCCACCGCCGCCGCCGCCGCCGCCGCCGCCGTTACCTCCGCCTCCTCGGCCGCGGCTTCGCCGACCGCCGCGGTCCCCCTTGACGCCGCCGCCGCCGCCGCCGCCCCCGTCGCCGGCGCTCACGTACGCCCCGTCGCCCGGCTGCGGCTGACGCACTCCGAGAGCCAGCGATCCGCCGTTCTGGGCACCCAATCCGTCGTTCAACTGGAGCGAGTGGTTGTTGTTGAGCGTTGAAGCGTTCTGACCGTCGAACGGGTTCGGAGCCGTCGAGTTGCCCATCGATTGCGGGTGATGGGTCGGACCGTTCGGGCCGCCCGCGCCGAAGGAGAGCTGCCGGAACACGCCGTCGAGCCCGGGCGGGGGCCCCGCGTGCTGCCCTTGCGCACCACCCGGCCCGAGCTGCTGGCTCGGCGGCGGGAACTGCGGCCCGCCGGGTCCCGGCTGCTGCGGCATGCGATCGAACGGATTCTGGAGCGGGTTCTGGATGCCGAAGCCGGGCGGCGGCGCCGCCGTCCCGCGCGGGTGGGTCATCGACCCGCCCGGGCCCATCGACCCGGGACCGCCGGCCGGACCCCCCATGGGCGCGCCACCGCCGAAGATGCCTCCCAGGTTACCCTGCAGCCCGGGTGGTGGACCGGCCATGGGCATCATCGGGGGACCGGACATCGGGGCGCCGCGACTCAGCAGCGACATCAAATCGTTCCCGCGCTGCACTCCCGCGGGTGCCCCGGTACCTACGTTGATACCCACGTTCGGCGGCGCCCCGGGGAGACCCGGGAAATCGTTGTGTGCATTCACGTTCACGCCGTTCAAGGGACCCGGCGGTCCGCCCCCGAGGGTGGGCCACCCGTTCGCGGGCGGCTCCGCGAAACCCCGGCTCGCCGCGGGTCCGAGCAAATTCACCAACGCGTCGTCGAGGTCGTCGTCCCCGTCGGCCCACACGACCCGTCCCACCGCCAACGTCCCGTCCCGCAGCGCGCTGAGCACCTTGGGTAAAGACCTGCGCTGCACCGCGCGCGCGACGTTATCGCCCGCGGCGAACGGGTCCTCCACGCCGAGGCAATATCGTCCCGGCGCCCACGAGCACCCCGCGGTCCACCTGCCGGCGTACGCGCTCGCCACTAAACCGTGCCGCCACAGCGGCTCCACAGCGCGAAAATGCGTGAAGAAGGTGACGAGGAGCTCCGCGAGGGTGGCGCCGTTGTTCGCGCCGCACCCGCGCCACCGCCGCGCGCGTCGTTCCACCGGTGCGATGTCCCGCATCGCGTCGCTCTGCTGCCGAATCTTCGACACGGGAAACTTTCGTATGGGCTCCAGGTTAGCGGCTCGTTCGTTCTCCGCGGCGAGGTCGGCGTCCGCGGCGGCGTCCGTCTGCAAGGTGAGTCGCATGGCGGGGGGTAGGATCGGCGGCGACCGCGTCTGTAAGTGGAACAGCGACATGAGCGAGAGTGAGTAGCTGTTGAAAGACCCGGCCGTCGCGTCGTTGCAGTCGAAATTCTTGGCCCACATCTTGATCAGGAACACGAGATCCCTGTACCGGGAGTCCAGGTCCGCCATCGCGCCGAGCACCGCGGACTTGTACACCCCGTCGTTGCCCACGCACACGTCGCACTTGACCCCGGTTCTTGGGTCCCGAAACTTGATTAAGGGTACCCGCGCGTGCGCGATCAGGTTGACGTCGGCGAACTTTTGGTACCGCAGCTCCGACGCCACTTTGCTCAGCAGCTGCACCTTGCGGGACTTGTACCCGCGCGGCGTTTGCTGCCGCCGGTTCCGCCCGCCGCGTCCACCACCCACCGCCGCGTTCACCGCGCCGGGTCCCATCTCACGCGGGTCGTACCAGTTGCTGTTAGGGGATACCTCGAGTGACACGTCCACGTCGCTGCCCGCGGTGTGAAAGACGGAGACGAACGAGCCGAAGGGTTGGAGCGTGACGCCCGCGAACTTTCGTTGGAGCATGGTGTCGAACCGTGCGAGTAGGTTCTGCCGTTTCTGGTCATCCTCCGGCGTGGTGCGCTGCGAGTCGACGATGCGCCGGAGCTCGCGATCGAGCCGTCGCATCTTCTCCGCGGACGGAGCTTCGCCGCCCTCGCGCAGCACCAAGGAATCCGCGGTGGCGAGCAACTCGCGCGCGTCCGCGAGGAGTTCCGCGGGTGAGGGCCACGGCCTCGCCTCGATCTCGTCGTCGCCGTCGAGGTCGTCCGGGTGGTCGGGATCGTGATCGTGGTCGGGGTCGTCGCCGTCGCCGTTGCCGTCGCCGCTGTCGCCGTCGGGGGCGTCGCCCGCGGGCGCGTTCAGGCTTGTGGTGAGGAAATCGGAGATGGTGTGCGCGCCCGCGTTGTGTGCCATGTAGCGGCCGCGATCGTCGTCGCGGTCGCGATGCCTGCCGCCGCCGGGCGTGCCCCTCTGCTGAGAAGGCCCGTCGCGATCCCTGGTGCGGCCGGGCGTGACGCGCGCGTCGTCGTGGGACCCGCCCCCACGACCGTGATGTTCATCCCCGAGCGATATTCCCCGGCCAATCGCCTCGCGAACCGTCTCCTCGTCGCGTTCGTTGCCCACGCCCGCGGACATGCCGAGCAGGTCGTCGGTGAAAAGGTCGGCGAGGTCATCCCGTCGTGCGGTACCCGACGCCATCGTCGCCCACCCGCGACGTCCCACGCGCCAACCGCGCCCGCACACGCGCCTTCGTTCGTCGGTGGCGCCCTTCTTTGCTGACCTGACCGCCAGCCAGCGGGCGGAGGCTCGGATCAAGCGGAGGAAAAAACAAACCCCAAAAAATCCACCTGGTATCGAAGCCCAAAAACGACGGTCCGGGATCGCCTCTCGTTGAGCCACGTCGACGCCCATTTATACGGGAGAAGTAAACCGTCGTTTACGGTTCGTTTGGATAAAAGGCTTGAAAGTGGCCAGTCTCACTCGAGGCACCTGCGCCAGCCACCTGTGATAAAGTTGATTGCCGTCCATCTCTGCGCTCACACTCCGTCCGTCGTTCCGACGCACGCACATCACGCGACGCCGCTTCACCCGAACGCGCGCACCCCAGCGTTCCACCGGATCGCGCATTCGCATCTCCTAACGACGCGTCTGACAGCCATGAACGCCGTCGTCGCCCAGCCCGCCGCGGTGGCTCGCCATCAGTTCGCGGCCAGGTCCACCCGTCGCAACGCCGGCAAGGCCGCATCCGCCGCGCCCGCGCTTGGACGCCGCTCCGTCGCCGTCCGCGCCGCCGCCAACACCGAGGTGCGAACACATCATATTCACACGATCCGCATCGAACGCGTCGATGCCGCGCTCGCGTCGGACGCACCGGCGTCGTTCCGGCCGCGCCCGATGGCTGCGAAGCCACACGACGTGGCACATATCCTCTTTTCGTGATGAAGCGCCAGATCTGGCGTTATCCGTCTCGCGTTCCGCGCGCATGGACGTAAACGCTGACCAAACCGCCCCACTCCCTTCACCCACAGGACAAGACCGTCGCGATCGCGTCCATCGCCGCTTTCCTCGCGTCCGCGCCCCTCGCCGCGGTCGCCGACGATTTCGCACCCCCCGCCACATCCGCCCCCACATCGGCGCTCGCCCAGTTCCAGTCGCAGGCGCAGTCCGCCATGTCCGGCGATTCCCTCTCCGCGCCCGACACCAAGGTGACGGACCCCAACGCCCTCCCCGAGGGCAACACCTGGCGCTACTCCGAGTTCATCCGCGCCGTCATGGGCGGCAAGGTTGAGCGCGTCAGGTTCGCCAAGGATGGCACATCGCTCCAGCTCACCGCGGTTGACGGCAGGCGCGCGCAGGTGACCCTGCCGAACGACCCCGAGCTCGTCGACATCCTCGCCAAGAACGGCGTCGACATCTCCGTCTCGGAAGGCGACCAGCAGGGCAACTACGCCTCGCTCTTTGGCAACCTGCTCTTCCCGCTTCTCGCGTTCGGCGGTCTCTTCTTCCTCTTCCGCCGCGCGCAAGGCGGCGAGGGCGGCGGCGGCTTTGGCGGCATGGGCGGCGGCGGCGGCCCCATGGACTTTGGCAAGTCCAAGTCCAAGTTCCAGGAGGTCCCGGAGACGGGCGTCACCTTCATGGACGTCGCGGGCGTCGACGGCGCCAAGCTCGAGCTCCAGGAGGTTGTTGATTTCCTCAAAAACCCCGACAAGTACACGCAGCTCGGCGCGAAGATCCCCAAGGGATGCCTCCTCGTCGGTCCCCCGGGTACCGGTAAGACGCTCCTCGCGAAGGCTGTCGCCGGTGAGGCTGGCGTGCCCTTCTTCTCCTGCGCCGCGTCCGAGTTTGTCGAGCTCTTCGTCGGCGTCGGCGCGTCGCGCGTGCGCGATCTCTTCGAAAAGGCCAAGTCCAAGGCGCCGTGCATCGTCTTCATCGACGAGATCGACGCGGTCGGCCGTCAGCGTGGCTCCGGCATGGGCGGCGGTAACGATGAGCGCGAGCAGACCATCAACCAGCTCCTCACCGAGATGGACGGCTTTGAGGGCAACACCGGCGTCATCGTGCTCGCCGCGACGAACAGGCCGGATGTCCTGGACAGCGCGCTCCTCCGCCCCGGCCGATTCGACCGCCAGGTGACCGTCGACCTCCCCGACGTCGCCGGCCGCATCCGCATCCTCAAGGTGCACGCGCGCGGCAAGACGATCGGCAAGGATGTCGACTACGACAAGGTGGCCAGGCGCACCCCCGGCTTTTCGGGCGCGGCGCTCCAGAACCTTCTCAACGAAGCCGCCATCTTGGCCGCCAGGCGCGACCTGACTGAGATCTCCAAGGAGGAGATCGCCGATGCCCTCGAGCGCATCGTCGCGGGCGCCGCCAAGGAGGGTGCCGTCATGTCCGAGCAGAAGAAGAAGCTGGTGGCGTACCACGAGGCTGGCCACGCCATCGTCGGCGCGCTCATGCCCGAGTACGATCCCGTGACTAAGATTTCCATCGTGCCCCGCGGCAACGCGGGCGGTCTCACCTTCTTCGCGCCCTCCGAGGAGCGCCTCGAGTCCGGCCTGTACTCCAGGACCTACCTCGAGAACCAGATGGCGGTCGCCATGGGCGGACGCGTCGCCGAGGAGCTCATCTTTGGCGCCGAGAACGTCACCACCGGCGCCTCTGGAGACTTCCAGCAGGTGTCTCGCACCGCGCGCATGATGATTGAGCAGATGGGCTTCTCCGAGAAGATTGGCCAGATCGCGCTCAAGACCGGCGGCGGCCAGTCCTTCATCGGCAACGACGCCGGACGCGGGGCGGACTACTCCCAGACCACCGCTGACATCGTCGACGGTGAGGTGCAGGCGCTGGTGGAGGTTGCGTACAGGCGGGCTAAGGATCTCGTGCAGGAGAACATCGAGTGCCTGCACGCCGTCGCCGACGTGCTCCTCGACAAGGAGAACATCGACGGCGACGAGTTTGAGCAGATCATGCTCAAGGCCAAGGCGCAGCTCTACCTCAAGGAGGACAACGCCTCCATCGACGTCCCCTTCAAGACTGCGTAAGACGTCGTCTCGCGCGGATCAGAGGGGGGGTGTTTTCAGAGGGTGAGAGGGTGTGTGATTTTACAAAAACCAGGCGGGCGCGGGCTCGGGCGAGCCCTGTTTCTTTTAGACACACAGAACATGTTTCAAATAAATTTTAGTTGTCAACCTAACGCACGTGCCGCCGCACGACGTCATCATCGATCTCCGTGTATGATATCCGCGCTAAGAGTTACTCGTCACGCCCCTGTGCACCGTCGCCCGTCCAAGAGGAATCGATTAATTCTTTCCCAGTCTTTTACCTTTGCCCTTGAAGTTCCTGGAGTTTGGCCGTCCCCGGTCTCCCCTCCCGCCGCCGGACTTGGGCGCCAGCATCCTCGATACGGCCGATCGTACGTCCCGAATCGCCCCCACCACCAACCGCTTACCGTGCTGGAACACGTTGATGCCGTGCGTCTGCTTCACGTGCTCGTTCAGCGCTTTCGCTCCGATGACCATGACCGCGATGTTGAGGATGGTGGTGGGGTCCACCTTGGGCCCGCGTGCGTCATCCTTGATCCCCCGGGCCTTCTTGTAGGACCTGTCGAGCTGAGAGTTGTTTCGTTTCGACGACATCGTGCCGCGACCCCGCCGCCCGCGCGCCTTCTGTGAGAGACTTACAAGTAGGGATCTCTTCGCTTTTTTCCAGCGGACGACAAGTTCAACGAAGCAAGATCTCTGGGCACACACCACCTCGCGCGGCCCGGGCGGGAAGATGACCGCCGGGAACGACGACGCGGACGTCGCCGCGGGCGGCGGCAACATGTTCGCGCCCAAGGTGTTCTCGCGCATGCTCGAACAGGCCAGGTACGCGCCCGCCCGAACCCAACCCCGTCCTCCTCCATCCCCGCGCCCACAACACGGGGTGCCCACAACACGAACAAGGACCCGCACCCACGTCTCCTCCCGTTCCCCGTCATCCAACACAGGAGGCTCCCCGAGGCGAACGGCGGGACGCCCGTGTATCACTTCCCGAACCTCCCGCACTCGCCGAGGTTCACACGCGTCTGGGTCCAAGGCGTCGTCGTGTGGACCGACGGCGTCGACGACGGCGACGGGCGAAGATGCGTCGAACGGTTCGCGCTCGACGATGGCACCGGACCCCCGCTGCGCATCGCAACGCCGCCGTCGTGCCACTGCGCCACGCCGAAGGACCCGCTCACACGACGCACGCCGGGGGTCGGGGACTACGTCGCGTGCGTCGGGTTCGTCACGGAGACGAACGATACGGTCGGGCGGGGGGGCGGGCCGAACGATGGTGGGACATCGCGCGAGGAAAAAGGTGAAAAAAACCGGCAAAGAGTGCGCCGGTACGCGCTCGTCGCGGAGAGGGTACACGACCTGAGCCGCTCACCCGGGGACGCGCAACGGGAGGCGATGTGGAACGTGGAGGTCCCCGAGGCTTTCAAGGCTTTGGAGGCGGCGCACGATGGAGGCGGCTAGCTGACTGGGTATGGGTATCTTCGTCGTCGGATTCGTAGCATCATTCGTAGCATTCATTCGTAGCGTCGGCTATTCAAGTTTAGTGTCCGAGTACCTTCCCGGAGATGCGTCACACCACCCTGTACTGAGGGTATCTCTCGAAGAAGGATATCGCGCCCTGGATGGGATCCGCCAGTCGCATCGCCGTCGTCGTGCTCGGCACCGCGAACCGAACCAGCCAGCCCAGCGGACCCCCGACGGCCCGCCGCGCCGCGTCGAGCGCCTTAACCACCTTTTCCATCTTGCCGTTCCATCGTCTCCCCCCGCCGTCGACTCCAACTCCGCCGCCTCGTGCCGGATTCCGTGGCCTGATCTCATCGAGCAGGCGCGCCGCGGCCGCGTCCGCGTCGGTCTCCTCGTCGTGTCGCGCGATGCGGTCGCCCACGTGCGCCGCGCCGATTGACGCCAGCCACGTCAGAAGCACGACGGAGTGAGCGTTGGTGGCGAGCCTCGCGGCGTTCGCGACGGCGCGAAGCGTTCCGTTCCCGCCTCGTACCTCCCGCCCGCCCCATACTCTCAGCTCGGTGGCGAGGAACAGCCGCACCAGTTGGTTCGCGGTGCCGATGTGCTCCACGCCCTCTTGCGCCATGATGGAGTTGCTGAGCATCTGCCACCACGCTCGGCGGTAGCACTGGAGCCGGTCGGTGGCGGTTGGATTGAACCTGTTACAAGATTGAACACACGAGGACGTCATTCTGATTGCCATGATGACGGAAATATAAGTAAGAGTTCAGAAGAAACGCACCACTCCTTGATGACGTCTTTGATGGGCGGCCGCGGGGTACGGAACGCGCTGTGGCACACCCTGCACCGGCGCTCGACTCGGCCGGTGCTGCTCACGCTGACCCGCTGCCACTCGCGGAGGCATCCGTGATGGACCCAACCTTGGGTCCCGCGGCAACGGCACGGCGCGATGAGCGCGTCGTCGCCGGCGGCGCCTTCGTCCTCGCCGCCGAGGCAGAACCTGCACGTCCGTTGCTCGGGCTCGTCCGGGTCGGTACCGCGCGCGGGCGGTACCGTCGCGCACAGCTGTGCGTCGGCACCCCCTTCCGCGCACAGCTGTGAAACCTCGGCACCCCCCTCGGCACCCCCACCTTCCGTCGCGATCGTACCGCGTCCGTCCTCCTCGGGCCTCGCGCTCTCCACGCTCAACCGGCGAAAAAATTCAATCTGCGAACGAGCCGGCTCCGGGAGGGACTCCACCTCCGCGAGCAGCGCCGACGACGCCGGGGAGACCGACGCGACATCTCCAACGTCGCGCGGCGGTACCTCCACCCGCGGTACCTCCACGCCCCGGGCGCCGTCGCCCCCATCCCGCGCCGCCATGGCCGCGGCGACGTTTCGCAGATGCGCCTCTCGCGACGTCGCCGCCAGACGCATCAGATCATCCTCCGACTCGCTCCTTCGTACCACGCGCGTCCCCTCATGCGTTCCTTCTACGCCTTCTCGTGCGTCGTTCGATCCTTCTTCTCGTGAAGGAGGCGTCCCGGCGACGAACCTGCCGCGAGGGTCATCGCCCACCACGTTCTCCGCGGAGGTCCAGCGGGGTCTCGGGCGGTTGTTCCCGTTTTCGTTTTCGTATTCGTCGTCGGGCGCGCGGTTTCCGAGTCTCCTCCGTCGCCACCAGGGGCGCCGTTCCGTATCTCCGCGGCCGCGCCTGTTCGCGTTCTGCGTTCCGTTTTCTGCGAGTAGTGGTGGACGGGGACGGGTGGATTTGGTCAGTCGCGGTCGGGTGGGACGGGGCGCATCGCGTCGGGGCTCGGACGGCCTCGCTTCATTTGTTTTTTTAGGGCGCGCGATCGATGATGGGCGGGGCGCACCTCGCGCCTGCGTGCGCCTGTGCAGGTGCCTCAGCACCACCCCAGAGGCGAGGAAGGCGATGCCGTTGAAGGGCGTGGGAGGTACCCACTCCCCTTCGAACACCAGCTCTCCCTCGAACGCCCTGTTGGCTCGGACGTGCGCGCGGTCCACGCGCTCGTTGTTTGCCATGACGAGATCTGACAAACGTTCCTCGTGACTCCGCCTCCTTGTGGCCTCCGCTGCCCGCGCTTGTCTCTCCGCGCGCAGGCGACGTTCGCGATCGAACCCCCGCGGGTCTCGACGCGCGAAATGCGAGTCACCGCCCCGCGGTGAAACCCAGTTCGCGTCGCCTCGAGCGCGCCCGAGTCTGTCCTCGTCAGCTCGAAAATATGGCGGGCTCTGAAGAACGTTGATGAGCAGCAGCTCGGGAGAAACTGTTTTGAGTGTCTGACCGTGCCGCCCCGTTCTCACTGCTTCCGCGTGCGGCGGCGCACATGGGGCCGTTAGCCCGGATCTTCGCGCTCCTGCTCGTGGCGGTGCTCGTGTTGACGGCACCGGCGGAGGTGAGAGACCCGATGCCGTCGACCCATCGCTGACCCATCCCACGTCGCCGTCGTCCCATCCCCGCTACGCGACTCTGACTGAGACGTCGGAATCCAAAACGCTGACCTTTCGTCCCTGACAACCCGTCCCCGTTCACCCCACACTCTTCCGCAGGCCAAAACGAAACAACGCCGGACTCAATCACTGGACAGAGAGATCAAGAGCCGCCGGGGCGAGTGCGAGCACGAGATGAAGCTGGACGCGCGGTGCGGCCGCTCACAGATCGACTTTGACAACTGCGTCTTGCGGTGTATCAGCGAGACGTGCTACGACTCGGTGTACGGCGCGGACGCATTGGAGGAAGGGGAGGTTGACATCGTCCGCGGGCGGACGTTCCGGAGCTGCGCGAGGAACGAGCTACGTAACCTGAAGGTGGCGGAGAATCAGCGGAGCAAGGATGACGCCAAACGAGCGGGTTCCCCCGGGGAAGCTGTTCGCTATAGCTAATTAGATTGGTCAACCGTAGTTAGATGGTGATGTAAGAGTGATGTAAGAGTTTTAGTCGCAAAGCCTGACGCTACCTTGTACTCACGCGGTGGGCTCCTCCGCCTCCGAGCCGTCGTCGAAGATCCCCGCGCCCTTGTTGTAGTACATGTACGCCATCAGAGCGCAGTCCGCGGTGAACACCGCGCCGAATGATTTCCACACGATCGGGATGAGCACGTTGATGAGCGGGATGGCGATGAACAGAAAGTTGAGCGCGTCCTTCTCTTTTGGGTCGCACTCTCTGGCCCGTAAGGACGGCACCGCGAACATCCACACGCTCCACATCCCCATGAGACGCGCGATGTTCGGTTCGTCGGAGGGTAACAGAACGTTGTACGAGAGCATCGATCCGACGACTAAGGAGAGGTACGCCTGGACCTCGAAGATGGTGTACAGCGCGCTGCCCTTGAACGCGGGGTTTTTACCTTTCGCGGTGGAGGATCGAGGGGCGAACGTACCGGCGATCTTCGCGGCGTTCTTCTTGAGCTCCTTGTCCACGTCCACGTCGGTCTTGGTGGAGACCTGCGATGAGGTGGTGCCGTCGTCCTCGGCGGTGGCGCGAACGCGGAGGCGGAGGCGCGCGGGCCCGGACCGGGGCGCCGCCCGGGTGGTGGCGGTCGCGACTGAAAGGGGCGACCGGATACGCTGGGTCCGCGCCGCGCGGGGCGCGCACCGGATCGAACAACTCGCGCTCAGAGTCGCCATTGCGTCGACGTGGGCAGTGATGATCCTCTCGGGATAAGAGTTCTTGGAGATCTTCTGGATCGCGAAGAAAACATCACACCAGGGAATAGGCTTGGCCAAAATGGAATTACGCAAATACGCGAGACGGCACAGGCGTATCAGTTACACATGTATTCAAGTTTACCGTTACTCGGTCCGCACGCTGTCATCCCCAACGCCGTCCCCGAGGTCCAGCCGCCTGCTCGGACCCACACCCGGGCTCACCCCGCCGTCGTCCCGCGCCATCCCGTACGCTCCAACCGGGTCCCCATGAAGCGTCATGCCGTCCAAGCTCTCGACGCTGCCCCCGAGATGGGAATTGCTCCGGCGCATGGAGACCCCACCCCCGCCCGGCGCCGGCGACCTATGACCCGCCGGGCTCAAATCCCCGCCGAGCATCGCCCCCGGGGACAACGGATCCACCAGGTAGATCCCGCTCCCGCCGTCCGCCGGGGCGTCGAACCCGTGGTCCACCGTTCCTTCACCGAGGTTAGCGATGGTCTCGAGGTGCTGCCGCTGCTGCTGCGATCGTTGCGCCTGCGCTCGGCGCGATCGCATCCGTCGCGCCTGCAGCTGGATCAGGAACTGCCTCTCGTGCGGCTTGATCTCCCGGCTGTTCAGGGTGGTCAACGAGTCCGACAGGAGCGTGATGTGGTCGCGGTGCTTCGGGTTCTTCGCGAACGGACACCCGAGCACTTTCAACTCGGCCAGTCGCTTACAGTTCAGAAGCGCGGGTTCCAGGTCCCGAACGCTCTCCACCGCGCAGTTCGTCAGGTCAAGTGTTCGCAGCGACGTGAGCTCCTTCAGCGGCTTCGGGTCCCGCACGTTGCAGTGCGATACGTTGAGCACGGATAGGGTTCCGGCGAGGGAGGCGCATTCGTCGGGGTCGAACCTAAGTTCCTCGCCGGGCTCCAACTTTTGGCCGCTGACGTGAAGCTCCTCGAGCCGCACGCACCCGTTCAGGTTGTCGACGTACGGGATGCGGTTACCGTCCAGGTAGAGCTTCTGTAGGTTCACGCCGGACTCCAGTC
>Ga0257106_1000699_pt1 | contig 18601 bp, 13 predicted proteins | sample LP_taG_3_FD_190177 | JGI IMG/M metagenome (GOLD analysis project Ga0257106, IMG submission 190177) | Marine microbial communities from Northeast Subartic Pacific Ocean, Canada - LP_J_2011_P26_10m | ecosystem: Environmental > Aquatic > Marine > Oceanic | place: Canada: Northeast Subartic Pacific...
CTTGATGTTGTACGGAACGCTCTTAAATATATAAGCATCGGTTAAACCTAAATTATATTTTGTCGATAGGAAAATGCTAGAAATTTATATTCCTGAGCGTGCTCCTTTCCACAACTATCTTGGTGAGGCACACGCACTTTTATTTATACTTGGGCACGTGGCAATGGAATATATGGGAATTTTTGATTTTTAACAATCAATCCAAAAAAACACCTATATCTAGCTAGATATACCTTGTCTGAAAGTTGTCTGTGCCGTCTCATATATTTTGAACCTCTAAACGCTCTAAACGGGTAGTTACTGATTGCCAGTACCACCTGGCTACGTCAGTAAAACCCACCCTCTCCAACGGCATAAAATAAGAAATAATTCCTTTACAAGCGTTCAAGACGTCTACACAGCTGAACAAATTACTCTTGAGTAATCGAAATTAACTGCATACCTTCTGCATACTTTTGTAAGAATATTATCGCATCGTTTGCCGACACACTTAGCAAACTCCCTGCTTAAACCCTCACTTATGATAGGGTTTAAGCACTATTTTGAAAGGGTTTAAGCACTATGCTCTGCAGACTTTCTGCATACTTTCTTACATATATATATATCTTTCAAGTTGTCTTAAAGTTGTCTTAAAGTTGTCTGTGCCGGAATATATTTTGACCTTAAAAAATTGATAGTACTGCCTTAGTACTGCCTTAGTACGAAGGGGGGTACTCTCATACCTTAAACCCTATATATATAGTTCAAGTTGTCCGATTTTTGATTTTTTTCTGCTTAAACCCTCCCTTTTGCGTCAGGGTTTAACCAAACGGGCTTAAGTAAGATTCTAGCACAGCATACGTTCTGCAAACTTTTTGCATACTCACTCCGTTCTTTCGAAGCAAGCCGTCATGTATTGAATAACACCGATCTTACCTCAAATCGTATTAACTATCTTAGAATCTTGTCAGTGGCCACTCCAGCTTTCCCGCGAGTCCATTCACGTAATTCTTCATTTTTCTTAACCAAAAGAAGTTCAGGTGCTTTAAGCTTCAGCTCGGCTACTGTTCTGCAACCTAGAAGTCCCATTGCAAGATATATATCACGCGAAAGAATCGAGAGGGCTTTATCAACACCATTATAGCCACCAGCTGCGAGTCCAAAGAGGTAAGCTCTTCCTATGGCTACAGAATCTGCCCCACGCGCAAGTGCTTTGACAACATCTAGACCACGACGCACACCACCATCAAGAATAACCTCAACATTATCTCCAACTGCATCTCGAATCTCAGGAAGAACATCAAATGTAGCAACAGAGTCTTCGAGCTGTCGACCTCCATGGTTCGATACCCAAATAGAATTAAAGCCAGTCTCCAAGGCACGTTGTGCATCTTTACCTGAAGCAACACCTTTTAAGGCAACTGGACCAATATCACCCCATTCTTGGCACAACCATTCTGCGTCCTTCCAATCAAAATCTGGTTTCATTTGTGAAGCAATAAAATCAACCAAAGATTCAGCCGGATAATTCGCGCCAGGAATAGCTTTATATCCGTACGGCACTCTAGATACAAAGTCATAAGTCCATGCCGGTGCTTTTAAGGCGTCTACGCACTGGCGATAAGAATAAGTTGGTGGGACTGAAAACCCCGTCCTTGTATCGCGCTCACGATTACCAACCCAAGAGAAATCTGCGGTTAACACGAGAGACGTAAATCCATCCTCTTTTGCACGATCAAGCACTTCCTTCAACAAAACTTTGTCTCGCCAAACATAAAGTTGCAAAGCTTTTGCCCCCTCAGGGTGCGCCTCGCGAACTTCTCGAAATGTTGATGTTGTTAACTGAGATAATGTCATTCCAAGTCCATGTTTTTTCGCTGCATTGGCTGTTGCAATTTCTCCGTCTCCGTGAAACATACGCTGCCCAGCGCAAGATGTCAAAAAGTACGGCATTTTTGTGTCAGTGCCTAAAATTTTGGTCCTCAGATCAATGTCATCATTTCCAACACCATGTAATACAGCATGTCTCAATTCTACATCGCCGTATGCTTCACATGAGCGTCGCAAGGCTCTTTCACCATCGGCACCTGAGTCCAAGTATCCGAATACCATCGCGTGTGATCTTTTCTCGGCAGCTGTTCGGAGGTCATCAATGTTCACCGCCTCTCGAATCCTTCTCTGAGAGGGTGCATCTAAAATTGGGAAGATGACTGGCTTCAAAGTTCTAGCTATCGGTCTCACGATGTCAACCAACGTTCCCGCCACTCTTTGCCATGGAGACTTAGCGTTCCCGATTCTTGTTGCAGCTGATTCCATTTCCGCAATACGACCCATACCCGGTCTTGATGACTTCAGCTTTGACTCGGAACTTTGTTCAAGGGCTGGCTTTTCTTCATTTTTTTTTTCTTTCACGTCGTGAGTTATTCCTTTTGTCGATGAATACGATTTACAAAACTTTGTAAAGCTCGAGTCACACTGCGCGATAAACGCAATTCGTGACTTGCCAGATTTGAAAAACGATGATTTCATTATCATCACCATCTATTTGAGTGAAGCGTGACGAAGATTTCAGTGCTAATTTCAAAAGTCGACCAGTTGTGAAGCCACGTCGCAAAACCTTGGATAGAACCTGTAAATTTTCAAAATTTTGGAGCGTGTGCCCAAATTGCTTGTGCCTGATTCAAATGTATATACTATTACGCGAGAGAAAGTAAGACGATGTGTTTTTTTTCTTTGATTGTTCTGAATATATATAAGGGTTTAAGTAGACAAAAATCAGACAACTTGAAATTGTCTTAAAGTTGTCTGTGCCAGAATATATTTTGACTTCAAAATGGGTCGGGGGAGTACTGCCTTCGTACTGCTTTTTGAAACGAATGAAATCTTTTCCCGAATAAATAACCTCACTTTTGAAACGCGCAAGACGATACTTCTATCGCGGAAGTAAACAGCTTCGCGTTCGCACTGAGAGATAGAAATAAAAAAGAAGAAGATCGCGAGGTTGAAATTTTGGAAAACGATAGCAAACTTCCGCTCATCGAACGGCTTCCGAGCGATGTCGTCGAAAGCGACGATTGGCTTTCGAATGCATTTCTAATCGTAGAAGAAGATAACGGAGCTTTACCTCCGTTCGATTTGGCGGATATATTTCCGCAACCAGTAGAAACCATCCCGAATACGAATACGAATAATTCAGTAGCTTTAGCTTCTCCTCAAACGATGACGACGTCGTTAGGGAAGCACGCGTTAGCTTCGGCGGAAGTAGCAGCAGTCACTACCCTAGCCGAGACAACAGCGACTGCAACGAAGAAGACGACTACTAAACCGTTGAAGAAGGTGAAGAAATCAGAGGTGAAGAAATCAGTGAGAGAAAAAGCCAGAAGAGATTCTTTGAACGTTCGATTCGAGGACCTGTCCAGGTCCTCGCTCGAGAGCGCAGACGACGAGTTGAAGACGGAGAAGTTGTCCATGGTCATCGCAGCGAGAGAGTGTATTTTGGTATTGAGAGAAGAATTAGGAAAATTAAACGCGCGTTTAGCCGCTGAAAGAAGCGAGTGGGCCAAGACGACGCAGGAATTGATCGCGGAGAAGATTTTGGTACTCCAGCAACTAAGCCTATTTCAAACCAATACAAAACCGCTAAAACCTAATTAAGAAATACCCTAACCAGTTTCGTTGAAACATTTATCTCGCCAGATATTTTTGGTTTGACCTCCTGCTTCTTTTTGTCGTGTGTCTTTTCGACAAATAAAATCTTTTCCAGAATAAATAACCTCATTATTCAAACGCGTACGACGGTACTTCAAACAAGTACTCGTACCTAAACGCGGTAAAAAGAAGTATCAACGCTACCTCTGCCCCGTTAATCATCTTAATCAACGATAGTCGCCTTCGGCTCCACTCGTAAGTCAAGAAATAGAAACCGATTTTTTTCGTCGTTTTTACCAAAACTCGCGAAAAGTTCCCGAAGTTGCGGACCTTAGTATAAGTTGCGGGTGGGGTGATGCCTCCCAAGAAAAAGGCGAAGAAAATACAAGCTGTGTCTTAGACAAAAGGGCACAAGCAAAGATGCCGAGAGATAGAGCCTCGGCGTTAGAGGCGGAGGAAACTGCGGAGGAAACTCCCAAAAAAGGCGTGAGCGAAAAGTTCAAAAAAAAAGTTTTGGAATTGTTTGATAAGTTCAATAATTTGGAAATGTCCATACCAAACAACTTAAAAAATATACAAGACATAAGAACCCTATTCAAATGTACTTACAAATGTACGAAGTTTTATCAAAGGAACAGCAACCACAAGCTGAAGGTCGGCACGACACGCAAGGATACTGTGTGTAAAGAAGATTTGATAAACGATTGTATCGGTTCTTGGGAAAAGTTTGATGAATACATAAATAACGAAGAAGAATATTTGAAAAATATTAATAAGGATTGTTTTGAGTACGATGAATATACCTCTACTTTATGCCTTGAAGGTGAAATAATGGACAAGAAAGAGCGCATTTTGAAATGGTATGCGGAGGAAGAAGGTTGGCTTCACGGAATTATGGAGGGAGACTTTTGTAGTCAAAGTGGCTTTTATAAAAACTTGAAGTTCGCAGCATTTGAGAAAAAAAAAATTCCTGGTCCTTGTATAAAATATGAGTATGGAGATTACAAAGATTGGGAAAGATGTTTGCCTCCTTCAACATTCACTATGTATGGCATTGACCCGCAATTCATTTTTGACGAAATGTGGAGATCAATAATCATCGCTGAACCATTTAATTGCGAAGATAATATTTGTAGGAGGTGTCCTTCAACATTCACTATGTATGGTATTGACCCGCAATTTATTTTTGACGAAATATGGAGATCAATAATCATCGCTGAGCCATTTAATTGCGAAGATAATATTTCCTACACCTACGATGATGATTATTATTTTGATGGTTTTGTTTTACAAGAAGGTGGTATATGGTTTGCTCATAAGTTTTTTTTTGATAAAATATTTGACGAAACAGAACCACATAAAAAGAAGGCTTGGAGAAGTGCGAGAGAAGCTCTCTTAAACATCACCACTCCAATTTTAAGCGTTGAAGATGTGAAGAATGTGAAGGGTATTGGGAAAGCATCACTTGCTTTTGTGGAAGAACTTTTGGAACAACGAAAGAAGAACTACTTTTGGAAAAAGATGGAAGAAGCGAGAATGGAGTACGAGAAATAACTACCCTGTCTTAATTTTATAAATCGTGTATTTTTGAATATGTTCTGACGCGTTTTTCTCTTTTTTTTTAGGTATTCCTATACGATATGGTTTCAAGTAGAACGGCGATGAAGTATGGTGAAATAAAGCCTGGAGATTGGGAGCGCAGGCGCAAAGAGAAAAAAGAAGAAGAAGAAAGACGGCATACTGCTGAATTATTTAAAAGGAGGTTGATTACGACGACGAGTGTAGGGGGATTAAGTTTGCTGGTGTTGCTATTTTTCAAGATGTTGAAAAGAAGTTAGTTTTTCCGTTTTGTTTTGAGTACTCGTACATAAGCGATTAGTATAAGTGCTATAGCAAACATTTCAGCGATGAAATCGTAGAAAACGACTTCGCATACTATCGTTGAAATGTATGAGCGGTCGTGTAGGAATGTAAAAGAGGTACTTAAAAGGCGTGAGTGAAAACACCTTTGAACTACCGTGTATTTTTTAGTTTTATGGTATGTCCCCGTACGGTACAAGCCCACTTACGACGGTCGCGTCGTGATTATTTATAATTATTCTTGGGGACTGAAAAGTCCCGGAAGAGGTAAATTAAACGTAGCTATATCGCACGACGACGGTCTCACGTGGACGCCGAGTTCAACCGTTGTTTTGGAAAGCTTTGACGACGGCGCTATATCGGATGTAAACGCAGATAAAAAAAAACAAAAGAAACCGATCGAAATGAGTTATCCGGCTGTTATTCAGGATCCCAAAACAGGTTTGATTCACATCGTTTATACTTACGATAGACAAACGATTAAGCACGTGGTTATCAATCCGAATAGATTATAGATAGATAAGCGTTTGGTGAATCGATTGATTTGAATTAAAATTTGTAATTCACACAAAACACCTTACGTAGGTAGGTGGTCCATCAAGTTCAAAAGATGTCAAAATAAGTACTAGTAGTAGGTGTTTCCACGTTTTAAAAAAAGGTGCCGTCTCGTCTTCTGCTTCTTCTTCTTCTTCTTCTTCACAAGTAAAAAAAAGCAAGAGCATGAAGTTCGACCGCAATAAAGACGGCGGAGAAGACGAGGAAGATCGCGTGCCGGCGGCGGAAGCAGCGCGACGTCGATTCTTTCCGCCGCCAGGTAAGACGATGATGAACGAAGAGAACGCCTGGTAAACCTTTCGTTTAGGCGCTCAAAATTGTAATCGCATCTAATCCAACACCAATTTGCTCCAGCATGCTTCTAACTGCACCATTAAAACTTTCCGGACCAGTTATTACTACTCTGAGCGGTTCTTTCAATTTCTTTAGCTCTGCTTGTAAAATGTTGACAGATAAGTGGCCCTTGATGATAGACGAGGCGTTAGTAAGGTCTCCAAATGCAGCCTCAACATCTACATCTTTGATGTACGGGAATACAGCTGCAGATGGTTTGGGATCTGTTATAGCCACCACGCACCGCTGGATGAAACCATCTCGGCACCAGTTGACCATCTCAGGTATCAACAATGCGTCATCTCTTCGGCACGAGTAGATCACGCTCACAGGAACTTTGATTGGCGGCCGACCACCAAAGCAAGTTTCCATGCTAGCATGATGCATTATCTGTGGAACAACCACAACACCAGTCCCTGCAACAATCAACAAAACTGATTCGTGCTTACGATTGATATTCTGGGTCCCAGTAGTCAAGCTTGGTACGTGCATCGTTTGCATAGGCCGCGAAAGCCAAAACTCGGTAACAGAAGCTTTTCCAGTGTTTGCAGAAACACGATGGAGCCACGAGGTGGCACAGCCAGGTGGTTCAAGATAGAGTTTGATAAGAATATCACACCGGCCTTGTTCCCAGTCCTGTGCTGTGCTGATTGGTGTGTAGTCGCGCTCAATCCAAGGTAGTGGTCCTTCCTTATTACTTGCCTCACCAACGTAGGCCAGTAGAGTTGTATGCCAAGTCTTAGACCATACAGTGCGTCCACCGCGCCCTTTACGAATGGGAGTGCCGCGCATCTCATCGTTAGAGCGAAAATGATACACTGCACTATTGCTTGACACTGGAGTGATGCCGTCTAAGTGCCATTTTGCATAATTTTGAACACGCTGACTTGCATGAACATTTGCATTAATTGTTTGATCTTCTTCAAGAATACGGATGACTTGGGCCTTAATATTACTCTCTCGATATCCACAAGGCCGCAACTGATCAATACTCTCTCGTAATCCTGTGAGCTCCTTGTCTTTACCAAGGCGTGACAGTAGCTTAGCTTTATCTAGGACCAGTCTTAGCATTGGAATATTCTGAAAGTTTAGGACGTACTCTTTCAATATTCTGTCTATTGCCTCCAGAGCTTCTTCACCTAATCCAGCCGCAGCCAGTACGTTAGCTTGATCCTGAATAAGCTCCCAGCGGTCCTCATCAGAGTATGCACACTTCAAATCTTCTGCTACACCGGATAGAGCGAGATTCCATTTGCTTTCTTCACGTGCCCGCATTCTTAAACGTAATCTCCTAGCCTTCTCCAGTCTCGTCATCTTTGTAGAATCTATTCTTGGGATACTACCATTTACTCGCTCCACGAGTGCCACAGTACTAGAGAGATCGCGAAGTTCGGTAAACATGAGTTCCGACGTATCGGTTACCGTCATTGCATTGGGCGCCTGGCTGCAGAGTCCAAGACAGCCAGATGCTTCAACGCAGACTCCTTTTGTCTCTTGAATTAGTTCCTCGATTTCGAGCAGCACGGCTTCACTACCAGCTCGGCGGCACGAACCGGCCTGGCACACGTATACTTTGGTTATGGAGCTCATTTCTCACTCAAAACATTCAGGTGGTTTGATTTCGCATTTGGGCAGACACGGGATGTGCTTTATTTGAGTATCGGGCACGTTCTTTGTGTGCAAAAACTCGAGTCGAGTTCCCTGCGAAGTACTCGTCGGTACACCCGGCACACGCTCTTTTCTTTGAAAATGGGAGTATTGTTTAGGGTTATATTTTCTGTTCCAACTTTAATGCCTTGGTTGAACGAAGTCCAGCTGCCCGGGACCATAAACATTAAACAACAACAACAACAACAACAACAACAAGAAAAAGAAAAAGGTTTCGCTGTCGAAAAGCCCGACGAAACGTAGACAGTTCGAGGAGAGACTCTTGGCAAAGTTATTCGAGGAAGAGAAAGAAAACAAATCTAGATTGGAGTACAGCAACTACTACTCCACTGGCGATACTGACATCTACGTAGAAGCCGTGTTAAGACCGATCAAAGGCAAAGCGCACTAGAAACTGGTCATTTTGCGACCGACACAGACTACTATCCCGGGAAGAGGCGCATACCTCGAGTTTAGGGTATCTTCAGTGTTGGCCATGACACCGTTTTCACAGGGAATGTGAACCATATTTTTTTCAATAAGAACTTTTCCCAAAACTTGGCACACGCCCAGATCCTGAAGCAAATCTTTTCCCACAGCAACGCATTTACGTCCACTTACGCAATACCAGTTGACTTTTGATCATGCCTGTGTCGTCTAAAACGCCCGTAACAATAGTCACGGGGTTCCTTGGATCTGGCAAAACCACTCTCGTGAATAACATTCTTCAAAATTCTTCTCATGGACTCCAAATCGCCGTCATTGAAAACGAGTTTGGACAGGTCTCCATAGACGAAGAGCTAGTAAGCGAAAACCTCCAAGAAAAAGAAGATATTATAACAATGGATAATGGATGTGTTTGTTGCAGCGTAAGAGGTGATTTAATTCGAGCGTTGCTGACGTTAAAAGACCGGAAAGACAAGAAATTTGATTCGATTATTATCGAAACCACGGGTTTAGCTGACCCGGCACCAGTTGCGTTTACATTTTTTACGAATCCAGAAATAGCGGACCATTACGAACTGGACAGTATTTTATGTTTGGTAGATGCAAAACATATTCAATTGCATTTGGAGGAACATAAACCAAATGGGGCGGTAAACGAGGCTGTACAACAAGTTGCTTTTGCCGATCGTATATTGCTGAATAAAACTGATCTTGTCTCGGAAGAGTGTTTGTTAGAAACGACCTCCATTTTGCGTTCCATTAACGCCGTTGCGGAAGTCATTCCAACTCAAAATAGTAAAATCGACCTTAAAAAAGTTCTGGGTGTGAGTTCTTTTAGTATTGAAAAGACTTTACAACATGACCCGTCTTTTCTGGATGAAAACAAATCACAAAAGCACGACTTATCTGGTGTCAGCTCTGTTGGCATAGAGTGCGAGGGCGAGTTTGATTTTAATAGTGTTAACGAGTTTATGATGGATCTACTCCAAACAAATCACGAAAATTTATACCGCTCCAAGGGTGTCCTGTGCTTTAAAGGACAAGGAAATAAAAAATTTGTTTTTCAAGGTGTGCATGAACAAATAAACTTTGGCCCAAGCGAAATTGAATGGACACCAGAGGAAAGAAGAGTAAATCGAATCGTATTCATTGGTCGTAACTTGAATCACGAGGAGCTTGAGGATGGATTCAAGAAATGTTTGACTTGAGGGGTTAGCATCGCTTTCCTCGAAAAAAAGTTGTTAACACGAACGAGAGGACCCAAGCAAAGATATTCGAATATTTTTATTTTCAATTATTTTCCAAACTTTCAGATTCCGCCCTAAAATACGTACATCTGCTCAATAATTAATCTAAGAATGCCAGTCAACTGGTGAGAATTGTACCCTCACATGCTCGGAGTCAATTGCCCCTTTAACTGTCATGACTGCGTTCTTCGCCGCTTTAACCAGCGTTGTTGGCCCACACGCGGCCACTACTAAATGAGCCCGAATACCTTCCCTCGTCTGCAGTGGTGCTGCTGCTTCGTGAACCAACGCATTAAAATCTGGTCGACCGATCTGTACATTATGGGAACAGTGTTTATGTCCTTCAATCACACTCAACGGTATTATCTCAGATATTGCAACCTCACAGTCACCGTCGCCATCACCACTATCATAATTACCCAACTGCATATACAAAGTCCCTCGCATGGTCGACTGACAACACCACCACAGCTTATTGCAGCTGCGCACTAATGAAGGAGTAATTGCAATAATATAACTGACTGCTTTCATCGTTACCATCATGCACCCAATTACTAGTGCTATAGGTAGGACTCGGTGAACCACAGTCAAACCGATTATAGTCTGTGGAGAACCCAAAAGGTTGTTGCGAACTAGCCATCCACTCCAAATAACGTGCTGCGCAAATAATCCAATGATCACCGCAGCAATTGAAATGAGTGGTGAAGCTTTAGCAGTGTTGTTCAAAGAATACTTAGTAGTATCTCTGCTAGAGTCCAAGTTGTTGTCTATGACCGCTATTGAAGAATCCACGTTTTCCTCCGTGTACTTTGTTGTCACGGAATCTAACAGCTCGGAAGTGAAAGACGTATGTGTGGCATCGGATACATTCTTCATGTCGTGACTTGTGATGTACACGGTGATTCTGAAGGCTTTATCTGACATAGTCATGGCGTTAGTTCCCATATCGCATCTTCTCATTTCGTGTGGACCCCGAAAGCATGGTAGGAGTCGGACGAGAGCAAGATAATCCCCCTTGGTCTTTACGCACCATACCAAATGACATGACCCGTACCTAGAGTTGAAGTCATTGGCACCAGCCTTTAAAGCTGGAAGCCATCCCGTTATTCCAGTTCCACCCGCGATTAGAAGCAATGCAGAATGTCCATTCTTGTAATCGGTACTTTTTCCTCCTGTCAAATCCCTCAACCCTGACCCAGGAAGAGACCAATTACCTCCCCCACATGGATATGGACCTCTCACCTCAGCCTGAAAGCTCGCTATATGATCACTCTCCTTAGCGCAAAGAGTAGCAAGCGCCGCCGACCAGTCGCCAGCTTTTGAAGATATAAACATGGAAAGCTCTGCTCGGTAGCGAGCCTTCTTGCAACCATCTTCGCTTGTGCTCCATTTCATGCATATTGACGCGACAGAGAGGGGATGAAACTCTCTTCCAAGCGGTATTAATTTTATCGATACCCACTCTCCTCTTGGTGGCAAGCTATTACGAGCTGCTGAGGTGATGATCTCGCCGTAATCGACCGTGAGCTCAACCCATGGGCCCGACGTTCCACTGAGCAATCTAGCTTTGCAAGGCAGTCGCCTCCGTGTCAAATTACCACGCCACCCGAGATACCAGTCCGCTAGCCCTGGTATTCCAAAGAGAAGAATACTTAAATCATGAAGCGCACAACACAAAACGAACATCATCGCGACTGGAAGATGCAGCCGCTGAAAGATATGATAGCGAAGTCGTCGGACGGAGGGGATTGCAGATAACACAAGCCCTAGACATGAAAAACATGCAAGGATGCCAAACATATTTACGAGCCCAAGTCTATTTAATTTTCCCAATGAAGGCACTGGGAAGCAGTTCCTCCACAACGTCCGCAATCCAGCCTCTTGGATATAAAACAGGACGTAGGCAACTGAATGGAGTACAGATTGCCCAGCGCACCACCAACCAGCTGTACGATGTATTGGAATTGCCTCTGTAAATCCAAGCAAGCCCCCAGTCATTTCGAATAGCCAGGCAGACTCCCCACGTGTAGCAAATAGAAGACATAAACCGAGGTTTAATCGGGCTAGCCGGGCAGTCACGAGACCAACCGTATCAAAGAGGATACTCGAGTAGTGACAGTTGTTTCCATGGGGAGGCGAGCAGCTAGAAGACATTGGAAACCAGTTTGTCGTTACTACCGCCGCAATGACTGGGACTGTGTTCATGGCGGCAAAAAACCACAATAAGGACGCGTTAGAGTAACTCTCTACGCTAAAATAGTCAGAATGACGGCCTACTCTACCAAGCAGCACTGGAAGGCACGAGAGAAATGAAAGCAAAATGACCTGTTGCTTTTGCCAGTCGAGCAAAATCCGTACTTCCCCCCTCCGCAAGATTGGAAGAGGTAGCAGTTCACCCACACAAAGATATGCAAAGATTAACATTGTCGCTGCTTGTAAGAAACGCATTGTACATCGCGATGTCATCGTGAAGGCGTGCCACCGAAAAACGTGCTATACTACAGAATTTTCTTCTATTTCTTCCACAACTTTTCTTGGCTAAGATGTGTCGTTTATGGGAACTTCAGAAACACAAGTCTCCTTTGGGCACTTGACAAGCGCTCTAATCCAATAGAGTATCGACTGGGTCAAGATGCCTCATATAGAATCAAAGTGAATTCACGGAATTTGAAGAAAATTCCCGCTAAGAGACATTGGCGCACTCAAGACCGGTAACTTTGGGGTATACCCAAAAATTCCCGGCACACGCCACGAAACAAACCGGCACACGCCACGAAAACCCGGCACACGCCACGAAAACCCGGCACACGCCACGAAAACCGGCACGTGCCCAAAAATTTCCGGCACACTCTTCAAAAGAAAGCGTGGGCATATCGCACCATAGAGGGATTAGAGTATGCGCAAAACTACCGAGATCAGGAATGTAGTTACCCCGGTCTTCATGGCCATTCTCATCTTTTTCATGCTCACAGCATACGCAGCAGTGGAATCTGCCAGCCTTGATCATTTCGATAATTGCAAGCCGTTAGAAGTCGACTTTATTGTTCTTGAGGGTGATGCCACGTTGAGATCAATCGAACAACACATTGTTTCAGATCTTGCGAGAGTTGGTATCACTGTTAATACTCGCGCTCTTAATAGAGATGACATGAATGCGGCCATGGTGAACGGCACATTCAACCTGGCATTTTCGGAGTCGTGGGGTGCACCTTACGATCCCCAGGCATTTGCTGCTTCGTGGTCAACGCGTGATGAGGCATACTACGCCGCCCTACAAGGGCTTCCAGAACCAAACACCCACGATGTGCTTCACCAGAAGATTGATGACGCATTGTTGGAAGAGACGGAGATGGGTCGCGAACAAGCTTGGACAGAAATCTTGTCCATCATGCACGGGCAGGCCACCGAATTACCGTTCTCAGGTAGGCGCATTCCGGCAGTGATCAACAAGAGACTTTATGGATATATCCCAGGTCACCAGCAATATGATTACCCGGTACACACCATTCGTGTCGCGAGTGGGTCAAAAACGCTCACTCTAGCACCGGGTACTCAGCAGGGGCTTTTAAGTAATGTGAGTGGTATTGGTCGTCTTGACCCCCACACTTACCGCCCAAATGAATTCTTCAGCAACAACTGGGTCTACGATGGCCTCGTCGAATATGGCCCCGGAGGTACAATCCTTCCTGCTCTTGCGGTATCTTGGGATGTCACGGATAGAACCGGAGGTGGCCAAATATACACCTTCAATTTACGTCAGAACGTCAAGTTTCACGATGGTGCATCCTGGAATTGCGAAGTTGCAAAGCTTAATTTTGACCATGTTTTAGCAGAGCCACTTCGTACTGGGGACTACCATGGGTGGTATGGCTTACCCAGGCATATTTCTGAGTGGAGCTGCACAAGTGATTATGTTTTAGTCGTCACGAATGATGATAACTATTATCCTTTTCTGCAGGAGCTCTCTTTCATTCGTCCCTTGAGGATGATGTCCCCAAACATGTTTGTAGGAGGTCTTGCAAGTGATCCCCTAACACAAAATTCGTGTCATACGGGCTGGGGTAACATTACTTACTTCAGTACCATCACCGAATCGAACTTAACTGTCCAATGTGCCGGGATGGTAGGCGGTGGAGTCTCGAATGGTGGTACTGTCAGCGGTACAGGGAGATGGAAATATATTCAGACAGTGTCAGACAGCAGTGGTGGTATAAGTGAGATCCACTTTACCATTAACTCAGATCACTGGGATGTTTCTTCTAGTGACGATAGCGTCGATGAGATAATTCTAAAGTATTACCCGACAACAGATGCAGTCAGAGATGCCCTAACTGATGGTATTTTGGATGCGGTCATAGGTGGTGGTGTTTTGAGTGAGGCAGACATCGCGCTGTTCCATCATAATGACAACGTATCTGTCTCCTTGACAGAGTCAATCCAGAACCGCATCATTGTCTTTAACACTAATAGGGCGCCCACTAACGACTTACAGAATCGGAAGGTGATTATCCACGCTATTGACAAGGCATCAATCATTAACGAAGAGTTTGCTGGACTAGCTGATGTCGCTGAATCTCTATTTCCGAAGCACGCGCCATACTGTGGCGCGGATCTTACACCGAAACCAGACTACGATATTGAGAAGGCGCAACTGCTGAATTGTCCCAACAAGCCTGTGATGAATACCGCGGAGATCCCCACGGAACGCGAAAAGACAGAACTATCGAAGGGTGTGATTGCTGTCATTGCCATTCTTGGTGTCTCATTCGTCATGGTTGGTGTTGTGGTTGCCTTCATGTACACACGAGAGAAGGCAGGCAATCCCCTTTTCCAGCCCCTGAACCCCAAAATGGTGACCAGAAGCGACGAAATTGTTGTTGGTGAAAATTTATAAATTTAAGCTATTACGAAGTAGCCCGAAGTTGGGCTTTTTATCTTTAATATGTGAAACGAAAATTATTATTATTACTACGAAAACATCAGAGAAACGTACTTATAAGAAACCATTTATTCATTTCGGTACGAAAAGATAGTCATGCATTCAAAAGCGTATCCTTTGTTGTCGGGTGCAGTCGGAAGGAAGATTGCATTCTGATTCCTTTTTGCGACTGCTCCGTCACATGGTGGAGAATTTGCTTTCAGCTCACGCTTTCATTTTCCCACGAAAAGTTACATGTCTAGTATTTTTATGTCTTCTTGCGATAAATTATTCCCTTAATCTACATCAAGAGCGCCAGTCAAGAGTATATCGTATGTAAACACGTGTTCAATAATCCTTCTGCACAAAAGAGTAACTTGCTGCACTCTTAATTTCCTGTCGGAACCTTCCGCGTTGTTATGCAAAATAGATTCAGCAAAGTTTACGATATTTTTGTGATCTCGAGTGTGCGATTCAATTGCTGAGAAATTTCTTTCTCTTTCAGCCACAAAGCCTGAGCGCCGCATGATAGCTTCTTCGTGCTCAGAGTGTTGCATGAAAAATATCTGAAGTGATTGCACGTCACGAGTTTCCTGGGTTCGAACGGCTGTGCGCATTAAATCCTCAAGCACTAAGTGCTCTTGATCGATAGATTCGTGCTGTATCAAAGGGAGTTGAAAGTCCGGATCACTCCATTCCTCGTCTAATGTAACCGCTTCTTCTGAACATGCATTCAATGAAAAAGAAGCGATGGAAGTGAGGCGACCCTCTAAGTTCACATGTTCTGAGGAGACCAAACTTTCCGACGAGGAGGTTGCAACCTGTTGTGCTTTACCTGTGGCAATAAGTGCTTCTAACAGGTGCTCCACATCTTCGAAAGCTTTCTCACGAAAGTCTAAAAAAGCAGGCGAACGCATCGTCGCAATTCTACCTTCACAATCTAACAAAAGTAAACCCTGACATCCAAGTTGCGTGGGGAATTTTGGATAATCGTCTCGTTCTTCGATAAAAGCGTTGATTATTGAAGAGGAGCCGCCCGGGGTGCCAAAATACAGATTTTGAAATTCCCTTGCCACTGGCTCCGGTTTTTGACTGTCAACACAAACGGTAACGAGCAAAACATCTTCTGGATGAGATGAACTCCATCGCTCTATTTGCCGCGCGACCGGTCGACATCCACCTCAACCACTGTTGTAAAAATCGATCACCGTTGGCACGTTCGCCCGCAAAAGATCAGTAATTGAAATGCGATCGCTCGTTTCGTCGGTGTCGGAAAACCCGATAACTTTGACAAAAAATTCCGGGCACGGTTTACCCGTGAGATTCATTCCAGTGTATCGAATCAAACGAATCAATCGTCGGGTTTAAACGTACTCGTCTTTGATTCTTCTCCAATTGATTAGCGGGCGTGAAAGAAAGCTTTGCGCCTACAAAGCGTGTTCTTTCAGTGAGACGTATCGGGGCGTGTGCCGGGGCGTGTGCCGGGAGCCCAAAACTGAAAAATGGTCCCGGCTACACCCCTGCAAAAGAATCTACACTCGACACCCAAACGACTGCAGACACGGAGACTATGGCGAACGGAAACGCGGACGACGATACCAGAGTCCCGGTGACTGTTTTACCGGCTTCCTGGGTTCTGGCAAAACGACTTTGCTTAATCACATCTTAACCGCGACACATGGAAAGAAAATTGCCGTGATCGAAAATGAGTTTGGAGATGTCGGGATCGACGACACGCTTTTGCAGAAGAACACGAAGATGCAAAGCGAGGAGGAGATTATTTAGATGATGAATGCGTGCATTTGTTGTACCGTTCGCCAAGATTTGGTGAAAGTACTTGAGAAACTCGCCGATCGCGTCAAGAAAGGGACGTTGAAGCTGGATGGCATAATTATCGAGACTACGGGGGTGGCCGACCCGGCGCCAGTCGCGCAAACATTCTTCGTGGACGATACTGTGAAGGAATTTGCACGATTAGATGGTATTATCACGCTTGTCGATGCGAAACACATCGATCAACATCTCGATCATGAAAAATGGAGGGCGTGGAAAATGAAGCTGTCGAACAAGTCGCGTTTGCAGACCGTCTTTTGATTTGCAAGTTAAATATCGAACGAAGTGGTTTAGACAGTATTTGTATGGTAATTGTTCTTTATAAAGGAGTATCAATCTCGAGATATTTGGAGACGGCTCGCGCACCATGGCTATGAGCTTCAGCTTTCTGTCACGCATCCTTCGATTGCATTACTTATTCAATTATTCACTCTAACACTACTTTATACCTGCATTTTACACAGGGCATTCCCTGAACATTCGAATGCTCACAACCCTCCCCATCATATGCATTTATTAAACCGCAAACAACTTCAGTTGCATCAAATCTTCTGGCTCGCGGGACGGAAATGTATTCTAAACGCGGTGCTGGTGAGCTGATGTATCTACCTTTAGCCTCAACTGCTGTTGTCGTCACTCTTTGAAAGGACTTTGCTCCTGATGCCACGTCTACAACGGATAAGGCAACGTTCCTCGAAGTCCTGCGCTGAATAACTATGCCGCGATGTAAAGAAATGTTTAGGCTAAAATTGTCACCCAAACCAGTTAAAACTCGATCAATTAAACGCATACTAGACGGAGAGAAGCTGTGTATCAAACTGTGACGACACCGTGCGCGTGCAAACGTGCTCGAAGAGTTCGAATAAAACTTGCGAGAGATTGATTTGAGAAGCAATTCCTTGGACGCGTGTATAGTAATAGAGCTCGTTCTCCTTCTCTACTATGAGAATAGATGAAGAAGAATTTTTTTCCATCCAAAACACGAGAGCAGGGAAGAGGTTAGGGTTTAGATCCGGTTTAAGGTATAGGAGTACTACTTCCGTACTGACTTGATACTGCCTCACTATACTACCCGTTTGGAAGGTCAAAATATATTCCGGTACCCGACCACCCTAAATCATCGTCGACATCCCCAAAGGTGAAATAAAAACCCGATTTTAGATTCGATTCAACATCGTCACAACAACAACATCAATAACGCGCGAGAATACGATGGCAACAATAGAACCAATCTTAAACTTCCTCTCGTTCACCGCGCAAATTCCTCTGTGCGAAGGCGAAGATTTACGATCGTCGGAAGCCAAAGGGTTTACGAAAACAAAATTGAACAAGGAGTTGCAACCTCCCTTCGACGGCTCGAAATATTTGTCCTATGCGTTAAAAGTGCCAAAAGGGACGACACATGTCGGGGTGATGGCGACGTCGTTTAGTGGGTGTACGCTGAAAATTAATGACGTGATTGGGAATATGTCTGTGGTGGAGTTAACGAAGGTAGCAAAGAATACGGTTGAGGTGACGTTACACGAGAGCAACGACGGGGAGAGTAAAGCGACGTACAAGATCCAAGTGGACGTGTCCGAAGAAGAAGCAAAAGACGGCGAAGTAGTCATGAAGGAGAAGGGGGTGCCGGAAGATAAAAAAGTCCACGCGCACTTGCACTCGCACGATGGGGTGCCGTGTACGAAGGACCACTCGAAAGACGGGGAAGAACATGGGCACGGGCACAAAGAACATGTACATTCGCACGATGGCCTACCGTGCGATAAAGACCACTCAACAGATGAGGAACAGCGACACTCGCACGATGACGTGCCTTGCGATAAAGACCACTCAACAGATGAGGAACGTGGTCACGGCCATTCACAGTATAGTCATGGCCACGGGCACGATGATGAGGAGACGAAGAAAGAGGAACCGGCTTGGAACTGAGCAAAATTGCCTTTTCTAAAGGTGAGATGGACGAACGCTATATATATCCAATCCTGCGACGGAGCAGACCACCGCGAAGACACTGATTTGCAACGCAATACTTCACCATTTCCAGATTACCTCGACGTGCTGCGATTGAAATCGTCTCTTCATCCCACTCGCACTTTTTCTCCTCTCGTATCCACTTGAGCAACTCGAGTTTATT
>Ga0257106_1000700_pt1 | contig 18601 bp, 24 predicted proteins | sample LP_taG_3_FD_190177 | JGI IMG/M metagenome (GOLD analysis project Ga0257106, IMG submission 190177) | Marine microbial communities from Northeast Subartic Pacific Ocean, Canada - LP_J_2011_P26_10m | ecosystem: Environmental > Aquatic > Marine > Oceanic | place: Canada: Northeast Subartic Pacific...
CGCAGGACGATTACCTGCAGATCGCGCTGTTCATCGCCGCGATTTACCTGGTGGTGAAGCTGCTCGAGGCGGCGCAGACGATTTCGTGAAGAAGCTTTCGACGAGGAGGAGTTGAAAGGATGGAATCATTCGATTCGTGTTTGGATTTAATACCCGAGTAAGAAGAAGCGGGGCGCCGTGAAGAGCACCCGGCGCCCCTAATTAACGTTTGTTTGTTTTCACTTCTTCTTCTTGTTCTTCTTCTGTTCCCGGTTCGCAGCCTTGGCGGCGGCGGCGGCTTTCGCCTTGGCCGCCTTCGCCGCTTCTTTCTTAGCGCGTTTCTCCGCCTCAGCCGCGACGAGTTCCTCATCCTCCGCGGCGTTGTACCCGCTGGTACCCTCCTGGTCGTTCGTGTTCGATGAAATAGGCTCCTTAACCGCGTATAGGTCATCCTCCGTCTCTGTTTGCGCCTCTGTGACGGTGTCCGTCGCCGTGATTGCCTCCGAATCATCGTCGCTGGGTGGCGCTGCGTATTCGCCGAAGAGCTCATCCTCGACGGCGGCGTCGAGTCTCTCCTGCTCCAGTCTCTGCGCCTCGGCTCGCGCGGCCCTGTCGTCCACGGCGGCGCGTTCGATGCACTCGTCGAACATATCCGCGAAGTGGCGTTCCTCGACGATCGCGGCGCACATGTCCTCGTCGTTCCGCGTGGGTACCCCCGCGTGAGTCAGGTACTCCCTGGCGCGATCTGACAGCGCGTTTGCGTCCCCGGCTCTGATCTTCTCGATGAGCCGCACGCGGACCTGCCGCTTGCGTTCCACTCGCATCTCCTCCTCCGCCGCGCGTTGCCTGAGCCGCTGCGCCTCGAGCTCTGCCTGTTTCCGCGCGCGTTCCTCCGGCGTGATTTCCTTTTTCGCTTTTTTCGTCTTCCCGCCTCGCTTTAAAATCTCGAGCCTCGCCTCCTTCGCCGCCTTCTCCGCGGCGATGTCGTCGATTTCTTTCTGAATCGCATCTTCGCGTTCGCGGTCGATACGTGCCTGCGTACCGGTGACGTACTCGTACGGCCACCACAGGATCTTACCGAAGAACGTCCACTTGAACCCTTCGCGGTACACGATCCTTTCGTCCCAGAGAAACTGTTGGAACCTGTGAACAAAACCGGTGACGTCAGACACATTGCCCATACGGAAATAACCAAATATAACCAAAAATAACCAAAAATAACCAAAAAATAACCAAAAAATAACCAAAACATGACGTCATACTAATTGCCAATACGAGGATTAAAATAATAAACTTACCACTCTGCCGGTTCCATGGTGCTCATGCTCTTGTCGCGTTTCTTCTCCAGCGCCTTGCGCTTCTGCTTGAACGCGTTCTGGTAGTACTCGCTCCTGATGATGGACTCTTTATCGCTCTTTTGGTTGGCGTACTGCGCCACGGAGACGAACGCCGCGATGACGGTGAAGAAGGAGAATAAGACCGTGCCGACGCCGAACTTTATCTCCTCCTTGTCAAACACCGATCGGCGGCCCCATCGCGGCCGCGCGAACGACGGGAGCCCGCCGATGACCCTGTCGTACTCCTCGCGCTTCCCCGGGTCACCCAAGATCTCCTTTCCCTCCGCGATGATCTTGAAGTTCTCCTCCGCCTTGCGCTTCTGGGACTTTGGGAGGTGCTGGAGCTTGTCGGGGTGGTACTGGAGCGCGAGCCGGCGGTACTTGCCGCGGATCTCAGTCGCGTTGGACGACGCGGTGACGTTCAGGGCGCCGTAGTAGTCGACGCGGATCCAGCGGGCGTAGGTGGACACGCCGGTGGCGTCGACGCCCTCCGGCGCGAGGAGCGCGAGGAGGAGCGTCACCGCCCAGACGAGCACCGCGCGCGCCCTCATCCTCACCACCGCGCGCCGTAGATGAATGAATGATTTCAGTGCTCCCGGCGCCGCCTCGATTGAGCCGACTCGCGTGCCTACTCGTAGGGACAAAAATTACATTCACAGCTGTCGCGTCGCGACCTCTCACTAATCTCGTCAGTACTCTATGCCGTCCAGCAGGTTGTTGAGGTCGACGCCCCTGAGCTCCGGCGGTAAGTTCGCCGCCGCCGCCGCGACCGGGACCGGCCGGCTCGGCGCGGGTGCCTTCCCTTTCCGCCTCTTAGACCCTACCCGAGTGTCCAAATTGTTCGACGATTGATTATTTCCCGTCGTCGTCGTCGTCGTCGCGGGCGGAGGGGGATCCGCGAAGGCGTCGACGTCCGCCCGTCGCCTCGCCCCCAACGGCGACGGCCCGACGGACGGGGCAGCACCATCCCCGATGCCCACACCACCCTTGCCCCGCGCGCCGCCATGCGCGCCGGTCCCCAACGGCGACTTTCCCTGTTTCCCATCCGTCCCGCCTCCGAGGAGCAACGGGCCGAGTAACCGCCCTGTCATCAACAAAACACGTACCCGTCAGTCTAATTGCACATACGTAAATAAAAATAAACGTACCGAGCTCCTCGTCGTCCCACAGCTGGCACGTCAACTCCTCGACGTCGGCGTCGGTGAGATGCACGCCGCGCTCCGCAGCGTTGGCGCGCGCGTGCGCCTGTGCGCGGTTAGGCGACCCGCCCGTGCCGTCGACCGCGTCGACGCCCCCGCGCGTCGTCGGGCTCGCCGGCTTACTCCCGCCGGCACCCGTGAATCCTGTACACAAAACAAGACGTCAGTCTGTTTAATTGCCCGTACAGGCATTAAAATAAACTTACCCGTGAATCCTACGATGTACTCGGCCAATCTCTCCTGAATTCGCTGATCCGCCAGCTCCGCGGGTAACTCGTACTGCCGCCACCCGCGCTCCCCCGGTGCGTCGTCCATGAGCGAGCCCATGGGTGGCGGCGGCGGCGCGGGTAAGGTCCCGCCGCCCGGGGACCGAGGATTCCGGCGGGGCGGCGCGGGGCCTTTTCGCTTGTGCGGGCTTTTGATCGGGGGCGGCGGCGGCGGCGGCCGCGTTCCGCGCGCGGCGGCGGTGGATCCGGGGCCGGGGCCCGCGGCGTCGGCGCGCGCGGCCGCGGCGGCTGCGGCGGCGGCGGCCATGCGCTCGCGTTCCTCCGGCGTGGGTGCCGGGAGGATCGGTCGCACAGCCGTGGATGCGCGAGGACGACGCACAGCTGTGTCGTTGGCCATCGAGTGTCGCCCTCCTCCCGCCGTCGCGCTCGGCGTCATGCCCGGCCCGGGGCGCATCGCGGCACCGCCGCCGCCGACGCCGCCCGCTCCTCCGTGCATGGCGTAGTCGTCGAGCTGCTCGTACATGCGCCGCGCGAGCGGGTTTGCGTCCATGGCGAGTCGCCGTGCGTCGTCCCTCGCGCGGATGGCGACGTACTCGCCCACGATGCGTTCCAAGCCGACGACGCCGGTGGGCACGCGGTTGCGGAAGGGCGCCAGCAGGGCGTCCGCGTCCGTTCTGAACTGCTTCGCCGCCTGCGCGTGGATGACGAGGGGAGAGTCAGGGAGGTCGGATGGAGGATCCGCGCGCTTTTTTTAATTCAAATGGGCACCTCGAAGGGGCGCGCGGGGGGGGATGCGCGGCGACGACGACGCGGTGGACATGGACGTACCTTCGCGAAACCGTTGGATCTGAGGTAGTTGTACACTAACGCGGCGATGTCCCGGCGCGATACCCCGTCGGCGCCGGCGTGCGCCGACGGGGCCGCGCTTCCGGCCGCGGAGCTCATCGAGCGGCGCCACGAGTTGTGTCGCGCGCGTGGGCGAAATATATCGAAATGGCTAATTGCGTGGATTCGTCCATGAACGCGACAAGGCAAACAGTTCTGAACGAAATCATTTCATTCGATTATTACAAAGTCCCAGGGTGCGACGCGTTGCAGTCGCTTATTCGAATAAAGAAAAAGAAAACAGGATTTCAGTCGGTCAAAAAGACAGACTGTCAGTCCACACGAAAAAACGTGGTGGAGCTCGGCTCGGTGTAGAATTCTTGTGGTTTTGTCGATCACGCGACGAGGGCGAGCGCGGCGACGAGCGCGGAGAGGATGACGGCGCCGGAGGAGAAGCCCGCGGCGCCGGAGGCGGTCGCGGCGGTCGCGGCGGCGACGGTGGTCCCCCTCTTTGTCGCCATGGCTTCGGCCTGGGTGGTGCACCCGGCAGCGTTGAGGTTGGCGATGTGGAAGTTCACGGAGGCATCGCAAGCCAATTCGACTGCCCTGTAGGCGCAAAGCGGGTTGGCGTTGCAGGTGGCCGCGTCCTTGTAAAGCGGTTTGCACGTTTGAGAAATGAAATTGTACTTCGCGAACTCGATCATAATTGTGGTGGCGCCGCTCGTCCCGGTGAGGGTCGCGATCGCGGCGTCGGCGTTTTGCTGGCACCGCCCGCTGCTGGCACCGGTCTTGATCCAAGTGCAGGTGGTGGTGGGCAAGCAGGTCGCCTCCGTCGTCTTGCCAGATTCGCCGCAGGTCTGCTGTTCAGCGGTCATCCATGACGCTTCGGCGAGATCAGCCGCGCTGCTCGAGCTGCAGGTTCCACCGCCACTGTACCACGAGCACGTCGCGGAGAGATCATCCGAAGCAAGAGGGCACATGGCGCTGCCAGTGGCGGAGGTCGTGGCCACAGCATTGATGCTATCGCAGTAGGTTGCTGCAGCGTAATTCGCGCAAGTGACGTCCGTGGGCAAGGCCTGCGCGCTCGCGATGAGCGCGACGAAGACGGCGAGGAAGGTGGTGGTGCGGAACATGTCGGCGAAGGTGCGTGCGGAAGGTGCGGAGGGTGCGTTCGTGCGACGGGCGCAGTGGTGGTACCCCTCGCCGATCCAAAAAACGTGTTTGCGTTCAACACGGGCAGAGACAATTTTCGCAAAACGGAAACACGTGGGAGACGCCGATATTAATCTTGAGGTTTCTCGGCAAATCAGAAACCCGGAATCGACATCTTCAGCCATCAAAACTCTCGTATCCGCCAGCCAACGCGGTCTGACGTCAGCTCCAGCTGGACCAACGGCTTAACCAGATTTCGGAGACTCGAGCTTTCGGACGCTTTCGCTCATCAACTTAGGGTTGGTCGGCACCTCGCGTCGCCGATCTTTACCCGTCAGAGGAGGACGCGAGGAGGACGCGCGGCGCCCCGCCTTCGCCCCTCCCAGAGCATCGCGCGGACGGCGGCGAGGTCCCGCGACATGTCCACGATCGCCCCGCCGCGGCCGACGAACGCGCTGCCGACGTCAGTGCCGTACCTCCCGCGCGACGACCACGGCGGCGGTTCGTCGCAGTTCGACCCGATCTCCGCGGCGGTCGTGGCGTCGCTGGACGCCAACCTGGGCGCGCTGCTGCGCATGGAGTGTGGGGAGTTCTGGCGGCACATCGCGCACGACGTCTCCATCGCGCGGGCGCTGGACACGTACCTCCGGTACCGTCGCAGGCCCTACGACGACGGCGCAGTTTGCGCCGTCGCACCGCCGACGACGACGAACGATGACGACGACGACGCGCACGAGGACCTCGACGATCGACTGGCGAGGCGCGTGTTCATGACCATTCGCCGGCTCGCGACGATCGAGCGCGACGACCCGCTCGTACCCACGCTCGCGTCCCGCGCGACCGCGCTGACGAAACTCCGGCTCGTCGACGCCGCGAAAATCCTCGACGTCTGCGCGCTCTTCGGCCCGGACAACCCACGCGCCACCGCCGCGCTCGTCGCCGACCTCATCGCCATGTTCGGCGAACCGTTAATGAACGACCTCGCCGCCGCGGGCGCCGCCGCCGCGGTGGACATGGACGCACGCGCGGACGCACTCATCGAGGACATGTTCGCAGACGACGGGCTCGACCCGACGACGCGCGACGAGGCGCTCGGCTACTTCCGCGACGTCGGAGCCACGCTCACCGAACTCATCCGCGCGGCGCCGGCGATCGCCAACCGACTCGACGAAGGCCGCGAAGTGTCGGACAAGTGTCGGACAATCCATGAAACCTCGCGTACCTTCGGCGAGATGACCGTACATGAGCGCGGAAGTGGAGGCGCGGGCGCGGGAGGGAAAGGGAAAGGGGGGAACGACGTCGCCGTGGCGCCCGGCGCGTTGGCCGCGGCGATCGACAGGGTGGTTCACGAAACCGCGCCGACGCTCGAACAGATGGCGCTCTCGTGTTCGAATGATGAATCCGGCACAGGGAACGCGGAGTCTTCCCGTGTGCGGGTCAAGTGCGCGGCCGCGACGTCCGCGCTGACGACGCTGCTGAGGGTCATGCGTGATCCGCCGGTGGAGTGCGGCGTTCCCGGTGGTGTTCCGGGGGCAGCCGCCGGCGTCTCCGGTTCTGGCGGCGAAAGTTTTGACGAAGAAGAAAAAGAATTAGAAAAGATCGAAGCGCTGCGGGGTTTGTTACCGGACCACGGCGACGGGTACCTCGCCGCGGTGCTGGACGCGTTCGATGGGAACCCGGAGACCGCGGCCGGGCACGTGTTCGAGGGAAGCCTACCTTCGCATCTCCAAAAGATGGACACCAAGACGACGCTGGAGGCGTACTTTTCGAAAAAGAAAAAAACGGCACCCGCGCCGGTGAGCGCGGGTGGGAAGACCGCCGCGCTGAAGGGCACGTGGGCGACGCGCGCGCCCGTGCGACCGAACGCACCGCCGTCCCCCGCGGGCGGGTTTATCCGCCGCAAGGGAGATAACCGCGATCGCGCCGGGAATCGAACCTGGGACCTTCGGATGGACTCGGCGGATCAGAAAACCACTCTCGCGCTCGCGTCCGCGCTGGAGTACGACGACGAGTACGACGATTCCTTCGACGAGCTCGCGGAGGTCAAGGGATTGGGTTCAGCCGCGGGGGAGGTGTCGGAAGGGATCCCAATGGTACCCGGTTCGAACCCTCGAGGCGCCACTAATAATACCACTAAGGAAAAAACCGGTGGTCCACCCAATAAGTCGTACTGGATCTCCGACGGTAAGGTGTACCATTCCCGGAAAGACGGCGCGACTAAAGTTCAGGCGGGTTCAAACGAAGAGGCGGCGGCGATCGCGGCTCGCATGTCCGCGGTGGAGAAGGACAGGGTGCACGGGCTGGGCGCGGGTGGGAACAGGGCGGCGTTCGACGCGGGCGCAGCGCCGTTCGTGCCCGGGGGAGGTGGGAGAGGCGGGAACGGTGGTAGAGGCGGCGGCGGCGGTGGAGGCGCGGGGGGTGGTAGAGGCCCGCCGCCGCCGTCCACCGGCGGCAGGCACAACCGCGGCGGCGGCGCGGCGGATCACCAGCGCAAGAAACACTTCCGCAAGGACGCCGCGGCGAAGAAGATGAGCAAGGGCGTGGGCCCGCCCCAGTGAGAGACGATACGTACGAGTGTAAGAGTCGACCGTTTTAGAAAAGTAAGTTACCACTTCGAAGCTTTACTTGTATTTCAGCGCCCGCGTCCGTATTATATGATACCGACGCGGCTCTCTACTCCTCCGCGGCGGTGAGATCGCGCCAGAGACGGTCGTGGAAGTGAAACATCGCCGCCTCCATCGCGGGCGCGTATCTCCCGCTACCGTACCCTGGCGACTCCATCCCGCCCTGAACCTTCTCGCACAGCCACGTTGTCTCCGTCTGCACCCGACCCGACGCCGCGAGCGATTCCTCGACGAATTTGTCATCCACCCGGTGAAGCAAATCTGTGAACAAAACACGACGTCATACTAATTGCCCATACGGAAATAAAAAGAAACTCACCTGCTTGGACGAAGTAATCGAAGTGAACGACGCAGGTGTTGGGCCCGGTGGGTGTCACCACGTTGGTGTCCATCCACGGCCCGTACCGGTTGATCATGAGGTTGGGGTAGACTGAAAAACACACACAGAGTCAGTACGGGCAAACAGTCAGGTTGGAGAAAGAAAAGAAAACGCTCACTCACCAAACGCATACAACGCTGAGTCTCCGAGTCTCGTCAACTGAGCCGACGAGGAGTCGCCGTTAGCCTCGTTGTTAGTCACGTCAGTCCCGGTCGCGTTCGCAGCCTTGCGACGCGCCGTCTTGTTCATCGCCGCCTTCTTACGCTTCGCCTCGCTCCGCCTGCTTCGCTTACCCTGCCTCTCCGCGGGCGCGACGACTGACGACGAGGGGACGTTTTCATCGACGGTGTTTTTGTTTTTATCGCGCGTGAACTCTCCGCCGTTGACTGTCTGAATCGACACGTACTCGCCGTGAATCGTCGTCTCGTACTTCTTCATGTCCACGCCGTCGGCGACGAGCTCTGGGTGGGCGAACGGCACGTGGTACCCGCCGTCCAGGTAGTTGTCCGCGAATACTTTCCAGTTGCAATTCAGCGAGTACGTTCGTGAAGCGACGAATTTCATCGAGCTGTTAAACACAAAGTGCATATGGGCAAACAGTTAGAGAATAAAAAAGTACTCACCTCGGATCGTCGAACCACGAGGTTGAGATCCTGGCGGACACGTCATTTCCCATCCACTCACCAGGGCCCGGGATGATCGATGACACGTCGTCGTCGTCGTCGTCGCCGCCGCTCGCGTTCAAGTTGAGCATGATGAACGGGCCCCACGTCGCGACTCGTATGGGCTTTAGACCGTTGTCGGCGACTACGAAATTCTCGACGCCGCCTGTAAACAAAACACGACGTCATCAGTCTAATTGCCCATACGAGCATTAAAATAAACGTACCGATCTTCGTCGCCCGGATCAGCGAACCCTCCAGGTCGTAGGTCCACCCGTGGTACGGACACTGGAAACACTTCGCGCTCGGTGTGGACTCGCATTTAGTTGACATATCGGCGGACGAAGGATTCGAACCCGGGACGTCCCCAGGCGCGGACGCCACCTCCATCGCGTGATGCCTGTAAGAGTTACACAAAACACACGTGCCGTCAGTCAAATTGCCCATTCGGATTAACTCTTGAAATAGAAAGAATCGCACGCACCGACACGCGTTGTGAAACGCTCGTAAAACGCCATCCTCGCCCCTGACCACGACGTACTTGACCGTGCCCGTGGCGCCGGTGAGATAGTTTCCGTTGTCGGCAACCTGATCGACACGGCCGGCCCAGGTCCACCCGCGGCCAAACACGTTTCGTTGCTCCGCCGTCTGTACACAAAACACACCATCATACTAATTGCCCATACGCGTACGAAAATAAACTCACCGGCACTGTTCCGCTCGAGTCGTTGTACCAAGACGCGGGGGGCGTGTTCGCGGCGGCGACGCCGAGGGAAGCGGAGGTCCACGGTTCGATTCCCGCGCGTGTCGCGGCGTCGATCCTTTTGGCCTCCTCATCTTCCTCATCCGAGGTCACCGCCGCGGTGGCCTCCGCCTTTGATTTTTTTGAATTGTCGTCGGCGGCGGCTTCACCGTTCGCCTCACCCTTCGCCTTCGCACCCTCGGCACCCCCCTCGGCACCCCCCTCGGCACCCTTGAAGAAAGGGCACCTGCCCCCGCTCGACACCGCGGAGTTCGCCGGGTCCTTCAGGCTAACTCCTTCGTACACCGTCTCGTCCTGGTCCGCGGGGTCAGTCTCAGTCTCCGTAGGCAAACCGGCTCTCTCGGCCAAAAACTTAGTCACGACGGCGGCCAACTTGTCATCCCCGAGGCTCTTGTACTCCAGCTCGTCCGGATCCGTGCCGCGAATCGCGTCGTGCAGTGCCTTGGCGGTGGACGCGTCGAACGAATCGATCCGGTCGAGGTGCGTCCTGACCGTGAACAGAATCCAACGGTTAACATCCCGGTCCTCCCCTGGAAGCCTGTTGAAACAAAAACACGACGTCAATCGATTTGCCCATACGGAAGTACTTGTAAAAGTGAACTCACCTCCGGATCGTCTCGTACTCCACCCTCAGGTGCATGCGCGATCCAGCCTCCTCCGCCGTACCCGGCAGCTCGCGAAGCGGGTCCATGTAACCGGTGTGTCGCTCGTCCCGGAACGTGGAGGTTCCCGGATCGATACCCGTCGTCGCCGCGCGCGTCGCCGCGGCCTCGGCGCGATTAGCGACGCCGCCGATCGCCACGTTGGTGGGGTGCCACTCGAGGTCGGTTGACACGACTTCGCCTGAATTTTGCAAAACCCAGTTCGCTCGCCACAGCGGTTTGTCTGCCTTCAGGTTGGTGAAGACGCGCGCCACCGCGTCGCGCATCTTGCGTTCGTACCCCGGCACCGGCGCGTGTACCTCCGCGAGGGTCTTACGATGACGTTTCCGGGGATCGAAGGAGAAGCACACGACGCCGGCTTCGAACGTGTGCCTGATTGTTAGGGGAGGATCGGTTAGTATTTGGGTGGCATTTGGGTATTTGGGTATTTGGGTATGGGAGGGAGACTGTTTGTCGATACGCACCTCGTCGTCTCGCCTCCCGCGCCGTCGTGCTCGCCGTAGTCGCACCAGCGCGTGATGGCGTCGTCCGGGCCGTCGTCCACGTCCCCGTCGTCCCCGCACGACAACCACAGATCCTCCAAAGTCTCCTCACGCACCAGACAAAGTTCCTCCTGAATTAGCTTGGCGCATGTCTTCATCGCGTCGATTCCCTCGAGCTGATCGAGCGGGCCGGTGCTCCAGCCGTCGAGGCTCGGAACGGTGACGCCGCCGTCGGGGGCACGCACGTATCGCGTCGGTTGACGCGCGCACAGCCAATCGCACATCATCGGGAGTAACGTCTCCGCCGCGGCCGAAGCGGATGGATCCCAGACGACGCAGCCGCGTTCGGAGTCGATGAGTTCGTGCCGCCGGCGCATCTCCTGGATCCACGTGTTGTTACCATCGTCGGCACCCTCGGCACCCTCGGCACCTTCGGCACCGTCGTCCGTGTACCCGTCCTGCTCGAGCCAGTTCTGTGCGACGTCCAGTGGTTTCAGTCCGGTGCCCTGCGTGAGGCCTCTCGATGCCCACAGGAAACGCGCGGCGGTCGGGAAGGATGCGCGTTCGAAGTCCTCGATGGGAAACGGCGATCGGGAAGGACGCGCGGACGTTTCGTCATCCTTCGCGCGGGCATCGTCGGCGGCGGCGGGGGATGGCTTGGAAGATGACGAGTCCGCGCGCGGGTCCGTCGCCGTCGCCGTCCATCGCCCCGGCCTGACGACGGTCCGAGATCTTAGACTGGTCGAGCCGTCCACCAGGCCGCGTCTCGGGAGTCGCGTCGTCAGGCGGACGGGCGCGCGCGCGCGGAGCGAAGCGCGCTCGATCCCGCGGATGGATCCCGAGAGCGCCGCGTGAGTCGTCATGGATGTGCCCGCCATGGTCGCGGCGCGGCTTCCGGACGGGCTCGGTTCAAAAGTGTCGAGGTGGCACGGTGGCTTCTGTTTGGCGCCAAATTTTGTCGTTGAAAAAGAAAAGAGAGGTTGGGGAGGAAGCGCGACACACAGGGCCATGAAGTGCCGCGCCCCGATACGCGTCGCCCTCGCGCTCGTCGCCGCGTTGGCGCTCGTGAACGGCCACCCGGCACGAGCGCAGCCGCTGGGAGAGGCGGCGCCTCGCGTCTTCGCCGCCGCCCCGAGGTCTCACGCGGAGAGACGGGCGGTGCGCCTGAGGGCTGCGAGTGAAGAAAGTTTGGCGGGTCCGAGGGGGGTGGTCGACGACGCGGCCGCCGGGCCCAGCAGCGACACCGCGCGGATGACCGCGGCGACGACGCCCGCGTCGTTCGAACCTCCCGATACCGACGACGACGACGTCACGATCGGCGATACGCAACGAAGGACCCCCGATGACCCCCCCAACAAAGAGCGCCGCCGTCCTTGGGCCTCAACTGACGAACAAACTCCGGCGACACGCACGAAGGCTGCCCCGCCGGTCTCGACCCCGCTCATCGTCCAACAGGACGACGCCGCGAACTTATCACGCGTCGCGAGACAGACCGGCGTCGTCGATGCGCCTTCAGAACCCACCGACCCAGAGTCCACGGCACTCGCCGCGGAAGCCTTCGGACCCTCCCGCGACTCTTACCAGCACTACTACGACAGCGGCGGCGGCGCCAAACACTACAGTTCCACCAAGCCTCCGCCCACGATCGGATTCGGGTCGCCGTTACAGTACCCGAGCTCAGTACGCGGGGTCTGGGCGCCGTGGTGCCTGTGGGGTGGACCGGATCAGGCCACGTGCACGTGCTACCGGCCGTTCTCGCACACCAGGCCGTGGGGCTACTACTGCGTCTTAATGGTCGATCCGTGGACGCCCTCGCCGCCGCCTTGCGCCACGCCCGGTGACGCACCGCCCTCGCCGCCGCCGCCCGGTATGCCCGGTACGCCCGGTACGCCCGGTACGCCCGGTACGCCCGGTGAAGCACCGCCGCCGTCGCCGCCGGTGACGGCGTGCGGCGACCTATTCCCCGGAGCTTCGTGCGGCCCGGATCCCGCCGGGCCCGCGTGCGGCTTCTGCGTCTTCGAGGTCCCGCAAGACGTGTTCATGTGCTGCTGCGACGATCTGTGCGAGTCCGTCGGCGACTGCTGCAGCGACTACGCCACGTGCTGCGCGGCGGGCTTGAGCTCCGCTTCGAACGGCACGGACGGCACGGACGGCACTAACGCCACGAATGCCACGAATGCCACGAAGGGCGTCTCGTGGTTCGCGGCGTCGCGCGAGAGGGACGATGACGATGTGTTGGAGAGGAAGACGACGAATGGCGAGTGCGGGGATTTGAGACCGGGAAGCGCCAAGATTCGATCGGAGGATGGCGGCTTACTCCTGACCCGCCGAGTCGCGAGCGACGCGATCGAGACGCTCAAACGCCGAACACGAGCCGCGCTGGACCGAAAGGCGGCGCCCGCGGAGGGGGTGGAATACACGCGTCGTACAACTATGTTTCGTGACACGTGCGTCGAGGCGTTTAAAGACGGCGACGTGCGAGAGGCGCTGCGACGTTTCGGGACGGGACGAACGCGTTGATAAATAAAAACGGTTTTTACCTTCGATGAATACGACAAACAGTAATTGAACACTTGCGAAACGCGAATACCCCCCGCGAATACCCGCGAATTCCCCACCCTTCTAACCCCAATCAGAGTTTAGAAGTGGATGGGCTTGCCCCCGGTGGCGAGCGCGGCTTCCTTGACGGCTTCGCTCAGCGTCGGGTGCCCGTGGCAGGTCCTGGCGATATCCTCGGTGGATCCCCTGTACACAAACAAAACACGACGTCAATCTAATTGCACGTACGAGAATTAAAAATAGACGCACCCGTATTCCATGGCGAGGACGCACTCGCCGAGCAGCTCGCCCGCGTTGGGTCCCACAATGTGCGCGCCGAGGATCTTATCCGTGTGCTTGCACGAGATGAACTTGACCAGGCCCTCCGCGTCGTCGTTCGTGCGCGCGCGGGAGTTGGCGGCGAACGGGAATGTTCCCACGTTGTATTCCGCGCCAGACGCCTTCACCTGTGAACGTGACACGACGTCAGCCTCTAATTGCCGTAAGAACTGATATATAAAATACACGAACCTCCTCCTCGGTCTTGCCGCACCACGCAACCTCCGGGTGGGTGTAGATGATGGACGGGATGACGTCGTAGTTGACGTGGCCAGCCTTACCGGCGAGCTGCTCCACGCACGAGATGCCTTCCTCCTCAGCTTTGTGCGCGAGCATCGGGCCTGTACACAAAACACACGTGCCGTCAGTCTAATTTCCCATACGTACGATAACCAAAATAACCAAAAGAAACGCACCTTCCACGATGTCACCGATGGCGAACACTTCGGGCCTGGAGGTGGCGTAGGTGTGCATGTCGACGACGACCTGGCCTCGTGTGTTGGTCTCGACGCCCGCGGCGTCCAGACCTAGTTTGTCGGTGAATGGTTTGCGGCCGGTGGCGACCAGGACGACGTCAGCCTCGACCTCGGTGGCCTCGCCCTGTAAACAGAACACGACGTCAGCCTAATTAGGGTTAACACACGATAATTAAGATGAACTTACCCCCGCGGAGGGTTCCACGGTGAGCTTCACCCCCGTCGCGGTCTTGACGGCGCCGACGACTTTCTTCTCCATCTGGAATTTAAACTTTTGCTTCTTGAGCGCGCGTTCGAACGTCTTGCGCATCTGCGCGTCCATCGGGGGGCAGATGTCTTTAGCGAACTCGATCACGGTCACCTGGGATCCGAGTCGGCTCCACACGCTGCCGAGCTCGAGACCGATGACGCCGCCGCCGATGACAACCATGCGCTTGGGAACCTGTTAACAAAACACGCCGTCATTCTAATTGCCCGTACAAGCGTTAAAAGAAACTTCTTACCTCCTTCAGGTCCAGGGCTCCGGTGGACGTCACGATGGTTTCCTCGTCCACGTCGACGCCGGGTAAGGCGGCGGGTTCGGAGCCTGTGGCGAGGATGACGTTCTTGGTGCTGATCGTCTCGGTGGTTCCGTCTTCTTTGGCCACGACGACTTCACCAGGGTTGGCGGTGAGCGAGCCCTGTTCAAGTTAACAAAACACGACATCAGTTTTCTAATTGCGAATACCCATACGAGAATAAAAATGAACTTACCCAGCCCTTTGCGTACGTCACTTTGTTCTTCTTGAAGAGTCCTTCGATGCCTTTGGTGAGTCCGTCGACGGACTTTGACTTTTGCTCCATCATCTTACCGACGTCGATGGACACCTCGCTGTTGGTGGTGTGGGTGTGGGTTCAGGTGTGGGGATGGTTAGCGTGTGGGAGACGTGGGGGTGGGATTTCGATTCAAATCTTTGCAAATGTTTGGAAAGTGAGCTCAGATCGGGGCGTGTGGGTCGAGGGTGCCCTATGGTGAACGCCGTCTCGTGAGTGACGCGGGTGGCACGTACCCTACGGAGATGCCGTGCTTGGCCATGGTGTGGTTCGCATCGTGGAACAGGTGCGACGCGTGGAGAAGCGCCTTGGAAGGGATGCACCCCACGTTGAGGCAGGTCCCTCCGAGGGTGCCGCGCCCCTCGACGCAGGTCACCTTGAGGCCGAGTTGGGCGCCCTTGATGGCGGCGACGTAGCCGCCCGGCCCGCCGCCGATGACGACGACATCCTGCTGCTCGTGAGCGACGGTGGACGCGGAGAACGTGCGGAACGCGCCGAGGGTGCGCAGCGCGGTGGAGGAGGCGAGCGCGCGGCGGCCGTGGGGCGCGAGCGCGAGGAGAGCTTGCTGCATGATGATGATGCCCGAAAGTGCGATCGGAAAACTCAACAACGGCTTTGTGCGGTTGGCACTACGTGGAGTCCGTTTTTACGCGGAGACCTTAGGGTTGCGTATCGAGCTCGATGTGGTCGATGGGTAGACCGCGTGTGCGTTCGCGCGCGATGGTTCGGCGCGGTGGCGTGTGCGATCTCAAGGCGCCCCGACCTCGGCACCCCTGAGAAAGACGAAGAGACGCGATATTTTTTTGACATCGAACACGGAAATCTGCAACGCGCTTTATCAAACGCGTGACGGTTATGCTGAGACCTGGCCGAGAGGCATAGACGGCGGCGCGCGCGCTTCTGGCGACGTCATGATGTCCATCTCGGTGCCCCTGAAGCTCACCGCGCATCCGTGCGGCGTTCGTCCCCGTGCGATTCGCGCGCGCGCCGTATCCATCACGGCGGCGCCCCGGTCCCATCACAGCTGTGCTTTCCACGTGGGATCTCACGCCGACGAGAAAAACGTGCGGGAAAGACTTCGAACGGGCGTGAAGACCGCCGCGCTTCCCCAGATCGCGTTCCCGGCGTCGATCGCCGACGCGCTGTCGGTGTCGAGGAACAGCCAGACGGAGCTGGCGCTCGGCGCGACGCTCGTCGCGTTCGCGCTCTGGGTCCTCCCGGCCATCATGAAATCGTCATGGGAAAACCTGCGAGCCAACGGCGGGGCGGAGAGTTTGATGGAAGGGGCGTCCTCGCTCGTCCTGCCCACCAGGGCGTTCTCCCCGAAAGACGCGCAGCTCGGCGCGAAGCTACGACGAAAGGCGAGGGAGATGGCCACGTGGGAAACATCCATCGCGCAGGTGAGAACACGCACAGTCAATCTAACTCTCACCGAGTGTTAACTGTCACGCCGACCCACTCTCACGCCAACTGACTCTCACCCATCCGACCCACCCATCCGGCGATTCACAGGCGGCGGTGTTCCCAATTCAGTTCATGATCCTCGTCACCGTCTGCACCCGCCTGCTCGTCGTCACCGGCGTTTCCGTCACGCTGTACAAACTGCTGTACAACAAAGTTGGATGCTTTGTGCACCAGTGGAGGTGAGTAATGTTTGTACTCGTACTTGTGTGGGCAGTTTGACTGATGACGTCGTGTTTTTTTAACCCTCACAGACTACCGTGGCCGGCTTACACTGCGTCCGCGTGGATGATCATCGACGCCGCGACCCGCCGGGCACGATCGCAGCTCCTCGCCGCCATCGACGCCGTGGGCGGCACGGACGCGCGTAACCTCGAACCGAGGCTCGTCACCGGCACCAACGCCGCGCGATCCGCGCTAGGCGTACCGATGTTGATTGTGTTTCTAGGTGCGTTTATTTTTCCAATTCTCGTGCGTGTACGGGCAATTGAACTGAGCAATTTGTGTTTTGTGTAACTCTTAGACTCGCTCGGCGTGACGTTCTCTGCGGTTTGGGGTTTACTGGGATTCGGCGGCGTCGCAGTCTCGCTGGGGCTGAAAGACGTGGTGTCCGACTTCATCGCCGGGGTTATACTGATGGTCAACCCGACGTTCAAAGTCGGGGACACGGTGAGTGTTTGCCCTGTCTCTCCCCGCTCATTTACCTTTACAATTACCAATTACACATATCAGATTCGCGCGGGGAGCGTGCAAGGCACGGTGATGGGCATCGGCGCCACCAGCACAACCTTGCTCACGCGCACCGGCATCAGCAAGACCCCGCACACCGTGAGTAACCGGGTGGTCATGGGTGGCTCCGCCGGCCTGGTGAACATGTCCATGTCTCGCGCGAGGTACTTTGACCACAAGCTATGCGTATCGTTCGACGCGATCGGTGCGTTTATTTCTATTTCCGTAATTGTAATGACACTCAGAGGGCAATTAGATTGACGTCGTGTTTTGTTTTTCATCACAGCGAACCTCACGGCGTTCACGGAGTCGGTGCAGGTGTACTTGGACGGACATCCGCGGGTGATACACGACCCGATGGACTCCGGGGACACCGCGGTGTGCGCACTGGCGAGCTTGGGTCCGCACGGGGTTCAGGTGACGGTTAAAGCGTTACTGGTGAAGATGGGAAGCGGCGCGTTCGCGGTTGAGCAAGGGCGGATGTTGAGCGAGATTGGGCGTTTGTTGGAGAATGCCGACGGGGTTAAGCTGGACAGGATGGTGGACCTGTAGCGTGTATACGTGTTCATCGTTGTTCATCGTTGTTCAACGCATCGTAGTAATGTAGCGGCGCGTTGACGTACAAGTATCGTCGTTTGAATGCGAGTCATGGTACTACATACGTGTCTTCCGTGCCCACTTGCGGTCGGTTTTTTTTCCGGCCGCGATTGCGATGACAACGCAGTTTCCGAGAGGTATTCGATCAGTGTCGTGCCGCGCCCCGCGGGTGTCGAGGACGATGACGATGAACGACTTCGAGCTGGAGCGCCAGCAGCGCATCGAGACTAACCGCAAGCGGATGCTCGAGATGGGCATCCAGGCCATGGCGTCTAAGATCCAGGCGCCCGCCACGGTTCCCGCCCCGCCGGTGCGCGCCCGTCCCTTCCAAACACATCAATCCAACCCTTTTCTTTTTCCCGCCCGATTACATCCGGAACGTCGCGCGGCGTCGCTGGACGACGACACGCGCGGCGTCGCGGCGTCGCGCGCCCCGATTCGATCCGGATTACATCGCGCGACATCGCTCATCATCGTTCAATCCGGTTTTTTGTACTTTATCCACATCGCCCGCGCGCGCATTACGCCGATGACTGCCGGCGCGCGCCACCGACGTTTTCCCGCGCACCGAGGATTGGCCCCGTCGCGACGTCCCCCGCCTCACCCTCTCCCCGCCTCACCCCGCCTCCCCCAACAGCGCAAGCGATGCGTCAAGGCGTTCGTCCCGGAAGAAGCCCGCCGCCGGAGCACCCGCGAGCGCGTCGAGGTCAACTACGCCGAGCGCTACGGCCTCGAACACGGCGACGACGACGACCTGAACGCCGCCCGCGTTCGCAACCGAGCCATCAACAAGTCGAAGCCCAGGGCGCGGCTCGTGTCCATGTCCGACGGAGATCACGCGCGCGTCCGGTACAGCGTAGGCCGCAGGGTGTACGACTCCGAGCTGGGCACCACGTGCCACTGGTGCCGCCAGAAGACCGTCGAGACCCACGTCACGGTACGCCCCCACACCCGCGCACACATCCCAGTCACCTCATCACTGCAAACATACACCACCGCAGACTAAATCTTTCCGTCAAAACCCGCCCTTCACTGATGACTGACACCTCGACCCCACGTTCCCTCCTCTCCCCTGCAGTGCACCGCGGACGGCTGCGGCCGTGGACGGATGCCGGTCTCCTTCTGCGGCATGTGCCTCCGCAACCGCCACGGCGAGGACATCGACGCCGCCGTCGCGTCCAACGCGTGGATCTGCCCCAAATGCCGCGGGTCCTGCGGCGACGGTGAGAGTTTATTTTAATCATTTTAATCATCGTACGTGTACGGGCAATTTAACTGACGACGTCGTGTTTTATTTATTCATCACAGGATGCGTCACGTGCTGCAACTGCGGCCCGTGCCGCAAGGCTAACGGACT
>Ga0257106_1000701_pt1 | contig 18572 bp, 21 predicted proteins | sample LP_taG_3_FD_190177 | JGI IMG/M metagenome (GOLD analysis project Ga0257106, IMG submission 190177) | Marine microbial communities from Northeast Subartic Pacific Ocean, Canada - LP_J_2011_P26_10m | ecosystem: Environmental > Aquatic > Marine > Oceanic | place: Canada: Northeast Subartic Pacific...
CGCGCCTTTCAACATTCTTCTCAGGAGTCAGTTTGCTGGCCATGATCCTGTTGGCGGGTTCCTGGTTGAAGCAGATTCCCATGGCTGCTTTGGTGGCCGTGATGATCAGCATTGCGGTGAGTACTGCTGATATCAATGGCCTGCGCAATGTGCGAAGGATTCCAAAGAGCGACACCTCGGTGATGCTGATGACGTTTGCGGTCACCATGCTCACGACGCCGCACAACTTGGCACTAGGGGTGTTGGCCGGTGTTGCCCTTGCGGGCATCTTGTTCAGCCGCAAAGTTGCCAAGGTGATTCGGGTGGAATCAGAAGAGATCAGTGCTCAAGAACGCCACTACCGGGTGATTGGTCAGTTGTTTTTTGTCAGCACTATCTATTTCGTTCAAGGTTTTGATTTGCATGATCATCCTGAGCGGATCAGTATCGATCTCTCTCAGGCCCATATCTGGGATCAAAGTGGTGTAACAGCCCTTGATCAAGTGATCCGAAAGTTACGTCTTGGTGGGTCAGAGGTCACCGTGGTGGGCATGAATCAAGAAACTCTTGATTTGTTTGAACGAATCGGAGGACAAGAGTCCGCCCATGCTTAGGGTTTAAATGCTGTTTTCTGCAACATGTTTAGGCACCTATTGAGGTCTTTATTCATCTCTACTAAGCGTTGATTGATCTGTTGATTGTTCGGTGCAACATTCACATAACTCGTGGTGACGTCTTTGCCAATGCTGAGGAGTAGGCAAAGTGTCTCAATGTCACCACGAAATTGTGCACGTTCTTTGGCTCCTTCCAGCAACACACCAAGAAGGGCCATTTTGTTGTTGTAATTGCTTCGATCGCCCTGTTCCCACGCGCCGGCTGCCGTTGTCAAGCTCAGCCCGATAAATCCAGTCAACAGCCAGCAGACAACTTTCATATCCAGGGCTGATGGCCCCCAGAAGGTACCGATGTTTTTGTTTGTTGCACGAGGATCTGGGACAATCCGATCCGATTCGTCCCATCGTCAATGTCCAGACCCATTTCTTGTCGTCTGATTGGTGCCGTCGGCGGCTTGATCGGTCTGCTCAGTGGATGCGCCACCCTGGGCGATGGCACTGGTTCCAGGTTGGACTTGGTGCAGGAGAGGGGGGAACTTTTTTGTGGTGTGAGTGGCAAGATCCCGGGCTTCAGTTTCTTGAGTCCTGATGGCCGTTATGCCGGTTTAGATGTGGATCTCTGCAAGGCCATGGCCGCGGCCTTTGTCGGCGATAGCTCCAAGGTTCAATACCGACCCCTTACGGCACCAGAGCGATTCACGGCACTGCGGTCTGGAGAGATTGACCTGCTGTCGCGCAACACGACTCACACCCTTAGCCGTGATGCAGCCGGGGGAAATGGATTGAGCTTTGCCCCCACGGTGTTTCACGATGGGCAGGGATTAATGGTGTCTGTAGGGAGTGGCGTTAGTTCGATGGCTGGTCTGAGTGGCAAAGCCATTTGCGTTGGATCGGGAACCACCACTGAGCAGAATTTGAACGATGCGTTCGCCGCGCAGGGTCTTCCCTACACGCCGATCAAATACCAAGACCTAAACCAGGTGGTGGGTGGCTATTTGCAAGGTCGTTGCGCCGCTATGACCTCCGATCGTTCGCAGCTGGCATCGGCCCGTTCCGGATTTAAAGACCCGCAAGAGCATGTGATTTTGGCGGACCGGTTGAGTAAAGAACCACTGGCTCCAGCCGTTGTTGGGGGTGATCAACGGATGGCGGATGCCACCAATTGGGTGGTGTATGCCTTGATCGAAGCGGAGGAACGTGGCATCACCCAAGCCAACCTTGACGATGTTCTTGAGCAGGCTGTCGCGGATCCATCTCAGGCCGCCCTGCGTCGTTTCTTGGGTGTTGATGGAGGCCTTGGAGCGAAACTTGGTCTCCCTGACGACTTTGTGGTTCAGGTCATTCGGGCGACGGGAAATTATGGCGAGATCTATAACCGTCATCTCGGCCCCGGGAGTGCCGTCACCATTCCGAGAGGCCCCAATCGTCTGGGTGGGGAAGGCGGTTTGATGATTGCTCCGCCGTTCACCTGATGCCTCGGATGTTTCGTCGAGGACGTTTCTGGATTCAGCTTGGCGTTGTTGTTGCGTTGATGGCTTTTGGCGGCCTGTTGATCAACAACATCACTGTGAATTTGATTCGTACAGGACTGGGACTGGATTTCGGTTGGCTATGGCGTCCGGCCGGTTTCGCCCTCGCGGAGACAGCGCTGCCCTATGCCCCAACCGATAGCTACGCCTGGGCCCTCGTCATTGGTTGGATGAACAGCCTCAAGGTGATCTTGGTGGGGTTGTTGCTGGCCACCATGCTTGGGGTTGCAGCTGGAGCTGCCCGTAGCAGTCGTAATCGGCTGTTGCGCAGCCTGTCAGGCGGCTATGTGGCCTTAATTCGCCAAGTGCCCCTGTTGCTGCAGTTGCTCTTTTGGTATTTCGTGGCCTTCTTGGGGTTGCCAGACACTCCCGTGGGTGGATTGATCCACTTCTCCAACCAGGGCATACGCCTTCTGGGGCTGAATCTCAGCGTGGAGTTTTGCTCGGTGCTTACGGGTTTGGTTGTGTTCACAGGGGCCTCGATCGCCGAAATCGTTCGAGGCGGAATTAATGCTGTGTCCCGTGGCCAGTGGGAAGCCTTTCGAAGTCTTGGTTTGTCGGAGGGTCTAGGACTGCGCCGAATCGTTTTGCCCCAGGCTTTGCCAGCGATTCTGCCGGCCCTTACAAGTCAATATCTCAACCTTGCGAAGAACAGCACGCTTGCCATTGCGGTGGGCTATGCCGATCTCTACGCGGTGAGTGACACGACCATCACGCAAACGGGCCGAGCGATTGAAGGTTTTCTGTTGTTGTTGCTGAGTTTTTTATTGCTGAACTTACTAATTAGTGGCGGCATGGCCCTGATGAATGGAGCCGTGCTGGGTCGTCTGCAGAGGAGTCGTTGATGAACCGTTGGTTGGATCGATGGCTCACGTTGATGCTTTTGGTTTTGCTCGGCTGGGCGGGTTGGTCTTGCCTGCACTGGTTGTGGCATGGGGCCGACTGGACGGTTGTGGTGACCAACTTGCCCCTCTATGCAGTGGGCAGTTATCCGGAAGCTGAGCGTTGGCGGCCCTTGCTGTGCATCGTCGCTGTTGTCGTTCTGATCGTGATCACCCTGCTCGGACCGCGGCTTGGCGGATGGCGTCGATCCCTGCCCCTGCTTTGGAGTGCCATGGCTCCCCTCGGGATTTGGCTTCTTGCAGGGGGTCTGGGCCTTTCTCCTGTGGGAACGCAGAGTTGGGGTGGATTCAGCCTCACCTTGCTGCTCACGGCAGGAAGCGGCCTGTTGGCATTGCCGCTCGGAGTTTTATTAGCGCTGGGTCGTCGCAGTGACCTGCCCGTCCTGAGGGGTGGCAGTACGGCTTACATCGAGCTGATGCGGGCTATTCCCCTCATTGCCGTGTTGTTCTTTGGACAGTTATTGATTCCTCTGTTCCTCCCGCCCGGAGTTGAAATCAACAGAGTCTTAAGGGCTGTGGTGGCATTTGCCCTGTTTGCAGCGGCCTACATCGCTGAGGATGTGCGGGGCGGTCTTCAAGCGATTCCACCCACCCAGCGGGAGGCGGCAGCGGTGCTGGGTCTCTCGCCTCGGCAATCGCTGCAGTTGGTGGTGCTCCCCCAGGCGCTGCGGGTTGCGCTTCCGTCGCTGACCAATCAAGCGGTGGGCTTACTGCAAAACACGAGCCTGATGGCGATTTTAGGACTTGTGGAACTGTTGGGGATTAGCCGCAGCCTGTTGGCGAATCCAGCGTTCATTGGTCGTTATCTCGAGGTGTACATCTGGCTCGCTGCGGTTTACTGGCTGGCGTGCACGGCAATGGCTCTGCTGGCCCGTCACCTTGAGATCCAGCTCGACCCCGTCCGTTCTGCCCGATGACGATCGCTATTCGTGCCACTGATCTGGTGAAGAGTTATTCGCCGGGCCTGAACGCTCTTGATGGCGTCAGCTTGGAGGTCAGCGCTGGCGAGGTGCTGGTGGTGATGGGCCCTTCGGGCTCGGGCAAAAGTACTTTGATTCGCACCTTCAACGGCTTAGAAACCCTGGACTCAGGCTCGCTCGATGTGCTCGGCGTGCGGTTGGATGCGGCCCACGAAGAACGCCAAGTACGGGCGATTCGCGAGCGGGTGGGGATGGTGTTTCAACAATTCAACCTGTTCCCCCACCTCTCAATTCTCGACAACATCTCCCTGGCGCCGATCAAGGTGCAGAAGCGTGCCAAGGCCGCGGCGGAACAGCTTGCGATCGAGTTGCTGGATCAAATGGGGATTCGCGAGCAGGCTCACAAATATCCAGCCCAGCTCAGTGGAGGACAGCAGCAGCGGGTGGCTATTGCGAGGGCTCTTGCCCTCGATCCAGAGGTGATGCTGTTTGACGAACCCACGAGTGCTCTAGACCCAGAGCGGGTGAAGGAGGTGCTGGATGCGATGCGTCAGTTGGCGAAAGGCGGGATGACGATGGTGGTGGTGACCCACGAGCTTGGCTTTGCGCGCGAGGTGGCCGACCGAGTGATGTTTATGGACCAGGGACAAGTGGTGGAAACGTCAGACCCGCAAACCTTTTTCACCAATGCCAGGGAAGAGCGCAGTCGGCGCTTCCTTAGCCAGATGATGTGATCGTGTAATCGATTTTCTCATCGTCCGAACAACAAAAATCTCTGTAATAACGCTCCAGTTCGTCGTAAGCCGCGTCGTAGCTATCGAACGTCAGGGATGTGACCTTGTCGGAGAGCCCATCACTGCGGACTAAAACAAAGGTGTTGTTGGGCCTCGGGGCCTCAGGCATCACACAGGGGAAGACGTTGGAGAGCCCTTTCTAAAGCTGTGATCTCGCGTTCAGTTTCTAGCCAGCTTTCGTTGTCCATCGGTAGCGATTCCACTTGCTCGGCGAGCACCGTCATCAAGTGTTCGAACCGTCTTTGGAGAGTCTTGCGAAGCATGCGTCTCTTGTAGACGGTCGCCAGCCTGGCACAGCGTGCGGCGCCTTCTATGTTTTTGAGGTGTTTTGGCGGCGTGTGTTCTGCGGTTCCTGCTTGAGCTGCTTCCTTGTTTGCTGATCGGTTTTTGGATTGGTGGGCATCATCCGAATTTGGCTGGACGCTTCGCGGTCCCGCTGGTGCGATTTGGTGTGCCCATCAGCGTGATGGGTCTGTTGTTGAAAAGTGGCCTGCATGGGGACGTGGTGCAAGCTGCTGGCATCGCCGTGTTGGCGGTGTCCACGGTGTTGCTGGTGGGTGGGTGGCGAGCCCAGGCGGGTGGAGGGCTCGCCACCCCTTCGCTGTTGCTGGGGAGCTGCATTGGTAATACGGCTTACTTCGGTGTGCCCCTGGCTCTGGCCTTTTTGCCGCCCGAGGCTCTAACGATCACCATTGGCTACGACCTGGGCGCAACGCTGCTGACCTGGAGTGTTGGCCCCCAACTGCTCGGGGGTGCTGCCACCAGTCGATGGCTGGCCCTGCGCCAGCTGCTCGTGAGCATGGGGAGTAGCCCTGCAACGCGAGGCCTCGTTGGGGCCTTGGTGATTCAGGCGACGCCCTGGAGTGCTGCCATTAGCGAGGGCCTCTGGTGGCCTTCCCGAATCGTGATTGTGTTGGCCTTAATGGTGGTTGGGATGCGTCTTGGCAGCCTGACGCGGCAAGGGGAGCCCCCTCGCTTAATGGGGGCGGGCCTTGGCCCAGCTTTGGTGGTCAAGCTTTTGCTCTATCCCTTGCTGCTTTTGATGCTGGGTTTGTTGTTTGGCTTGGATCCCTTGAAGCTTCAAGCGCTCGCGTTGCAAGGAGCGGCACCAACAGCGATATCAATTTTGTTGATTGCGGAGTCCGTTGGCCGCGATCAAGAGCGGGCGGCTGCGCTGGTGTTTTGGAGCACCGTTCTCGCGGTTTTGACCGCTCCTGTTTGGGGTTTGGTGTTGCAGGTTCTTGTCTGAGCTTTTGTTGAAATCACGCCTTTAAAAAATGACGAAAGGTGAGATTGATCCGCATTGTTTTCACTTTGCGGCGTTGGGGCACGCTGTGCATCCAAAGCCCTTGGCAGCCGGGATGCATGATCAGCAAATCGCCATCAGTGAGAGGGATGGCTGCTCGCTTGGTTGGATCGCTGCGATGTCTGAACAAAAAGTCTCGAGTTGATCCCAGGGAGAGTGACGCAATCGGTTTGGTCTGGTCGATCTCCGTTTCGTCATCGGCATGCCAGCCCATGCGGTCGTCGCCATCGCGATACAGATTGAGAAGGCATCCGTTGAACTGAGCCCAAGCGGAGTGATTGACCTGTTCGAGTAACGGGAGGAACCATTCCGGCCAACCTTCCCCAACGTGGATGGCACCGCTGTAGCGGTACTTCAGTCCCTGCTCAGCTACAAAAACCGTCTTACGGGGTACGCGGTGGTATTTCCCAAACACCTGCACGAGCGGCTGCTCCCAGGTGATGTTGTGTTCAAGGAGCTGCAGCCATCGTTGGGCATCGTCTGTCGATAGCCAACTGGGGAACAGCGACCAATCGCGTTGTTCATCGCTTTGCTCATCAGTGCTGATGACTGGTTCCATTCGTGACGTCGGATGACAAGCACGGCTCTCGATGGGAACCCTCTCATACAGTCATATGTATGGGAGCACGCATTAACCAGGACGAATTTCTCAAACGAGCGAAGCAGCGTTTTGGAGATCAGTACACCTATGAGGGAATGATTTGGCGGAGTTATAAAAGCCCCGTCAAAATCCGCTGCACGCACCACCCTGTGCAGGACATCAACATCACCCCTGAAAAGCATTTGCAAACCCTGGGTGGTTGCCGTCACTGCCTGAGAGAACGGCGTGTCGCGTCGTTGGAACGGGAGTTGAATCGCAAATCTGCTGAACGCCCCACCACGAAGCAGGTGTCCAAGACATCATCAAAAACCGTTGCCAAGAAGGCTTTGGTTGATCCGTCGCTGTCTCGGTCTCCCTCTCCGTCTAGATCGAGCTCCTCGTAGCGATCAGTGCTGGGAAAATCTGGTTGGGCCCATGCTCTTGGTTGGTTTCAAGGGGCCATCGATACGCGCTGATAGCAGAACCACAGCCACTGTTGAAACAGGAGATTGCGATGCGAACGCCAGAGTGTTTGTCTGTGGTCTGGATCGAAATTTTCCGGGGGTGGCACATCGCCGCGTGCCTTGTCGCGTTCCATCTCGCCGATGATCCGGCCAACGTTGTACTCGGGATGGCCTAGGTGCATGAGTTGCCGTTGGTCCGGCGTTTCGAAGATTGTGTATCCAACCTTTTCTCCATGGGCCAACAGCCGAAGACGTCCTTGGCGCTGAGCTGATTCCATCGCTGAATCCAGCAGGCCCGCATACCGACTCTGTGGGCAAAGAAATTTGTCATCTTGCGTGCCCATTAATGGATGTCCGGGCACCAAGCTGCGCATTGGATAAATCCCGAACAGCTTTCTTTCGAAGGAGATTTTGTCGACACCTGCCATGTAGGCCATGGCAAATCCAGCCCAGCACAACCCGAGGGTGCTGGCACAACTCTTGCGAGCTTCTTCAATCAGCTTGGTGAGTTCTTTCCAGTAGGTCACTTGTTCAAAAGGCAGGTGCTCGACGGGAGCACCGGTGATGATCAAGCCATCCAAAGGCCCTTGGGATCTGGCTTCATCCCAGGAGACGTACAGCTGCTTGAGGTGCTCTTGGTCCCAGCTTTTATAAGCATGGGAGTTCAAGCGAATCCAGATCGGTTCGATCTGGAGTACAGATAACCCCAAAGGATGCAGCAAATTAAATTCATATTGCTTTCCCAGCGGCATGATGTTGAGGATGCCAATGCGCAGCGGTCGGATGTCCTGAAGTTCCGCCTGTTTGGCTTCAATCCAGGAAATCCGGTTGCGTTCAACCGCCGAGATTTTGTGATAACTCCGAGGAAGAATGAGCGCCATAGATGCTTAATCGAAGCTCAACTCAGGCTCGCCAAGGCCTGTTCGAAATCGGCCTTGATGTCATCAATGTGCTCAATGCCAACGGAGACTCGAACCATGGTGGGGGTGACGCCTGCGGAAGCTTGCTCGTCTTCGCTCAGTTGCTGGTGGGTCGTCGAGGCTGGATGGATGACGAGGGTTTTGGCATCCCCAACGTTGGCCAGATGGCTCGCCAGCTTGAGGCTATTGATGAATTGCACCGCATCGTCGAACCCCCCCTTCAGCGAGAACATCAACATGCAGCCCATGCCGCGACCGGTGAGGTATTTCTTCGCTGCTGCGTGATATGGGTCTCCGGGGAGTCCCGGATAACTGACATGGGCCACCTTGGGATGCCCATCGAGCCAAGTGGCCATTTCCATGGCGTTTTCGGTGTGGCGCTCAACGCGCAAACTCAATGTTTCGATCCCCTGCAGCAGCATGAAACTGTTGAAAGGGCTGATCGCCGGACCCCAATCACGAAGACACTCCACACGGGCCCGTAAGGCAAAAGCAATGTTGCGTTCGTCTGGTAAGCCCAGCATCTTGCAAATATCACTGCCAAAACCAAAGGCATCCCAGTGAACTAAGCCGTGATAAGCCGCGCTCGGCTCACTCATTAGCGGGAATTTTCCGTTGCCCCAGTTGAAGGTGCCGGCGTCGACGATCACTCCACCCAGGGTGGTGCCATGGCCACCAATCCACTTCGTCGCGCTTTCCACCACCACGTCGGCCCCATGTTCAATCGGCCGCAGCAAGGCACCTGCGGCGCCGAGGGTGTTGTCCACGATTAAAGGAATCCCCCGCTCTTTGGCGAGTGCCGATAATCCCTCGAAATCAGGGATGTTGAAGCGGGGGTTACCCATCGCTTCGACATACAGCGCCTTGGTGTTGTCATCGATCTGCGCTGCGAAACTGGCGACGTCATCACCGTCGGCAAAACGAACGTTGATGCCTAAACGGGGAAATTGAACTTTGAACTGGTTGTAGGTGCCGCCATACAGATAGGAGGTGGAAACAAAGTTGTCTCCCGCTTGCATGCAGTTGGTGATGGCCAGGAATTGAGCCGATTGGCCTGAAGCTGTTGCTACAGCTGCCACACCGCCTTCGAGGGCAGCCACTCGTTTCTCGAAGACATCCGTCGTTGGATTCATCAAACGGGTGTAGATATTCCCGAATTCTTTGAGCCCAAACAGGTTGGCACCATGTTCTGCGTCGTTGAAAACGTAAGAACTGGTTTGATAGATGGGCACTGCCCTGGAGTTGGTCGCACTATCAGGCGACTGGCCGGCGTGGAGCTGAAGGGTCTCAAAACGCTGGGACATCAGACCGGATCAATGAAGCACTGATCCAGTTCTAGTCGTCTCTACGTATCTGGCAGCTCTGGTTTGTCGGTTTCTGCCAGGGAGGGGAATGTGGTGCGAATCAGGGTGTGGATTTCGCGATGTGCCTCGCGCCGGAACCCCTCGATTCCATCAACGCTCAGGATTGGGTAGGTGCGATCGCTGGCGTCAACATCGCGCAGATGTTTCCAGCGATTGCTCTCTTTTTCCTTCAGTGCCGTCAGCGCAGCTTGGAAGTCGTAAGCCTTCGTGGTTCCAAGAGCAGCTGCTTGGGAGGCCAGGGTTTCACGAACAGGACCAAGGGCTTTGGCCTTGATGGTGTCCGGTAAACCGAGCACGGGTTCGTAGTGATCGAGGATTCGCAGTTCGGCCTCCAACAGCACAGGCCACGCCCCTTTCTCTCCATCGCTTAATCCCATTTCCGCTTCAGCAGCAGTCATGGCATCGCATTGGAACCGGAGCCAGCTGTAGTAGCTCTTGTCCTTCAAGGACTTTTTGGCAGCCGCTCGCCCAGAAATAATTTTGGGGAGTGCGTTTTCTGCTTTCCGCAGAAACAAGCGATCTTCCCGCTCAAGATTCATGGCCCCCCAGCGCTGGCGGTATTCCCAGAGCTCGACATATCGGAAAACGTCGGCTTCGGACCAGCCGAGGCCCTTCAGTTCATCGCCACGGTGAGAAGTTTCCTTGGGCACCCGTTGCACGCATTACGCCTGCGCTCAGGGTAGGTGTTGATGCTCAATTTGCCGGAGGCCGACTGGTTGGATGGTTTTTGAGGTAGTTCTCAACAGTGATGGGCTTGGTTTGGTGGTAGCCCACTGGCAGCCAGAGGTCGCCATCGGCGGCGTTGAAGTGGATTTCCCAGTGATAAAGCCCGATGTAGGCCAGTGGATCCTCCCGCATCAATGAGGCATACAGCAGAACGGCACGTCCGTAGTAGTCGCTGTTGTTGTACCCCCATAACCCCTTGCTGATATCCGCTAACCCACCGCGTCTCACCAAATAACGGGCTGCAGCTTGGATTGCATCGTGCGGATCGCGAATATTGCCTTGTCCGATTCCTGCTTCCGCCCAGGTGGTGGGCAAGAACTGCATGGGGCCTTGCGCGTTTGCCACTGAAATGCCATCGATGCGCCCCATGCCGGTCTCAACCAAATTCACCGCTGCCAGGACTTCCCACTCAATGCCTGTGGTCGACTCGGCTTTTTGGTAGTAGGTCAGCAGGTTTTGCGCTGGTTCTGGAGCAATAATTCGCCAGGCGGGTAAAACAGTCGGGCGGCGCCTCCGGCCCATCCGTAAAAATTCGCGTCGAGCGGCCAAATGCCTCTCCACCACACGTTTCCATCGCTCGGGCAGTGCAGCAAGCACTTGTGAGGACAGGGTTGGGTTGGCGGAAAGCACCCGATAGATCACCTGTTGTTGATGCCCCAGGTCGGGGAGTAATCCTGCGGCGGTCGCAGGATTCCTTAAAGCGGTCTCAACGGTGTTGAGCAGCGCCGCAATGTCGTTGGGATGGGAGGGAACCCTTGGATAGCTCCTGGCTTTGGCGATCTTGACTTCCTCTTGGCGAGGTGAGCTACCCATCGAGGCAAGCGCAACCGTTTTGGGTTGTTTCAGCACCACCAATGCCAGGGTTGCGGCGGCAGCCACAGCAGCAATCAGAGCAGACCGGCTCCGCATTTCGTCATAACGGGCAGTGGCGTGAGATTACGGCCCATTCAGCCCTTAAGAAAGGTTGTTCGGTCGTGAAAATCAGCTTTCGCTTGATGGCGATGGGCCCAGTAACTCAACCCTGCTTCGCCATGGTCGATCACGGCTGAGAGGTTGACCTCTGGGCACACCCCAGCAGACCACCAGGGCGCCAGGGGAAGGCGGACATCCACGCGAAGATGATGGTGCAAGCGTTGGATGCCAATCTCAGGGTCTTGCTTCAGCGGCTGCGGCTGCTGGCCACTTCGATACCCCTCGAAGCTGTAGACCGCCCAATCGCCATTTGGGGAAAGATTGATTTCCCAATAACGGCTCTGATCCGGCAAGGCCAGAAAGGCCTCGAAGCAGGTGGCTGTCCAGAGCCCATCTTTGCGGTGTCCGTGCTGGGGGCCGTCCTCTAAAGGGGAGGGGAGCACCAGCGTCGATAGTCCGGGGGGCGCTAAAGCAAGCAGTCCATAGCTGAGCTCTAGCCAGCCATTGCTGTTCCAAACGAGCGCTGCACTGACTTGAAGATCACTGGGAATGGAACGCTCGAAGGGTGTTAAGCGCGCCACCTGACGCAGCATGACGGCGGGGCGAGGCATATCTAGTTAGACCACGGGTCGATCACTGAGGCGTTGGATCAGGCGTTGAAGGGCTGGCATCTGATTCTCAATGTCTTGTACAAGCTTGAACTGAACGGCGGCGCGCTGGAGATTGTGGCCTGGTCGATCTGTTTTGAAATAAACGTTCCCCTCAAGATGATCCGTGAGGAAGCGCAGTCCTAGTTCCAGGGGGATTAAACGAATGCAGTCTGGGAGGTAATGAAGATCCCACGACGTCAGAAATCCTTGAGCCACCTCGAGATACCCCTTCAGGATGGCTTCGCAGAGAGTTAAGTCAAAGCGAACGCTGGCTAGATCTGTGGTTTCTTCGCCAGCTGCGTTGCAGCAGGAACGAATGCAATCGCCGATGTCGTAGTGAATTAACCCAGGTTTCACCGTATCGAGGTCAATCAGAGCGACAGCCTTGCCGCTGGCCTCGTCGATCATCATGTTGTTGATTTTGGGGTCCCCATGGATTGGCCGATGCTGCAACTCTCCACGGGCGAGAGCAGCTTCGAGAACATCCACACCCTGTCGACGCTTGTGAATGAAGTCACAGGCCGACTGCTCGGCAGTGCCCAGCCTTGCGTGGGATTTCAACACTAAATCGTAACGATATAGATACTCAGGCGTTACGTGAAAATTCTCAAGGGTGTCGGCCAGCTGGTGAATGGCCAGGTCATGAATCAAGTTGTGGAACATGCCGAGCCCGTAACCCAGCTCATGGGCATGGCCGCAATCCTGAATTTCATCACTGGTGGATGCGGCGCCGATATAAGTGATCGAGCGCCAAAACTCACCGTTGTGCTCAACCCATGCCGACTCTTCGCAGCGGCAGCGCACAATCCGTGGGACTTCCCAGCGACGGCCCTGGAGCTCTGGTGGTGGAGTGGCCAGCCGCCGGTCGATGTGCTCGCCCAGCGCTTGCAAGTTGCGCATCACCAAATCGGGACGTTCAAACACGGCCGTGTTGAGCCGTTGCATCACGAAATGACCTGTTTCACTCGACCCTTCGTGGGTCACAAGAAAGGTTTCATTCACGTTTCCCGAGCCGAGGGACCGAATCGCCGTGATCTGTTCACGGGGATGGAAGCGATCGGCGATGGCTTCCAGGGCCTCGGTCATCAGTAATCGGTAATCGCAATGGTCTTCTTTCAAAACCATGCCGTTAACTGTTGGGATCCCCCCTGCACGGTGTGCGGAATAGCAGGCGACTACGACTTAACTGTCCATCTGACTTTCAATGACCTCCATGAGCTGTAGGTAGGCGGGCACCCCAGCTTCATTGGCTTCATCAAGCGTCACTTCGCCACGCATGGCCTGACGCGCGTTATCGGCGATCACAGCATTGACCAATAAGTCGAGGGCTTCTGGGACCTCGAGGTTTTGCAGAGCTTCGCCGTAGCGACGGCTGTGGCTAGGTCGCACCGATTCTTGGCAATAGCTCGACAATTCACGGCTTTCCGTCATCACTTTGTAAGCGGTTTCTTTGACGCCAGGTCGCCCATAGATCGCCATGTAGAGCAAATTCACCATGGAGGCGTCATGGACTGGGATGGCGTATTTACGAGCGATTTGTGGCCAGTAGCGCAAGGATTTCAATCCTTCCAGGCCCCCCTTTCGCATTCCGGCGGATTCACACCATTCTTCGAGTTCTTCCATGGAGTGAGGACAACGCTCGTGCTCCTGCATGCGCATCGCAAGCACCTGGCCGGCTTGGAAATTACGCGTGGGGCTGCCGGAAACAGGCAACATCATGCTGCCGCGGACATCCGCCACCATCGCTGTGAGCTGGCTGAAGGTGTGGTCCCGCACCTTCTCGAAATCACCGTCTCGAACAAGCGTTGCTTCAATTCTTGGCACCGCATAACCCAGCTCCGTGAGTGGGATCGGTTGCCGGTGGTAGAGCTTTTGGCGATCAGGACGCGCCATCGAAACGGTGGCGGCCTGGTCCATGCACTGATCGAGGAGCAGTGTCAGCAGCGTGGGGAGCACACCCGGATTCTCTTGGTGAAAGGTGTAGCCAAACCCAGCAAAAACGGAGGCCATGTTTTTGGCCGCTTTGATGTATTGCCCTTCAACGTTGTGAACCCCTGCTGCTACTTGAATGTTGGGGGATAGTTGATCGAGTATCTGGGCCCCCAACATCGCCGTTAGGGCATTGGGATGGCAGAAATTGGCGGTGAAGCTATCAAACGGATTTCGAAGGGCCCCGTGCCGATGGAACCCTGAGAAAAAGGCCAAGTTGGGCTCCTTTTCGCAAAGCACATAAGCGTTGTTACTGATGGGGTCGTGGTTAAAGGAACCAGCTAAACAAGCCAGAACCACTTGATCACGTCCCAGCTCTTCCCGTAGACGCGTTGCTTCCAGCAAATCCTCTTCAATGTGATTGCTGTTGGCGCTGAGTACAACAAGCTCACAACGTTGAATGAGATCTTCCAGCGTATTGGGAGTCCGCTCATTGCCCGTTCGGTGGCTGCCCATATCGAGCACCGTTTCCACGTGTCCGGGGTCCATGTTTTTGATGGATTCCGCAGGAAAGGCGCCGAGCAGCTCCCGCCCTGAACGAGGGGCGAGCAACAGCCGTCCGGCCTCGTTCTGCATGGCGCAGTTGTAGGCCAAGGACGCTGGGTAAAGGCCAACGCTGTAGAAGCCAACTTTTCCGGCCGCAACCTCATGGATCCTGCGTCGGATCGACACGGCATCCAAGCTTTGGTCGAAAAAAGAATTACGCATGGCCCCTAGCCTAAGCAGGGTCGTTCGTGAGCCTGAATAGCTCAGGGTTAATTCGATGGCACTCACTCTGTATGGCGGTCCAAAAACGAGGGCCTCGATGCCCCGTTGGTACCTCGAAGAACAGGGGATTGTTTACGACTTAGTCGAACTCGATCTGCGGGGTAATCAACACCGTCAGCCCGACTACCTCCAAATCAACCCCTTCGGAAAATTGCCGGCCCTGGTTGATACCAGTGTTCAATCCTCCGATGGGACAGCCCTCAAGTTGTTTGAATCTGGAGCCATTCTTCTGCATTTGGCAGAACACCACGCGGGGCAGATCAATTCAGCTGCTGAACGCTCTCTAACGGCCCAGTGGTTGCTCTTTGCCAATGCAACGTTGGCGATTGCCCTGTTTGTTCCCAGCAACCGGGAACGAGAATTCCCGCGGCTGATGCAGGAGCTGAATCACCAGTTGACCCCTGGCCATCCCCTCGTCGGTGATCAGTGGGGTGCGGCCGATTGCGCCGTGTCCGCCTATCTCGCCTACCTACCGATCTTTTTCCCCCAGGAAGATCTGTCGCCGTATCCAGCGATCCAAACGTTGATCACGGCCACCCAGCAGCGTCCGGCCTATCGCAAGGTGATGGGCATGGATTGATTGGAGACGGTGTAATGCGAGCAAAGTATTAGCCCGATGTCGCCAACGTCCCGAGAATTGTTGTTGGCGTACCGCTGGCCCGCTGCTGTGGTCGTGTCGAGTGTTGTGTTGGCCGCGACAGCGATTCACCTGCTGAGCAAGCCGATTCCAATTCGGATTGAGGGTGGTTTGCAGGTCGACAAGATCGTCTTACCCGCGAGTGTGACGATTCGATCGAATGCACCCTTGCCGGTTGCCGTTCGTGAAGATGTGGTGATTACAGGCAACAAGCCCTTGGCGGTTCAAGGCCAAGTTCAGGTGGGCGGAGAAGTAAGGGCCAATGTTCGTTCCATTGAAACTCCCGTTCAGGTCAATGCTGCTGTCACGGTGAACGAGATCGTGAACGTGAACGGGAAAGTCAACGTGGGAGGAAAAGTGACTGTTGACGGAAATGTTGGAGCGAAAGTGAAACCCACCTTGCTGCCGTTGCCTTGATTAAGCGAGTTGGTTGCGGGGGGCTGCACCGTCTCCCCGAACCAACCCTTTCTCCCAGCGAGACACTTGGCGAAGGGTTAGCCCCGCAAGGGCTGCAGCGGTGAAACCAACGGCAGTCCATAGCCCTCCCTGGCCTAACCCCACAAGGGCTGCCGCACCCCATAAGACCGCCCATGCCCAAGGGCGAGCAGCGCGGATCCGTTTCAGCGCGGTGGAGCAACTACGACAAGATTTGGTGTGGCTCTGGAAGCGATCCATCAGATCTTCATTTCGTTGACGTTCAGGTAGGAGTTCTCCAGCAAATGGCTCCCCGCCGTTGCTGTTTAGCCAGCGATGCAGTGCGGCAACGTAGACGTCGGCTTTGTTGGGCATAAAGAAAGTTCGATCCGCGGCGGGACTGCCACCAGCTCGCTCCAAGACCCGTTCCTGCCAATGCAGAAAAACTTGATCGTCCTCGAGCACCTTGTGGTTACCAATGTGTTGGAGCCACCGCGGTCGTAGACCGATGAGCAGTTTTGGTGCGGCCGACTGAAATTGAAAGGGAAAGCGGGCAAATAAGCGGCATTCACCGCGTCGGATCGGTACCGCATAAACCACCGTGAGGATCCGGGCGAAACCTTTCGCGGTGAGGTCATGCCACATCAGCTGTGGGGCTTGAAAACGTGTGGTTTGGGAACCGAGTTTTCCTCGACGGGGACCCTCCTCCCAAAACGCGTCAAAGCCGTCTTCAGCTTCTCGGGTGATCGTGGCCAAAACCGGCGATGCATTGCCTCGATTGCCGACGGTCTTGTGGTGTGTGAATGGAACATGACTCACGTCCAGCACGTTTTCCAGCAGGGTCACCGCATCCATGGGGAGGTCGCGAAAGGTGTCCTGCAGCGTCCAGCTGGATGGGTCCTCCTCTAGGGCTGGTACCAGGGGTAAGGGCTGCTGGTTGGCCGCATCCGGGGCTCCCATCCAAACGAACAACAAGCCCTGTCCAGTCGCTGTGGGGAGGTTGGCGCAGCGTGATCGGCGTGCTTCTGGTTTGGTGTTTTCGGTTGCTTGCGGAATGGAGCGGCAGTGGCCCTCCCCATCGAAACTCCAGCCGTGATACGGACATTCCAGAAGGCCTTCGTCGTTAATCCTGCCCTCGCTGAGGGGCACAAGCCTGTGGGGGCAAACATCGGGGAAGACTCGCCAGCAATGTTGTTCAGCTTGTGTGTCCCACCAGATCACAAGGTCTCGCTCCAGCAGTGTGAAGCGGTTGGGTCTGCTGCGATCCAGATCCTGGAGATAGGCGATCGGCCACCACTGTTCTGTCCAAGTGGAGTGCATCAAATCGTCCTTCCAGGACGGTCATGATCGCGCTCGCTTTGGCTTGGTGCGACTTGGCCTGGTGCGACAACCATGGGAAGGTGACGGCCCGATGCCGCGATTGCTGTGCAGCGCCTCAGCCCCGATCAACTGCTGCAGGAGCTCTGTGGTGTTGAGGATCTTTTGATCGTCCAAGACCTCGATGGGGTCTGCATGCAGCTGGTAAACGATCCGCTGACGCGGCAGATGAATGGGGCTTATGTGATGGCTGCGGCTCAGCTGGGGGATTCTTTTGCAGTGCTCACCAATGGTGAGCATGAAGGGCGCCGGGGCGTCAATCGGCTCGTAGAGCAGGCGCTTCATGGAGACCATGATCCAGCGCAAGCCGGGTTGTATTTGCGTGGACTAGCCGCTGGTGGTGTCCAGTTCCAGGATCGCTATGGCCACCTCAGCCATCCGGGCGTGAGTGAGGCAGAGATTGCGTTTCTGGCCGCGGCACCGTCGCGTATGGAAGCGTTGTTGAAGGACGGGTTACCGGAGTTATTTCCCATTTATTCGTTGGAGCAGATTGCTCAGCTTTCCCACGCAGCGGTCCTGGACACCCAGGTGTCTCCGACGGTGAATCTCAATGGGATCTTCGCCTTGATTCCAGGGGACGACGAGAAGCAACGGACCATGCAGAACCTGCTTCAGCGGCTGATGGAGACGTTGCTGGCCGATGCGGTGCAGCAGGGTCTTGAGGGGTCATTTTTTCTACATGTGGCTCCCAACCTTGGGCGCAATGCCGACGGTATGGAGCGTCTGAAGCCAGCGGTGGATGGTGATGTGGGCACCACTGATATTCAGTTCATGCTGAGTGGATCGATTAAAGAAGCCGGCTTGTTGGTGCTGCTGAATCAGCACATGGCACGTCGCTATGGGGAGGTCCCCTTCGGAGACGATTTCAATGTTCGCGTCGCTCCACAGGACCATGACGCGTTGTTGAAGCTTGTGCAGGATCGAATTCCTGCGGAGCGCATGCCCTTGCTTGTTGGCGTGGGTGACACGGTCACGTCCAATTCTTCAGCCGACGGTGCTACCCGGTTGCGGGGAGGCAGCGATCGTGGATTTCTAACCTTGCTGCAAGCGTTGGGGGCCTGGAGCGGGAGAGAAAATCGCGTGGTTTTGGTCGACAGTAGCCATGGCGAAGTAGACCGCCCAAGCCTGTCTGATCCTGCCCTTACGGGTATTTCAGATCCCGACGACCCGCTGCGGATTGATGTGTTGATGACGGCAGGGCCAGAGCAATACATCAACTGGTTCTGCCAATTAGCCGCTCAACGTTCGCCAAGTCCTGCCACGATCTAAAAAGATCAGATCCTTAGGTGTGAGGCCCCATTGACCGTTAGCCCTGCACTGTTTCCACCATTGCAACGGGCTGCTTTGACCACATTGCAGGTCAACTTGGGCTACCGCTGCAACCAAAGCTGTGCCCATTGCCACGTCAATGCCGGCCCCACCCGCACCGAAATGATGACGGCAGAGCTGTTAGAGCTCATCCCCTTGGTGCTTCGTCGGCATGACATTGCCTGTTTAGACCTCACCGGGGGGGCTCCGGAATTACATCCTGGTTTTCGGAAGCTGGTAACCGAAGCGCGGTCGGCTGGGGTGGTGGTCATCGACCGCTGCAATCTCACGATCCTGAATGAACCAGGCCACGGCGATCTTGCTGAATTTCTAGCGGAGCAGGGTGTTGCCGTGACGGCATCCTTGCCCTGCTACACCGCAGACAACGTGGATCGTCAACGCGGTAATGGTGTTTTTGA
>Ga0257106_1000702_pt1 | contig 18570 bp, 17 predicted proteins | sample LP_taG_3_FD_190177 | JGI IMG/M metagenome (GOLD analysis project Ga0257106, IMG submission 190177) | Marine microbial communities from Northeast Subartic Pacific Ocean, Canada - LP_J_2011_P26_10m | ecosystem: Environmental > Aquatic > Marine > Oceanic | place: Canada: Northeast Subartic Pacific...
AGTTATCCACCGTCTTGGGGCAGAGGTCGGGTCGGAGGTCGAACGTGAGCCTGCCCGCGGGGGTGCCCTCGATCTCGACGTCCATGAACGCGCGTCGTCGGTCAGAGGCACACGCCACGAGCGGCGACGAGCGCCGGGGATGTTCGTTGTTGGTTCTTCTGACTGTACGAGGACAGATCGGTGCCCCCGATCGGCGGTGCTTCGATCCGAGACGATGCGGCGCCGCGACGAGCGATGCGGTCGTACCCGACATGGCCCTCGCCGCGGTCGCGATGCACCGAAGGCTGGGTCTATCCCTCGCGACGCGTACCCGCGCGTGCGGGACGTGTTGAGTGTTCAGTTAAAAAAACCACGTTGATATCTCCGCCTTGACACCCTGGAATCTCTTGGAAAGTTCAAACCGAGGGCGCGCGGAGAACGACCTCCCACGGAAGCCATGCCGCGCCGAGGAAGCCCCTCCCCGCGCGACTACTACCGCGACTACAGCAGGTCCGGGTCCCGCACGCCCAGACGCGGGCCCGGCAGCGTCGCATCGCACTCCTCCTACGACAGCGAAGATGAGGACGGCCCGACGCTGTTTGGCAGCATCCTGCGAACATTAATGGCGGGCTCCGCCGTCGTCGCCATCGCGATCCTGGTGCGTGCCGACCCGCCGTGTGCGAATGCGTTCGTATCGACGGTGTAGTGTGGGGTGTGGGGGGCGTTCGCGGCGCGTCTCGCGTGATTTGAACGCCCGCGCGCGCGTCCCCCGCGGTCCGCCCATTGAGCCGATCCCGTTAATTTCAACCCCGACCATTTCAAGCCCGCGCGAACCGACGCGACGTCCCCACCACTCACCGACCGTCCCACCCCCCCACGCCCACACCAAACACCGCAGGCTAAGATCGAACGCGACCAGCGCGACGGGAACGGCTTCCGATCGCGCGCCACACCCGCGGGCACACGGCCCAAGCCCCACCGCATACCGTCCACACCGCACCACACCGAGCGATCACACCCCAAGCCGCACAAGTCTCAAACGCCCGCGCCGCATCACCTCCCGCCGCCTTCCAGGTCCGCGCACGCGGCCCCCAACCCGGCCGGGGCGATGACCGCGATGGGCGCGCGCGGCGTCGACGGCGTCGCGGACTTGGGACCCATGCCGGGCGGGTACAAGGTGAAGGAGGGTGACTGCCTGTACGGGATAGCCGTGCGGCACGGGGTGGATCCGGGCATCGTGGAAAGGATGAACCCGGAGCTCGCCGCGAGGGCCAACAACATCGAGGTTGGCGAGTACGTCCGCCTGCCTTAGGCGTCGTACGGTCGGTTTGGGTCGATTCGGGGGAAGAGCACGAGTGTCATAATATGCGTATCATCACAAGAACCGAATCGCTCCTCCTCCTCGTCAGTGCTGACACTCAAAATAACCAAAACTCACAAATATTTATTTAGATGACCAAAATCGAGACACGGCGCTTATTAGATGGCGAACTCCTCGAAGGCGGGCTGGTCGAAGAGCTGCTCCTTGTCCACGCAGGACAGCACCTTCCCGTTGGTGCTGTCCTTCAGCACGCACTTCACCACGAGCGACGCCACGTCCGCGCGGTGAATCGCGCCGCAGATGTTGACGTCTTCGGTCAGCACGCCGGTGCCCGTGGCGGGTTCCGACTTGAGCCCGCCGGGGCGGACTATGCAAAACTCCATACCGTTAGCCTCCGCGAGCTCCTTGAGCTTGTCCTCAGCCTTCACCTTCTCGAGGAGCACCGGCTTGAGGGCCTCGTACACCTGGGGCGGGGGCGCGCCCTGGGAGTCGCCGGTGCCGATGGAGGTGACCAGCACGAACTTGGGCATGCGGCCCTGTGAACAAACAAAACACGACGTCAACCTGATTGCCCATACGAGAATTAAAATAAACGCACCTGCTCCTTGCCCTTCGCGATGCACGCCTCGATGAGGTTGATATTTCCCTCGGAGTCGGCGGTGGGGTCGGCGGGGGTGCCGCCGATAGTGGACACGACGGCGTCGTACTCCTCAACCTGAGTTTAATTGGGATTAGGAGGGATACGCGGATCGGTCAGCCGGTGTCCTTCGCGGAGAGATGTGTGAATTGGTTGGGATAGAAGCGGGCGGTTCACGCACCATGTCGTAGGCCTTCTTGACGGTGGCCTTGTCGAGGGCATCGCCCTTGGAGAGGAAGGCGCCCATCTTCTCGATCTCGGACCTGTCGTCCTCCTTGCGCTGGAACACGGTCACCCACGTGCCCGCGTCCTTGAGCTGGCGGACGACGTCCATGGCGACGCCCGATCCGCCCGCGACGAGGACGGAGATGTTGTCGGGTTCGAGGTCGGCGCGCGCAGCCTTGGCGCGGACGGCGGCGCGGGCGACGGGCTTGGCGGCGCGGAGCTGCTTATATCCCGCGCGGGACTTGAAGGAGAGGGCCCTGGAGGCGGTGGCGGCTGTTGAATCGGGAGTGGGATGGAAGGTTGGTGGGTGCGTTCGCCATCGGGAAAATGGATATCGATGATGTTACAGGGTTTGGTCGATTCCGACGGTCGGTGCCTTCCAGACATCGCGCGATGTGGTGGCGACGCGTCGCGATGAACGGGACGCGTGGGCGTGTACGCACCGGACATGCCGACGGTGAAAGCGGCCATGATGACTGTTTGTGTGCGGTGACTGGACGAAGGCTGTGCGCTTCGCTGTGTGTCCCCTCCGATCCGAGGCCAAAGCAGAGGGGTGAGAAATCTTGGTGAGAGATCTTGCCAAGTGCGATTCGCCGGTCAGTGATTGGTGGAGAGCAGCTGTGAGCAAACAGTCAGAACAGTTGGAAAAAAGCCAAAAAGTTTGGCTCTCGGCTGACATTTCCGGGCGGGCGCGGCTGGATGACGACGTGGTGGCGCCCCGACCTCGAGCGGATCCGTGCCGAAATCGCGGCCGAGGCTGAGCTCGAGGCTGAGGCGAGGGTCGAGGCCAGTGATGGTGATGGGGCGAAGCAGGGCACGAAGCGGAAGAGAGCCCCTCACACAAAGGGGCCATGCGAGCACGGGGTGAAGTACCGCTCGAGGTGCATGGTGTGCAGCGCTTGTCCGCACGGTCGTCGACGCACTCAGTGCATGGAGTGCGGTGGGTCTCAAATATGCGAGCACGGTCGTCCGCGCTCTAGATGCAAGGAGTGCGGTGGGGGATCAATCTGCGAGCACGGTCGTGTACGCTCTGCGTGCAAGGAGTGCGGTGGGTCTGCAATCTGCGAGCACGGTCGTCAGCGCTCTAACTGCAAGGAGTGCGGTGGGTCTGCAATCTGCGAGCACGGTCGTGAGCGTCATAGATGCAAGGAGTGCGGTGGGTCTGCATTCTGCGTGCACGGTCGTCAGCGCTCTGTCTGTAAGGAGTGCGGTGGGTCATCAATATGCGAGCACGGTCGTGAGCGCAACAAGTGCAAGGAGTGCGGTGGGGGTGCAATATGCGAGCACGGTCGTCAGCGCTATGAGTGCAAGGAGTGCGGTGGTGCAGGAATATGTGAGCACGGTCGTATACGCTATGAGTGCAAGGAGTGCGGTGGTGCAGGAATATGTGAGCACGGTCGTATACGATATGAGTGCAAGGAGTGCGGTGGTGCAGGAATCTGCGATCACGGTCGTGTACGCTCTAAGTGCAAGGAGTGTGTTGGTGCATGACGACCACGCGGTTTCGTCACTCAGATTTCGAGTTTCCATTTCCAAAACAATCTCTCGCCGCGAGGTCCGGCGCCCGTCGCCGCCCCTCCAACACCGCAACACACCCCTCATCATCCCCCCCACCGTCAATACGATACGCGCATCTCCACATACACACACACAACTACGCGGCGATGCACCTGCCGAGGATGCCGCTCACCCTCACCATCTGTTCCTTCGCGCCTTTCCTCATGGCCCGCATCTGGTCCAGCTGCTCCCGTTGCTCCGGCGTGTCCGCGCCGGGCTGCGCCAGGAGCTGCTTCACCTGGTCCTCGAACCCCGCGTCTTGCTCCTCCATCGACGCGAGGAACTTACCGACGTCCTCGCTGAACTGCTCCAAGGTGATCTCCGCCACTTTCGCCGCCTCTTTCACCGCGTTGTTTTCGTACTCGTCGTCGGACATCTTCAGCTCATCCTTCATCTTGAGCTGTTCCATGTCTCCGAGCCTGCGTACGACCTCGTCGACCGCCTCGAGTGACGGGGGCGCGGAGACGTAGGAGTAGGCCTCGACGAGGTACTCGAACACCGCGCGCAGCGTCTGGATCACCTCGTCGGGCTCGCCTTTCTCCTCAGCCTTGGTCAGCGTGGAGAGCGCGGCTTCCACGACTCCCTCGGTGAGTCGCCCGGAATCGACGAGCTCGGTGACCTTCGTCGCGGCCTCCTCGGCGGACTGCGCCTGGAGGATGCCGTAGAAGGCGGTGAAGTCCTCCTGCGAGATGTTCGCGGGGACGCGTTCGGCGGCGTCGACGACCGCCTTGAGGTCGTTCGGGTCGGGCTGCGCGCCGGGGCCGGAGACGGGGATGCCCTCGACGGCGTCCCCGTCGGCGTGGGCGATGATTCCAGATCGGCGGGTGGGGGGCCGCGCGATGCTGTTGCGGGCGCGCGCCGCGCGGGTGGTGGCGGGGTGTGTGCGCGATGCGACGGAAGCGTGGGCGAGCGCGGGGGATGCGGCGAGGGCGAACATCGGTGCGATGCGTGGACGTGCGGCGTCCGCGTCGTGTGAGGAAACCCTGGGTCGGATGGTGGGTTTTTACCAACAGAACTGTCGGCTTTTTGGCTGAGTAGGATTGGCTCGTCGTCACTTCGAGGGGCGCGCGGCTGGATGACGACGTGGTGGCGCCCCGACCTCGAGCGAATCCGCGCCGAAATCGCGGCCGAGGCTGCGCTAGAGGCGGAGGTGAGGGTCGAGGCCAGTGATGGTGATGGGGTGAAGCAGGGCACGAAGCGGAAGAGAGCCCCTTACACAAAGGGGCCATGCGAGCACGGGGTGAAGTACCGCTCGAGGTGCAAGGTGTGTGGCGCTTGTCCGCACGGTCGTCAGCGCTATAGATGCAAGGAGTGCGGTGGGTCACAAATATGCGAGCACGGTCGTCAGCGCTCTTATTGCAAGGAGTGCGGTGGGTCTGAAATCTGCGAGCACGGTCGTGAGCGCAACAAGTGCAAGGAGTGCGGTGGGTCTGGAATCTGCGAGCACGGTCGTCAGCGCTATAGATGCAAGGAGTGCGGTGGTGCATCAATCTGTGAGCACGGTCGGCGTTATAGCTGTAAGCAGTGTAGTAGCCAATAATAGCGCGTGGATGTATAAAATCGATACTCGCCCTCTCAGTGCACCCTCGTCACCCTCCTTCCCTCGGCGCGCTCCTGAATCTCCCCGCGCTGGCTCATCACCATCAGCGCGCGCATCACCGCCCACTCGTTAACCCCGAGCCGCCCGAGGTCCTCGACGAGGTGCCTCTTCGAAGCAGTCGCGCCGATGGCCAGCTTTTGCTTAATCTGCGTCTCCACCAGCATCAGCTCCTCCCGTTGCTCCGGCGACAGCACCACCATCTCCGCGACGCCCGACCGTGCGGCGTCGATCGTGGACACCTCGAACAGCCGCAGCGCCTCCTGCACGTGCTCCTCGGTCACCTGCTTCTGCAGCGTCATCTTCGCCAGCGACTCGCTCACGCGCGTGATGGCCTCGAGCTGACGAACCGTGATGGGAACGGCGGGGGCGCCGCCCTTCTTCGCGCGCTCGCGCATCTCTTGCCTGTACCGCACGTACGAGTCCTCGAGCAACTTGGCGGACGTGGGCACTAAACGCGGCGAGCACGTCGCGCGGCAGTACTCGACGTAGCGCTTGAGGAACTTGACCTGCCTCTCCGCCTCTGGGTTTTTATCCTGGCCGACGGGGACAATGGAGCCGTCGGTGGCGATCTCGCCGCCGTGGCCCGCGTGGATGCCCAAGACGTGATCCGCGATGGCGAGGTCGCGCTCGTACAAACGCTCGTCCCGGACGATGAAGATGAGGTCGAAACGCGATAAAATGGTCGTCTGGAGGTCGATGTTCTCCTGAGCCGTCTTCAGGTCGTCGTAACGGCCCTGAAAAGAATATTTTTGGAAAATGCGAAAAAGGTCAGCGCGCGTCGCGTCGTCGCGCAGCGGGTGGGTCCGAAGGACACGGAGGGTGCGCTAGCCTCGGATATGGATACTCGACCTTAACGGTCGAAACAGTGTCGTCAGGGGCGAACCTCGGATGACACTGCAATCGATATCGTTTCGTCATCGGCCGAGCCGGGAGAAACCCAAAAAACAAAAAACAAAAAAAAACAACGACGACTCACCGAAGGGGGGTTCGCCGCCGCCAGCACCGCGGCCCGGCTGTTCAATACCGTGGTGATCCCAGCCTTGGCGATGGAGATGGTCTGCTGCTCCATCGCCTCGTGGATCGCGACGCGGTCCTCGTCGCGCATCTTATCGAACTCGTCGATGCAAACGCACCCGCCGTCCGCCAGCACCATCGCGCCGCCCTCGAGCATGAAACCCCCGTCAGAGTCCCTCACCACCGACGCGGTCAAACCCGCGGCGGATGAACCCTTGCCGGAGGTGTACACGCAGATGGGCGCGGTCTTCTCAACAAACTTGAGAAACTGGGACTTGGCCGTGGACGGGTCGCCCATCAGGAGCACGTTGACGTCGCCGCGAAGCTTAGCGCCGTCTTGCGTGGTTTTACGAGATCCCGAGAATAGGAGAGTCGCGACGGCGGCTTTGATGTCGTCGGCGCCGAAGATGGCGGGCGCGATCCTCTGCCTGATGTCCGCGATGACCTCCTTGAACGGCCTCGCGGCGAAGGCTTTGAACTCGGTGTGTTCCGCGTCGGTGAAGTGCGCGTCGCCCCGCGCCCCTTCGCTCTCCTCCGTCATGCCCACGACTCGAATGTACGGCGTCGAAATCGTGGACGATTCGTCTCGACCGCGTTTGCCCATACCCATGCCGCGTTGTAAGGTGTACACGCCCATGACCTTGACCCTGGTACCCGGCGTGATGCGCTGGACCATGGTGCGATCGATGTGCAGCATCATGTGCCGCGGCATCTCACCCGCGGGGACGTCCTCGGGGTTCTCCTGCAGCTTCAGCGTCTGCACGTCGCAAAATTTGCTCTTTTCGGCCATCGGGACGTATGGGTCCAGCCCGCAGTCGTTGCCGCCCGGCGCGCCGATGGGTGCGCCGTTCTGGTCGCCGGGCCCGTTGGCGTCGCTCGTGGCGACGGCGCCGCCCGCCTCGCATCGCCTCGGCGGCTGCGCCACGCCCCCGAACCCGGGCTTGACGTCTACGTACTTTAGCGATCGGCACGACTTGCACTGGAGGCACAGCCTGGTCGCCTTGGTCTTGGCCTTGGCGGCCGCGATGACGATGCCGGGGATGTACACCAGCTTGGAGACGTGCGCGCTGTTGAGGGCGCGCACCGACGCCGGGGTCTCGTCGGAGATTAAGTGCACCTGGATCTCCAGCTTGTCGAACATGTCCTTGGAGCCGCCCACACCCGCGACGAGGGCTGTTAACAAAACACACATGTCGTCAGTCTAACTGCCCGTATACACGTATGATGATTAAAATAGACTCACCATCTTTCTGGGGGTTGAGCCCCGCCTCGTTCCGGAGGGACTCGACGACGGCTACCGCAGCCTGCTCCAGGCACGGGATGTATATGTCCGGCTGGTTGCGGACCTCCTTCGCGAGTTCCGGGTCGTGCGCTGCGTTTGGTGATGGATCGGGTGTGGGATGCGGGGGTCAGGTGGGGTGACGGGAACGCGCGATCTGGCGAAGAGGGTGCCAAGGAGTTTGCGTTTGAACTTTGAGGGTGGATATCGGCCTTCGCGCCGGCCCGAATGCGGTGATATCGGTCAATCATCACGCACCTATGATATCATCGAGCAGCACGGTCACGTCACGCGGCGGCTGGTCCTGGTCCAGCTTGTCCCTGTACGTCAGACGCCCGTCCGGGTACTCCGCGGTGGGCTCGCTCCTAAAGTTTCTCAGAAGATCGGCAAACTTTCGCCTCGCCTGACCCGGCGTGACGCCGTCTCCGTCGCCACCGGGGCGACCCTCGCCGTCGCCCAAGTCCGTGTAGTACACGTTCCCTTCGTCGTATCCCGCCATCGTGTATCGTGTGCGATGACACGCGGCGCCAGACGCTGTGACGGGCGAGTTCAAAACCTCGATTGCCAAAAGTTTTACGCTTAGAGAAAACCAAAAACTGCAAAATGGCCGTTTGTTGGAAAAAGCCGTTGTTGACGCGCCTTCGCGCCATTGAGAGGCGCGCGTGGACTCACGAGATGTGGGGCGGATCGCGCGGTAACGACGCGGTGCAGCCGTTCAACTCCGGCGGAGGCGGCGGCACGCCCTCGTTCTCCGTCGGTGGCGCCATGCAGCAGCAGCAAGGCGCCGCGCCCGCGGGCGGTGGCGCGCCCAGATTCCAGATGGGCGGTCAAGCCCCGCAGCAGCCGCAGCAGGGATACGGCGGCTACGGCCAGCAGACGCAACCCACACAGGGCGGATTCCAGCCCCAAGGCGGCTACGGCCAGCAGCAGCCTCCCGCTCAGCAGCCTCCCGCTCAGCAGCCCGCTCAGGGCGCCGGTCGCTTCATGCCCTCGTTCCCTCGGTCGCCCCAGGCGCAGAGGAACCCCCAGTTCCAGGCGGGCGGGCGCGAGCAGGCCATGCCAACCTTCGGCGCTCAGGCGCAGCAGCAGCAACAACAACAACAATCATTCGGCCGACGCGAGGGTGCGCAGCGGGGCCAAATGTTCCAAGGCCAGCAGCAGCAAGAGACGCAGCCGGATCCCAACGGCGTCCCGAGGGACTCGGATCCCAGAGAGATACCCAAGCCGGCGGAGCGTCCTCCCGGCGCGCCGCCGCCCGTGTTTCGCATCGGCGGTGACATCGGAGGATCCGACCCGAACGACCAGTCACCGCGCAGGTTCTACAACCAGGGCAGCCTACAGGGCGGTGGCGCGCAGGGTACCGCGCAGGGTGACGCGGGCGGCGGTGGAGGCGGCGTATCTTCGTTTTTCAACCGAGGCATGGCGGCGGCGGCGCAACGGATGGCCGCGCCCAGGCCTACCGCGATGGCCGCCGGCAGACGCGGCCCGCTGCTCACCAGCGTCTCGCTGCAGTACTACTACTACTTCGGCGTGTGCTGGGACGTCACCTTCGTCCTGTTCACCTTTGTCGTCATGCTGTGGAAGGGCATCAAGTTGCCGTACCCAAAGTACGATTACCAGACTCGCGATTACGAATCCGTGTGGTCCATCGAGTTTGCGTTTCTCTTCGTCTTCATCATGTTCGAGTGGCCGCGGATGTCGCTGCTGAACAAGGCGAACCGGGGGACGCATCACCTGACGATGTACGCGTCCATCGTGTTGGGCGCGCCCATCGTGGCCTATCACCTGTGGGCGATGTTCTCGGCTACTTACGTGTTGCAGATTGACGTCTTCGTCAACGGAGTTTCGTTAGCCTTCATCGGCATGCAGGTGATGCTGGGGTACCTCGCGACCACCGCGTGGCCGAGGGGTACCGTCGCGCAGGGGGCGGCGAAGAGGGTGATCGGCGGCGCGGGGTCGGCGAGCAGGAGGACCGCGGCGGATCCAACAGTCGGAGCCCCCAAGTTCAATGTGGGAGCCGGCAATTAATTAAACTAGCGAAGAGATGTATAAATATCCACAGTGTGAACTCGAGTGACTACCCTTTAGCCGTGTGAATTGACAATTCGTGTTGGGCCTACCTACGCGAGGTAGTTGTACACCTGCGCGTTGGCACGATCGCGCTCGAGGTACTCCCTGTCGATCAGGCTCTCGATCCGCTTCTTCAAATCCGTCGGCCGAGCCGGAAACTTGACCTGCGCCAAGAGCTCCGCTATGAGCAACTGGTGCGACAGCGTCTTGCGCGTCTTCATGATTCGAACAATCGCCGCGTCGATCTGGTACTGGCGGTCCTGGAACACCCGCTCGTTCGTCGCCGCGTTCTCCTCCTTGGTCTCCTTGAGCTGTATGGAGTTCACCTTGATCCGGTACAGACGCTCGTTGAATTGTTCGTTGACGGTGAAAACGTCCCCGTCCTCGACGTCCCGACCCTTGGGCTCCTTCACCAACACCCGCACCTTGCCGCACGCCAGCGACTGGAGCGTCCGCCTGAGCTCCTTATCCTCGATCCCCGTCGCCGCGCGGATCTCCTCGAACGTCAGTGAATCGCTCTGGCCGTTGAATAACAGGCAGACGACAGCCTGGAACAAGGACACCGCCAGTTCTTTCGTGCCGCACTTTGGAAACTCCGCGCGCAACACGCAGTGACCCAACGAGTTCTGCCACACCAGCCTCCGGCCGCCGTGTTTGCCGAGGTAGTGATCGCGGAACGCACCTTGCATTATATCCATCTCGGGAGGTAACGAGACCTCCTGGGTCGGGTACGTGGGCCAGTACCCGGCGGTGAGAACGTTGACGTAGAGCTCAACCCCGGCGGCTTCAATCTTTTGAAATTTGTCGACGTCGGCGCGAAAGGAACGCATGACGTCCCGGGAGATGTCCACATCCTTGAACATGCCCTCGAGCTTGGTGGTGAACTGCGAGCCGCACTCTGCTTTGAGCCGCGAGATCATGCTCTTCTCCGCATCCACGCTCGCGGATTTACCCAGCAGCAAGCGCTTGGCGAGATCTTTTTTGTAGAAAGCCTCGAAGACGTCTTTGCCTTGAATGTGCCGGAACAGCGCCATGGCTCGGTCCAGTACGTGCTCGAGCTCATCCTCCGTCTCGCCCTTACCCGCGCCCCGCAACTTGCCGTCGATGTGCTTGGCGATGAGCTCCGCCGGCCGGTTCGCCCGCTGGTTCACGAACGACTCGAAGCTCTCCTTGACCACGGACGCGAATTGCTCGTCGCCGCCGAAAGATTCCGTCGCCACGTCGTCAGCCTTTTTCTTCAGCTCCAACAACTTACGCACCATGTCCTTGTCGTTCTCCTCATCCTTCACGACGGCGACGCCCCTGGCGCGCACCGCGGACCCGAACGCCGCACGCAGCCGGTCCAAACCCCCATCCACGCGCCTTAACAGCGAATGCATCCGCTTCAAGTTGTGAACGTCGACGCGATCCACCATGGCGTCCAAACCTTTCTCCACGATCCTCCCGGCGTGTCGATCCACGAGCTCCTTCTCAACGCACTGAATCAGCCCGCGACGCGTCCCAGCCTCCAAGTACTCGTCGCACCGCCTCTGTTCCTCATCGAGGCGTCGTTCGCAGTGCTCCAGGTATTCCCCGCACTCGCCGGTGGACGCGAACCGGGTTCCTTCCGCTCGGTAAAAGGATCGAGTCGCTTCGACGAAGAGCCGCTCGAATCGATCGGCGTAGACTCCAAGTGACTGGAACATACGCGTCAGTCGCTTGACCTTTCCCCTGTCCACAGCCTCCCCGTTCCGTTCCTTCTCCACCAACGCGAGGAGCCCGCGCGTCGCCTTTCCGAGCACGTCGTTGTGAGTGGTGGTCGCGCCTGGGATGGCGGTACTCGAGGAGTCGTCTGAAAGAAGTGAGGCTCGGAACAACGCGAGTCCCATGTCCCATAGCGATCGGACTGACTCGGTGCTCCCACCGGGTCTCGAACCCGCGGCGGACGTGTTGGAGCCGGAGAGTCCTTCACCGCTCGCCTGGTGCGCGACGTGCGTGCGGTCCAGGTAGAGAAACAGGGAGCGGATCGTGAGCGTCGCGTCGCAGTGGTCGTTCCACACCTCGTCGACCCTGTTGAGGAACGCGACGGGATCTTCCGTCGCGCCTCCGTTGGAGAGCGTCGCCACCCTCGCCTTGACGTGAGCCTCGCACGATGCTCTCAACCGGGCGTAGAGCCCGGCGCCGAGCTTGTGCAGGCACACGTCCTCGACCCGGCGATACAGCGTCTCGAACGAGTCCGTCACCGGGCGCTTCTGATGGACCGCGTCGACGGCGTTGGAGAGCACGCGCCAGGAGTCCTCTTCGAAGTCGGGCGGGAGCTTTGGGCGCTGCTTGAAGGGCTTGATGGTGAGCTTGCGGGTGCCGCCGGTCTGCTTGGCGGCGGTGACGCGGCGCGCGAGGTTGGAGACCGCGCCGTTGCCATCGCCGCGGCTCGCCCAGTCCTCCATCGCGGGCGCAGCAGTCGCCCCGAGGTTTGCCTTCGTCGATGCCCTTTGGGTCGTCCGATATGGGCCGGGAATCCGATGTGCGATGAGAATTAGGACATTTGCATGTCTAATTGCTCAGTATTGTGTCTAATTGCCCATTTGTTTTGTCTAATCACCGGCTTACCAGTCGATCCTATCAGAGAAAAAGTCAATCCAACGGTTCTTTCAAGGGGGAAATAAACAGCTGGTCAGTGGTTTCGGAGCGCCGACCCATTGACGAACGCGCCGGCGCTCCTCGTGAGCCATGGCATCCAGCCGCCCGAACAGCGCGGCGCCGTCCAAGCGCGGCGCCAAGGATGCATCTGCGCAGAACGAGGCCAACGTCAAGGTCATCCTCCGATGCCGGTGCGTCACCACCCCATCATCTTTCGGCCCGACACCCATTCGTGCCACGGAAAACAACTCCCGCCCCGACCCGACGACGCGCCCATGGACCCACTTCCCACCGCGTATCGCCCCGATACATCGCCCTGATTCCTCCCCCGACACCCAATACGCAGACCCATGAACGCGGAGGAGCAGTCCGAGAACGAGCGCGCCGTCGTCAACACCCGCGACGCCCTCCGCGAGGTCTCAATCACGCAGACGGTCAAGGCGAAGGACGTCGAGCGCACGTACAACTTCGACCAGGTCTTCGGCGCACACGCCACGCAGGAGGACATCTACGACGACGCCGTCAGGCCCGTCGTCGAGGAGGTGCTGGAAGGCTTCAACTGCACGATATTCGCGTACGGGCAGACGGGCACCGGCAAGACGCACACCATGGAGGGCTACCACGACTGGGACGACGCGTCATCCTCGGAGAGTTCCTCATCCTTCGCAGACGCCATGCCGTCCAACGCCGGGGTCATCCCGCGCGCCATGTCGCACATCTTCGCACACCTCAAGGCCAAAGGCGTGGAACACAGCGTCAAGTGCACGTTCTTGGAGCTGTACAACGAGGAGATCACGGACCTCCTCGCGGTTTCCGATCTCGTGGAAGGATCAGTCGAATTCGCAAACGCCAAGGCGCCGAAGCACCCGCTCATGGAGGACGGCAAGGGCGGCGTCGCGGTCAAAGGCCTGGAGGAGGTATCCGTACCCAACCCCGAGACCATCTTCGAGCACATCCGCCGGGGAAGCGCCAAGCGACGCACCGCGGAGACGCTCATGAACAAACAGTCGTCGCGGTCGCACTCCGTGTTTTCAGTCACAGTGCACACCAAGGAATCAACCCCCGACGGCGAGGACGTCATCCGGTGCGGTAAACTCAACCTGGTGGACCTGGCGGGCAGTGAGAACATCTCACGCTCGGGCGCCGTGGATAAACGGGCACGTGAAGCTGGAGAGATTAACAAATCGCTGCTGACGCTGGGGCGGGTCATCGCCGCTCTCGTCGCGGGGGTAAGTTTTTTTTAATTCTCGTATGGGCAATTAGTTGACTGACGGGTAAGTGTTTTGTTTACAGGGTGGACACGTACCGTACCGTGACTCCAAGCTCACTCGTCTACTCCGCGACGCCCTAGGTGGCAAGAGCAAGACGTGCATCATCGCCACCGTATCACCCGCGGCGCACTCAGCCGAGGAGACGCTCCAGACCCTCGAGTACGCCCACCGCGCTAAGAGCATCAAGAACAAACCTGAGATCAACGCGAGGGTGACGAAGAACGCGTTGCTCAAAGATTTGCAAAAAGAGGTGGAGCGGCTCACCGCGGATCTCACCGCGACGCGCGAGAAGAACGGCGTGTACCTCTCGCAGCAGTCGTACGATACGCAAGAGGAGGAGCGGGCGCAGTTGAAGCTGCGCGCGGACACGCAGAAGAGCGCGCTGGACCTGGCCAAATCGGAGCTCGCGAGTCTAGCCGCCTTGTTTGAGGACCAGAAGAAGGCTCACAAGGCTTTGCAGCGGGAACACGCGCATCACGCGGAGAAGATGTCTATGGCGGATGCCGAGATCCAACGCACCAAGGCTGAGCTCAGTAAGGAACACGACGCGCGTGTCGAGAGTGAGTACCTCGCGGATGAATTCGAACGAGCGCAGGAACGGCTGAGGGTGAAAACTAGTACGCTGGGCGAGACGTTGCACGGCGCCAAGGATGAGATGCGTTTACTGTTTGGCAAGATCGATCGCGTCGTCGACATCGACGTCGCGAACAGGTCCGTACTCGAGGCGGTCAAGTCCGACGTGGTGGCGCGTTTGGAGCGGCTGGAGGCGTCGCTGGCGGAGGTGAAGACCGCGGAGGAGAGCGCGAGAGCAGCCGCGGCGAGCGCCATCGCCGAGCTGGAGGGCGCTCGGGTTAAGGAACGCGACGCGCTCGTGGGACAAATCCAGAAGATGCGAACGGACGCCAAGGCTGCGACGTCCAAAGCCGCTGTCGCCGCACGCGCTGCGGCCACGTCCGCGAAAGCCGCGGCGGATGCTGCGCTCGCCGCCGCGGAGACGGCGGCGGCGGCGGGTGCCGATTGCGATTTAACCGGGGAAACCGTGGACGCTCAGATCGTATCCCTGTTGTCCGCGATGGACGCTGGACGCGATGCGGAGTGCGCGAGGTTCAAGTCGCTCGCGGAGACGGATGCGGCTCGGTCTGCGCGGGCTGTGGAGCTCGCGAACGCGCAGGCGACGGCGGCGCGCGAGGCGGCGGTCGCCATGGCGGGCGCCGTCGAAGAGATGGCGGCCTACGAAGTCACGGGGGGAACGCCTGTGATTAAGACGGCGGCGACGATGCTGGCGACGCCGGTGCGTTCACGGGACGTGGATGAGATGGTTCAGGAGAGGGAGGCGACGCTGGCGGCGTTCCGCGCGAGGGTGGCGGCGGGTGAGGCGAGCGGCGGTGCCGCCGAGTCCACGCCGGTGAAGGACGCCGACGAGGATGAAGAAGATGAAAACGCGTCGTCATCTGCCGACGAGGCGACTGACGAGACGGACGAGGAACAGGCCGAGACGCCGACGCCGGAGGTTGTGGAAGAGGTGAAACCGAAGCGTGGGGGACGGGCGGCGTCGACGAGGGGGACGCGTGGGGTCAAGACGAGCGGCATACCTCGCGCGCCGCTCGTTGACAAGAAGAACGCCCAGGATGCGTGATCATTTAGTGGGACATTGTGCACATTTAGTGACCCGATTTATGAAAACTTTGAAGACTGGTTACACGTTGAAGCATCGAAAAATATCTTCGAGGGTGTTATACTCTCGGGTGTTTTGCCCCATTCTCTCATTGGCTCGTGAGCCGACCGCCCAACTCCACGATGGTTCGCAAGCAGGAGTCCGAGGTTGGCAAGTTCGAGTGCGTCCTCGCCGAGCCCGGCAAGGCGCCCTCCGTGGGCAAGCTCCACGTGTACAAGACCTCCGCGGTCTTCAAGGCTGAGATGTTCGGCCTGGACAACACCACCGTGTCCGTGAAGCGCCGAGATCTGACGCACCTCGACGCCACCCAGACGCTCAAGCTCTCCGTCGTGTACAAGGACGGCAAGAAGAAGCTCGATCTGCAGTTCACCAGCACCAAGGCGCCTTTTCGGTGCATCGTGGACGCGTGGAAGCTCGCCGAGAGCGACGCCAAACCCATGTTCGCGGTGCCGCTCCAAAAAGAGGACAAGAACGCGAAGAAGGACTACGGCAAGGGCGTCGAGGGCATCGTCAACATGGTCAAAGACAAGGCGCTGACGTCGTACGAGAGCGCCAACGAGAAGCTCAAGAAGGTCATGCGGGAGGCCACCAAGGCGGGCGCCAAGATCCCGCCCACCCCCAAGCTCCCGCTCATCGAATGCGAAGAGGTCGTCTCCAAGTGCCTCTTCGTCAAGGTGCACCGAGCGGAAAACTTACTCGCCATGGACGCGGGAGACACATCCGACCCGTTCGTCGTGGTGCGATACCGCGGCCTAGAAGCCACGAGCAGCACGATACAAAAGTCACTCAACCCCGAGTTCAACGAGGTTTTCCACTTTCGAACCCCGCCCGGCAAAGTCGAGCTGGACGACGACGACAAGGTTGAGATTGTCGTGTACGATCGCGACTTCGGCGGCTTGAACGACTTTATCGGGTACGCCAAGGTGGACATGGAGGGCGTCCGCGTCGACGAAGGCGCCGGTCGGCCGCCGTACGTCAACAAACCCAAGAAGATTCGCCAGTGGCACGACCTCGAGCCGCTGCCAAAAGACCAAAAAGGTGACTTTTTCGACATGAACCACATGAAGGAAAAGTTGATGTTCTGGGAAGGCGAACGCGGGATCACCGGCCGGGTGTTCGTGGAGACGTGGGTGGGGAACAGGCACGACGAAGAGTTCAGGATCGCGGGCGTGCCCGTGCTCAAAGTTCCCGAGCCCGAGGCTGAGAAGCGAGTGTCGCATTCCGTCGACCCGGTCACCGCGCTCCTAAGGGTCGAGGTGAAACGAGGACGCAAAATTATGAATCTCGACGACGACGGCGGGTCCGACCCGTACTGCGAGGTGGCGGTGGTGGACCCGAAGGGAGTTCGACCGGAGCAGACGCAGGCGACGCACTACATCGACGACGCCACGGACCCGGAGTGGGACCGCGCGTTTAACTTTATCTGCGCCAAACCGTACGTGGACCACCTGGTGCTGCGAGTGTACGACTACGACGGAGCCACCTCGTTCGACGACCTCATCGGCATGGCCAAGATACCCATACACGAGCTCGACGTGTACAGAGGAACGAAACGGCCGCCGGACGAGCGTTGGATCACATTGGTGGACAAAGAAGGCAACGAGGCGAACAAAGACGGCGAAGTCTACGGCGACGTCTGCGTCCGAGCCTACCTCGACGAGGAATATTTCGAACACCTGCACGGAGGCAACGCCACCGCCGAGGTTGGACGCATGACCGTCGACGTCATGCGCGCGACGGACTTACCCAACCCAACCACGACGTTCGCGGTGGTCAAGATGGGACCGTACTGGACGCGGCTGCCGTCCGTGGCTGACAGCGCCAAGCCGGTTTGGAAACAACGGCTGAGGTATCCGGTGTTTGAACCCGCGGAGAAATGCACCGTCGCGCTGTTCGAAGGTACCGCGTCGAGTTGCAAGTTCCTCGGACGGGTCAAGCTGCAGCTGAGCACGATGGAGGATAAGGTTCGGTACGCGGGTTCGTTCCAGTTGATGGCGCGGGATCCGAGCAGCGGCGAGATCAAGAAGACGTGCAAGCTCGAGTGCGGGATGCAGTTCAACTACAAAAACGGCGGTTCGTTGGTGGCGCGTAAGTACCTCGAGCCCACGTTGCCGGATAAGTGGTACTTCTCGCCGATGAGCGACGAGGAGAAGGAGCGTATGATCAAGGCGCACAAGGAGATGGTGGTGGAACGTATGAAGCACTCGTCCCCGCCCATGAACGAGACTGTGTCCAAGGAGCTGCTCGAGTTTGCCAAGCACGAGGTGAACGTGGCTTCGATCAAGTCGTCCATCGCGCGGATCCAGCGTCTGACTGCGGGTTTTGACCAGATCGGTGCCGGTTTAACGTTCGCCCTGAGCTGGCAGAGCATTCCAGCCACCGCGCTGACGCAGTGCTACATCGTGTACCTCATATACTACCCCAACATGTTCATGCCCAGCTTGCTGTGTCTGGTGGCGCTGTATTCGTTGGCGCTGTTCCCGAGCCGATACGGGCGGGTGCTCTCACGTATGGAGGCGGACGAGTGGCTGTCGCAGGGCCTTCCTTTCCCGCCCCCGACGGAGGAGGAGGAGCGGCGTAAGAAGGAGGCGGAGGAGGAGCGCAAGCGCAAGGAGGAAGAGGAGGCGGAGGCGGCCAAGAAGGCTGAGGAGGAGGAGAAGAAATTGGCGGCGCTCGAGGGCGACGCCGACAAGTCCCGCGGGGATCGCGAGAAGAAACTCGAGGAGAAGAAGAAGAAGCGCGAGGCCGAGGAGAAGAAACGCAAGGAGGCTGAGGAACGCGCCGCCGCGCCGAAGGAAGCCTTCAACTGGGAGAGCATCAACCCGCTGGCCAGTTTACAGAAACAGATGGATGAGATTTACGCCATGATCACGATGTCGCAGAACATCCTGGACGAAGCCGCCAGCTGCGCGGAACGCGTCGCGGGTGTGTTGTCCTGGGAGGAACCCAGGGTCACCGCGGGTGTGCTCGTGGTCATACTGGCGTTGGCGTGGGCGCTGGTGTACGTGGAGGTGGTGACGAGGTTCTTCATCAAGATCGTCCTGGGCGTGGTGGTCAAGACGATTTTCAAAATCGTATCCCCGGCGACGATCAAGTTCGGCGTCTCGTGCGGCGTGCTGTTCGCGCTGCGGCACCCGGCGATCCTCCCCGACGAGCAGACGCGGATCCAGATGGAGGCGAGGAAGCGCGCGGAGCGTGAGGCGGCGCTCGCGAAGGAGGCGGCCCTCGAGGCGGCTGGCGTGGACGACGACGACGAGGAGGAGGAGGCGGCGGTGGCGGTGACGGCGCCGCCACCCCCCGCGCCGAGCGCGATCCTCGACCCG
>Ga0257106_1000703_pt1 | contig 18528 bp, 14 predicted proteins | sample LP_taG_3_FD_190177 | JGI IMG/M metagenome (GOLD analysis project Ga0257106, IMG submission 190177) | Marine microbial communities from Northeast Subartic Pacific Ocean, Canada - LP_J_2011_P26_10m | ecosystem: Environmental > Aquatic > Marine > Oceanic | place: Canada: Northeast Subartic Pacific...
AACCCTATACGCTAACCCCCAAACCCCCCAACAGTGGTTTGCATGACCCTAAAGACCGAGCGCGCCGCTCGCACGTAGCGCGCGGGCACGCGCTCTTGCTGCGCGCTGACACTTGCTGCGCGCTGGTCTTTCAAAACATAGACCGTCAAATCCCTGAGTTAAATCCCCCATATAATGTTTCGTTAACAGAATTAGATTAGATGATAATTCCATTAAATATTATGCAGCACAAAATTTAAATATATTATGTCCCATTATTCTGGATTTATTTTGACGGAGCTGTTCGTTCAGAGGTGTTGTTTAACAACCTCGCATGGTTACGGTTGACTGTGTCACAAAGCATCGACAAACGTGTGCGGTCTCGCTCGATAATATGATTTGAATCCTTTCATCATTTTTCATCTCATCATACTACTTTATGGATTGGAATTTCGTTCGAGAAACCTTCCGACGTGACGGGATTGTTACTCTCAACGGGGTTTTGGCGACAAGAGCTATCGAGTCCTTTCGAAGCCAGGTGGTTGACGAACTCAAGGCACCTAAAGCATGCGCCGAAAGCCAGTCGACCCGTCAAGTCGATCTCGCAGATTCCACCACTTGGCCGCAAGGCTCAGCTCGACGGATACTCGAAGTTGTGCCCTCTGGGAGCGGCGAACATTGGGCCGCTCTCACTTCGTCACCGAAGCTGAGAGGAGCTCTTGACGCGATATTGGGGGTAGGAGCTTGGGAGCTTCCCTTGAACGCAGTGAGCGAAGGAAAATGCACTGGTCGTTACTGGTATGCTCCAGTTGTATTCCCCGAAAGTGTCGGGCTGTCCGATGCAGTTGTAGCGAGTTGTGAAGGTAGAAATACCTTGGAAAGAGCAAAAAACGTAAATTTGAGTATTTTGTCTTCAATTGACAATTCTGCATGGCGACAGGGAAGTCACACAGAGTCCGATTCGCTCACGGCAGTAGATAGGAGTTGCTCTTTGCAACTCGCTCGAAATTCCCCTCATCAAGTATGGTGCGATGAACATCACTCCACACTGAAGATCTTGAACGCTATTTACGGCTCGGAATGGAGACAAGTAAAGCGATTGGCTCAGACGTCTAAAGCTTGCAAAGGACAGCAAGTCAAGGCAAGAGATACTGAGTCGTTTTCCTGCGGGCAAAGGCTCGAAAGGACAAATGGCTCACACGGCGGAGGTCAGGACTGCATTAAAACAAAACAGTTTTGGTCTGGCAAACACAAGCAATGTTATAACGATAGGACTACTCACATGACCATGGAATGTTTACCTCCCAAATGTAGGATTTCAAGAAGCTGGGAGCCAGTAAATCGTCGCCGAGTGCGAGGCAAGGGATGGCATGTTGATATTGGACCACGATTTCAAACTACCTGGTCACGAAAACTTTCTGGACATTTCAACCAAGGGGTCATCATACTGGTCTTCTTGTCTAACTCTCGTAAAGGCGTTGGCGGCACTGCAATCATACCCGGCTCGCATAGATGGGTTGCAGAGAAGCTTGCATCTCATGAGCTAGAAGGGATATGTCACCAAGAACTAAACTCATGGGCTATGTCAGCAGTTTTAGAATCGCAACGCTGTGATGCCCTCAATCTAAATTATCGTGCAAACACGAATGAAATATCGAGGCCCCAACTTGGCATTATTGAGCAAATAGTTTGTGAAGCTGGCACTGCCGTCTTGCTTCACCCTTGGCTTATTCATAGTGGGACTACAAATATGGGAAATGCGCCACGGCTGATGATTAATGGCATGGCATGCTTGAAGAAGCATGTTTTTAATGATGATTGTGGGGCCAAAGCCCTGCAAGATATCGATATGACATGCTCACCATTTTATTCTTCGCATGCAATGCAAGTTACGCTCAAGGGTACAATTGAAATAGATAATCGATGTGAAACCATCCTGAGATCGGATGTCGTGCATCATGCGAATCAGCATAAAGTTAACAGAAATCGTTTCTTCCTCAATGAACATAATCTCTTGCAGAGAATGTCTTCGAGATCGAGATTATTTGACAGTGACAAGGACACGATGATGTCGAAGAGCATCGTCAGTTGCCAATCAAATGACACGACGCCATCGTTCCCAATTGTCTCAATCATAATACCAGTACACAATTCACTCGAATGGATTCAAGAGTGTCTGTTTTCCGTTCTCTACCAGACATATAGTGGGCACATTCAGGTGAGTCTCTACGATGATGCATCGACTGATTGCTCAGATGTTGCAATCCATGCATGGACATCACTTTTACAGCAGTTTGGCATATCAATTGTTGCATCAGGACGCTGCTGGGAAAACAATCAGCATGGTGGACTACTCTTCTTTGACAACATTGATGATTACTGTTCATGTCATGCAGGAGGGATAGGTCACGGCAAAAATACAGCAACATCTCAATCCACCGGCATGTATCTTCTCTTTCTTGATGCCGATGACATAATGTTCCCAACACGTTTAGAAAAACAGATAGAACTTTTGGTGAAGAATCCGGGAGCGATTCTTGGAGGTTGCTGGAAACGTTTGCCAGCAGGGTCAACGGAGCAGTATGAACTCTGGGCGAATTTTCTCGATACTGATAAACTTTGGCTTGAACAGTTTCGCGAGGTAACGGTTCAAATGCCAACATGGTGCATGCATCGGTCCGTCTATAACGCACTTGGTGGATTTGTGGAATCGCCCCCTGGGGATGGAGAGGTTGGGCACCAACAACAGCTGCATTCTAGTCTAACCGAACGCAAGAAATTTCCATAGTTTGCATTTGAAGGTCATCCTTACGATTACATTCCACTCCATGTGCGATTGAACCCTTCATTCTGGGCGAGGATTTCATTTTTTTTCAATCTTTCCTTGATGTTTTTGGTGCCATGAATTTTTTTGGTAGGCACTGCTCTCTGGCACGAGCAGGGACCCCAGATGATCCTACTCTGGTCTATCGTTGGTAAGTTTTTCTTACAGGTCTACATGTTTAACAGTAATATCCGGCATGCAGCAGACTTTTCTCCCCTTGTTTTCGACCGTATTCGTTGGTCTCCCAATTCTGGAACATCGCGCGTGTCCCGTAGACAGCTGGCTCGAATTCGCGTGGCTGCATTTGAACGACGCATCTTATCGCAAGGGTCATGGAGCCATTTTGCCATCTGGGGGGCAGGTAGAGATGGTCACTTGTTCTTTTCAGAGCTTAGCGAACAAGCACGAAGTCGAGTCGTTGCTTTCGTTGATCTAGACTCAGGAAAGTGTGGAACTTCGTACACAAACCACCATTGCGTAATTTCGACAACAATACCCATAGTCCATTTCAAAGAGCTTTCGGCCTATCTTTGCAAGGAGAGAGTCGCGTTGAATGACTCTGGTCATGTGCCGGCCGTGGCATGTGTTGCAAAACGACGGAAGGGCGATGGATGCACAGGTGATCTTGAGAACAACGTTGGTACTCTTGGTTTGATTGAAGGGGTGTCACTTTGGTATTGCTATTAAATAGACTAAATCTTAGTTGCTGCCAGCATTGGCAGCTCAAATGATCTATGATAAATAATACCTTCGAAGGTACCTTCGTAGTTCATCGGCGTGGAATTTCTTATTGTTCTCTGATGAGCAGATAGATAGATAACGTACGTAACGAACTTGGCTCACACACGTACACAACAATTTACGTATTTATACTTGCATCGTGCTTGAAGTTCGACGTAAGAAATGTTGGGGATTGCGTGGGTCAATGCCTTCATCCACGGGCCCTTGTGTGATATTCCAAGTATGTCCCCTGAGCTCCAGAGAGAGCAAGCATGGAGTCTTCCCTTCGCTTCACGGTGTCCGAATGGTTGCCAATGCCAGTGATATCATCCTCATCTTCTTCGAGAACTTCTTCCCCAGCAGTTGCTTCGTCAAGCCGGATCAACCTCTCGAGCATATATATCTGTTCTTTGCAAGTGCTAAACAACAGGTTGTACTTGACACCCTCGTCGATGATGTTTGAAACGACTTTAAATGCGTAACCTTGCTGAATCAGGAATTGTTGCCGCTTAGTGGAAAAGTACATTTCCTCGGTGTCAGTCGAGACGAGCGAGTAAAAAAAAGCATTGTGTTCCCTGACGCCAGCCTTTTCTTGCAGCATGTTTTCTTTTGCCGCGACACACTTTGGGCGAAGGATTCGACCGAGCCGCTGTGCCTCCTGTCGACGGGACCCACCATGAGAAGATATTTGAATGATAACATTCGCTTCAGGAATATCAATTGAATTATCCCCGACTTTGGACAAGAATATTGTGTTTACTTCATCAGAATATTTGAAAGCGTGAAGGACACGCGTGCGCTCAGCATGTGATGTATCCCCATATATAAGTGGCCGTCGTAATGCCGTTGCATACTCTCGTAACGCGAAAATATTATCGCTGAAGATGATTACCTTGTCTTTGCGTTGTCCTTCATGAAACTGCATGAGGTATTGACAAGTCATGAATTTATTTGGATTCATGCAGTATAGAATCTGGCGCTTTGCGGCTTGGTCGTTTGACAAGTACTTTTTATAAAACTCTGCAGTCATTGGACACCATACCTCCACGCACTGAACATTTGCGATATGCCCGTCTCGCTGGAGGTCCAACCAGTTTGCCTCGTATAATTTTGGTCCGATGAGAAAATTCAGATGCTCCACTTTCTCATCCTCGCGCACCAATGTTGCAGTAAGACCCAACTTGCAGTGCGCTTTTGTGATACCTATAACTTTGCGGAACATTGCTGCTGGGACAACGTGAACCTCATCCAGCAACATGAGACCCCATTCACGGCCACGCAACTCCGTCAGCGCTCTCTGACTTTCTTCACTTCGTTTTCCCCCTGCACTAACCATGTTGTACGTCGTAATGCACACACATGCTTGATTTTGTGGAGGAAAGCTCTCCTTCACTTGTGATGTGAATCGAACTATTTCGAGCTCACTCAAATTGGTCCAAAGCTTGAACTGTGCTGCCCACTGATCCACAGAAACCGACGATGTACACAAACATATACACGATTTTCGAACGCGGGATGCAGCTGCAATGCCAGTCAATGACTTACCAGCACCACAGGGTAGTACGATGATCCCAGATCGAGCACGCCCATTGCCAAACATCTTACTAAGAGATTTCTCTTGGTATGATCGTATCCGAGTCATTGGCTTCAAGGCAATATCAAGATCAGGATTGTGAGAGTCGTTTCGGAAGTCGTATTCTTCCAATGTTGGGTATCCAAGATTTCCGGGTAAACATCGCTGCTTTACGTGTTCTACACGCTCAGCCATAATCTCAAAAGATGATGTTTGTCGGCACGATTCACACGCTGGTTTCTGTGTTGCTTCAAACATAACAGCATTCTGTATTATCCCCTCTCTATTCAAAGCCTTTTCTACGGTGCCGATTCGACCATGTAGCATGCTTGCAGATTGCTTCTCGGTCACCGCGAGGGTAACAGCGGATGCCGCATTGTCTTCCAATGCACGCTTCACAGAAAAGCCTCCACTTTCCATATGTGTGGTTTCATCATGCTGTTTCATCACCCTCGCTTGGCGCACGACGTCATCAGACAGTAGTTCGCGGAGGATGCGCGGCTCGTCAGATTCCAAGAAAAAACGGTTGTGTTGCAGGACCAGCTTGACTTTGCCATAATTGGTGGTGCACACTTTGATAAAACGAGCAATATCTGCAGGGAGCCGCGTCTTCGATAGCCTACTCAGAACTGAGATAATCGTAGATGTTTCTAATCCTATTGAAACTGCAGCATATAAGGAATGCGGCGTCAGGACGTACTCATGCACGTTTGCAGGGCGGCACACCGGTTCGGCGACTGAAATCAGAAAGTCATAGGCAGCTTTATACACCCCAGAAAATGACTCAAGAAAAATGCGGCCGTCGGAGCAAATCCAGAGTGGTCGGTTGACGTGATCTTCCTTCAAGGATGCATCGCAGTTGTAAAGGTCGGTCCTCAACCCTTCGGCGCCATGAAATGTCTGGTCAATATCTCCGCCGATGAGGGTGATCGGGCGAATATCAACGACGCGTTCACACGTGTTGCCCCCCATGCCACCTTTTCGTTTACTACCTGCTTTCCTCTTCAAAGGAAATGATTCTGGCATTGATTACGACTTAATTGGCAAGATTTGTTGCCATACTTCTTGCTACACCTCGAGGCAGGCCGATGGCTTCATCTAGGCAGGAAACCGCAGAAAGACGAAGGTGAGTCCAATGTCCACAGCCTTTCAGCAGAGAACATTCTGTACACGATGACTGCTGTCTAGCTAGCTAGCTAGCGAGCGTGGCTAGCTACGTGGACCACTCTAACTTGAACTATAAATATCTTATTATTTCGAATTATCATGAATTATCTATGATCTTATTATTATTATCACATAATCTCATATTAATATATATATTATTATGTTACGGTATATATATGTATATTATTTAATATATATATCTGTATTATTATTAGAATTCACAGTCGCAATTTCATAGTGTTAGAACTAATAAGGTTAATCAGTTCTGGGGGCCAAAAGTTCGATTTAAATCTCCCATAGAAATCGAGAATTTAATAGACCATACTGCTCTCATACATGGAAGCCGAAGCGTCGCCTAACCGTTTGCATGTTAAAGTCATACGTAAATCTGGAGGTTACGTTAAGTAAAATGCTCTGTTAGTAACCGTAAATACGACGATATTTCTGTAGAATAGATACTGATTAAAACTGATTCTTTGGTATTTTTAAACATATGATATTTTTATGTTCTCCCCTAATAATTACATATTTTCAGCTGTATTTAAGATTACGTAAAATTATTAAAACCTTATTATGTTTTATTTTATTTTATTTTAACACATGCATCATTCCTGATTATTATTAAAACTTATTATTTTATCTAATAAAAGATCTTATTATTAATGATATTGTTTTGAAGTTTGGCGCGTGGCGCATGTCAGTATTTGCAACCGACCGGCGTTATAGATGGCGATAATGGTATATTAAATATTATTAATATTATTAATACACCATTCCCCCTATATCGTTGACTCGCGGTCGGACCCAATTTCGGTCGGTTGTACTATATTTAGGGTCGCGCGAAGGTATTTTCGTGTTTTTTTTTCCTATGGCGCTAGTCAGGCCAAGTCAGAACGGCGAGCGCGCTGGACCGCTTGCAAAGATGCTGCTGGGCGCCAAACACGGAGGGCGACCTCGGATCATGTCGCGCATTATCGTCGAGGAGTATTTCGCTCTTTGAGTGTTCCCAACGTGTTCTACAGCGATGTTTTACTTTGCCTCAGGAACTCAAGAAACAACGGTCTAAAATGTATGAGATTCACTGCCATATAAATTAAACCGTCAGTTCTTGAGTCGCGGTCAAAGTCTTCTAGTTCAGCTGCAACGCAATATCTGACAATGTGAACTCGGCAACGTTGATACGCACTACTAATGATGACGTCCTCCGTGTTTGGGGCCAAACAGCATATTAGCAAGTGGTCCAGCGCGCTCGCCGTCCAGACTAGGCGCCATAGGAAAAAAAAACCGCGCGACCCTAAATGTTTGGCGCGTAGCGCGTGTCGGTATTTGCAACCGACCAGAGTTCGTATGGTAACTCCACTGCCGACCGAAAGTCAACGATATAGGGGGAATGGTGTATTGTACCTTTAGCTCCAAATAAAGTTAACGGTGGTCAGATCATAAGTTATAATCTTTATTTTTAATATAATAGTTAGGTGGCCCAAGCAACCTGCCTGCTGCTAGCTGGTTGAAATCCAGAATACATATACGAACGAACTAATATACCTTCGAAGGTATTTAATAAATAACGAATTATCTTATTATTAATAAGATCTTTAAAATATTACCTTAATCTTATTACTTCGTATTATTTTATAATATGCATGTAATATTTGATAAGATAATAACGTACGCCGAACAACTGCCCCACGTGCGTGCATGGTCTTGGTCATCGGTTAGTTATTTGCTACGAACGAAGGTGACTTTATATTATTAACTCGTATTAATATTAATATAAGATCTTAATAATATGCTTTTTAAATCTTTTTAATATTATTATATATTCTTACTATTATTTAGCCCCTTATTTAATACTTGGAGTGCCAGGTACCTTCGAAGGTACCTTCGAAGGTACGAAGGTACTTTATTACGAGAAGGCAGTACTCTTTGACAACCCGCGGGGCACCTTCGAAGTGTGCAAGGTCTTCGCTCACTTTGATATACGAACATGGCCCTCGATGTCTCTGCCGTGGTGAAGAAATACATCTTAAAGATGCTCAAAGACTGCTCTGTCGGGATGAAGGCCCTCGTACTCGATGACTTCACGGTCTTTCAACTGCAACAGACTTCGAAAAAGCCAACAATGTATCAACTCAAAACTTTTTTTCAGATGAATGTCGTCAGCGTTGTATTTTCGCAGACGGAGCTTTTGCAGGCGGAGGTAGCAACCTTTAATACGTCTTCACGATATTTTCGGGTCACGAGTTGACGCAAATGCACGCACACAGGTGTTCCTCGTTGAAAAACTTCAGCACATTCCACAAAAAAATATGCAGCACTTAAAGGTCGTTCTGGATACAAACAACTTTTGAAATTTCGGTGTCATTTGGCTCCACAGAAGCATAAAAATCGACGGCCTGATGAAATTAGCACCTTTCTCTGTAGGCCGTTTGCTTTGTAAGACCTACGAAGGAAAACTGCGAGATATTTTGTGAACATCTTAAACAGCATGTATATGGTGAATATTACCTATGTGAGTTGCTCCGCGCACTGCATCACATGGAAAAAGCGGAAATGGGCAGAAGCCACCTAACACAAGTTACGTTATTTATATATTGCAGTCTTCTCGCATCTGATCAAAGAAAACCTACTGCAAATGATAGCAGTCTCAGACGAGCACGAGGTCGTGCAGCAAGTTCAGGAAAGTTGTACATACATGATATAAATGAAGTATGGCGAGTTGGTCACATGACGTGCACCTTTCACACGTCGCAGGAATTGTATGCGAGCTTTGTGCCTGTCGACCCCTTCCTGTTTTCGTTGGAATTTTCACTTGGGGGAGATTATTTTTTGTCTGATGTAAGGGATTATTTCAACCCACTTATTTTATCTCGAGAACAACTAATGATGTCTTCCCTGAGCAGCGAACGATAACTGCTTTGGACCATGTGGTTGAAGGCATCAGCTCGTTACTATTGAGTTTGAAATGGAAACCTACCATCCGCTTTCAGCGAAGGTGATGAAAGTGACAACTTCGTGACTTTCTCTCTGCGCGTACTTCTTAATGTTGCAATTTTCGTGCATCCCAGTTCATCTCGTTGTCAGCGTATAGCGGAGGAAATATATCGCTTAGTGTCTGTTCAGGTGCTGTGTGTCCATAATTATTATGTCAATTTTGGTCGCTTATTTGGCTGTGAACTATAGGAGCCAGGATTGTTTGACTTCAGGCAAACAGCTGGAGATTATCAACTAATCGTCCTCGACAGAATGGAAGATCCTATCACTCCACTTCTATCCCAATGGACATATCAGGTCTTCAATCTACATTTGCCTTGCCGCCCTTTTGAACATTGTGATCAAATTTTTATTGTCTTAAGGCAATGGTGCATGAAATGTTGGGAATAAAGAACAACAAAGTGCTCTTACGAGATTCGCAGAACGATGAGAAGGTCTCAATGTGCATCTAACTATCAAGTGCACTTGAAAGCCTGCGCGTGCTTTATCATCTGGTATCCTGACCCTTCTTCCTCGAGCAGGAGATTGTGATATCCTCCTCAAGTGACTCATTTTATCAAGAAAACATGTTTTCAAACTATGGTGAACTATTTGCAGCAAGCGTACACTTTAGATGACTAACGCGCTAGTTTAACTGCTTCAGGCGACCTTGGGCTCGCAGTAAAACAGTTGGTTGACGACTTTCAGGTCTACACGTGTATTTAAAATGTTTGTGTTCTATAGACATAATATTTGATGTTGATGATGAAGGCCATTTCAAAGATCAATAAACAAATAGAATCTATTGAAGACATGCACAGATTTATTGAAAGTTTCCCTGAGTTTCGTCAACAATCAGGATCTGTAGCAAAGCACGTGAATCTCATGAGCGAGGAACGTTCACAGCAACTTTGCATACACCTGATACATGTGATGTCTTGAAACTGACACTTCCTTCTCTCTTCATGAAATCCATCCTTGCAGCTCAGCAAGACAGTTACCGAGAAATCTTTGATGATTGTTTCTCAAGCTGAACAGGAAGTTGTATGCGGGTGAGACGAAGGAATACCTCGCATTCCTTGTATGCGCTCAGCCGTTTCTTTGTATATTGCCAGGACCGATCGTATGCTTGCTTTCGACTTGGTGATGGAACTCCTTGCTGACAAAAAGGTAAAATAAATATTAGGTCAAGATCAATATATGAACAGCAATGAAATTTGGACTTTTTGCAGATATTACACTTCGAATGTTTCAAACTCGCGCTGTTATTTATTCTTCGTTATGGAGCGGATTCTGGCAGACAGGTTTCACTGCTTTTAGGTTAAACTTCTCAAAACATTCACGTTTATATGGCCAGATGGACGATATCGTGGCTGCTCTGACTCTTCGGGACCTAGATCAGCTCTCTCTTAAACTTATACGAAACATCGGGAAGGCAAGCTCATTTTTTGCATTTGTATTTTTATCATGCAGATGCTTAATGCCTGCTGTTTTCATTTAAACAGATCATGGATGGTGCCATCAATAAAGAGTAGGTTCAACTTGCCACTTACTCTGCGAACATGTGATAATTTTTTTTTCACAGATGTCTGTTTGGGAATCAAAACTTTTTTTCACGAGCTTCCAAATTGGTCGGGGATTTGAAGAGCGCGGAGAATGGTGAGAAAATTTAATTGTATTCCCGTTTCGTCCTGCATCAACTATCTGAAATGACAACACGTGACACCATTTGTGCTTCCAATATTGGCTCCCTTGGAACAGTCTTCACGCAACATCAACCCTTGCTGATGCAGGCAAGGCCTACAGAACATAGTTGAACAGCATTACAAGCGAACTGATGAGCTGTTTCAATAGGCCTGCAATTTGTTTCGACCCTGACTATCGATACTTGGCAACATTTTGAAAGGCAGGCTGAAAGAGGCTGACTATCCTCATGTGGCAGAGGCCGTCACTCCGAAAGACGGGAAATCACATCATATTGTTGTTTTTGTTGTTGGAGGCGTCACATATGAGGAGGCTAGATTTGTAGCGAACGCAAACCAATCTGGTCACGGACTCACGGTTGTTCTCGGAGGCACCACAATCACAAACTCGCAGTCATTTGTGCAGGATCTTCGGTTGATGGTGAACAGAGTAAACTAGATAACTATCGCAGGACATGTCGGGCACTGTACTTGTAAACCCACTCTTAGGCTATGCAGCTGTTGTAGTTGAACTGTGATCAGCCTTTGATCCTGCCTATTTAGTATTTGAAATCAAGAAGTGCCGGGGACTTCACTTTTTCATCTGATTTGCTTTCCCAGGCAGCACAAGCGCATCATTTCGCACTCCACTTCGCTAGCCCTACATCCTGCAGTCTGACAATGCGTTGACGCGCGACAACGAGCCATAAGTAAGACAAAATAGGCGACAGCATGACAATGAAGTGAAATGGAATTTCATCATTCACACACTTTCCACCGCGAGAGGTACACAGCTTTCTCTTAGCTACGTCAGAGCATAGTGACGCGGAGATGTGATCATCAGCTATGTTTATGATATTGCTCTCAATGCATAGCTTAGAACTGGTTGCACCAATCAGGAAAAAAATGCTGGTTTCTGCAAGTTTGTGTCCTAGATTAGAAACTGTGTTCAGTAAAGTCATGTATGTTCCTCCAATGCTTGTGTCGCTTATACGAGAAAAGAAAGCCATGAAGGATACAAAATGGACTGTACTCAACGAAGTGTATGTTATGTACCAGAGTAACAGGCAGCCATAATAGGTTAGTGACACACGATGATCGATCCCCTCGTCTGACGGTACAAGTAGTACAGCAACAGATGCCCCGAGAGCTAAAATTGCACGTGACATCCATGTACGCACCACGCAATCTAGCGGTCGTGAGCTTCCAGTCCAGCGGGAAATCAGTAAAGGCGTTGCGAGACTTACAGGCGTCATACAAGCTGATATAATTGCCAAGTGCTGTTTAGGGATTCCACGCTCCAGCAGCTTGTGTTGCGTCAGGGTTTCTGCGGCTGAGAAGGCTAGAGCACGTGTCAAAATAACAACTGAAAGAGTTTTCACGGCAGGCAATCTTAAGATATTGAATGCTTGCTCATAAGCATGCTTCACTGACTTTATAGGAGGCCCAGAGTTACGTTCACTTGCCAGAAGTACGATTATGGAACTCGAAAGAAAAATAACTCCCCAAAAAAACATGAAGCTATCAAGACCAATGATGCCGTTTGAGTGTAGAATCAAGAAAATAGTGAAGGAGAGAAAAGATCCGGTGGTTTGTCCCACTGAATTGCATGTGGATGCAAGACCGATGTTTTGGCGAGAAAGTAACGTGAGCGCCCAGCCATCCACAGCGATATCTTGGGAAGCCAGAAGAACGTAAATCCAAAAGAAAATAAATGTTAGAGACCTAATATCAGAACCTTCATCGCTAATCAGATAATTAATTTTGCTTGATGTCAATATGAAGGTCAGGCCGACGAGGGCCTGTAGTGGCAGAACCCAGGAACGACGTCGTCCAAATGAGTGGAAGTATATTGAGTCAACGACTGGTGCCCATATGACTTTGAGGCTAAAAGGCCACGATGATAAAGAAAAGTATCCGATGTCCGAGAGCGAAGCACCCCTCTCCTGAAGAAGAAAACTTATGCTCGCGCTCAAACCCATTGGGACGCCTTGCAGCGTGTAAAGGAGCAACAAGAGAAGTAGGCTCTTGGCATCGTGTGAAAATCCAAAGGCGTATTTTTTACCGTGGTTTACATGCGCATCTACATATCTGGAAGTGTCGTCTATTTCATCGCATACCGACCGCCTTGAACGGTCGTAAGAGCTTCGAGTTGTTGGCATTGTTGAGATTCCGATGAATGCGGTCAAACAACGGCAGGTAAAGGCATGAATCCCCACCCGCGGTGCTGCAACGATGCTCTACGAGTATCTCGAATGCCAGGTGATGCTGATTGTTTATTACCTTCACGGCGGGAAATGAAATTCCTATGGTTCGTTCATACATTGATGTGGATATTTAATGAACAAAAGTCGGTCTCGCTGCTCGCTGCCCGGCACTGCATTCGATTGCAGCGCCGCAATGTAGGCACGGAACTCGGCCCTGACAACGCTGCGGAGGAAAAGCGACCATGCGACGTCGTGCCCGTCCGTGTGCAGCATGCAAGCCTCTCCCATGCTTGGCTGCTTGGCGTTAACAACAAAGAAAAACGCCTGTTGTAGAGGTCCTTGAGGGGCAAGTGGGACGGCAGATTAAAGTGGGCAAGTCAGTTATCAGCAGGTAATATTAAATACGAAGGAATATAAACTAGCTAGCTAGCCACAATAATCACCTTCGATATTCGTATTTCGTTCGTTCGTTCGTTCGTGATATAATAATAATAATAATTCTACAGGATCGAACGAGGACGGTTGTTCGCTCCATGTGGGTCGGCATAGCCTGAGAGGGAAGATGGTTGATTATTGTAAAATGCATTAATATAATTACAATCTTAACGCGCCAATAAAAATAAAATTCAATCAAATACAATGACTTATTACTCATACATGTAGTTTTAACGATACCAGATCTTACTTGGATCGAGTATTTGTGAAAAAGGTACTCTTGGATTCAGTGACGTGGGTGAAGGCTTAACCAAGATTTACGAGTTAAAAGAAAAAAGGGAAACCTTGGAATGGGTGAATGTATGAAGGGCTTAAACAAGATTTTCGAATTAAAAAAATAAAATTGGCGACAATGTATGGAACGAATAGACCGTGACGTTTGGTAGATGATACCAGGTGAGTGTGACATTTTTTTCAGTCAAAAATTTTCCGAAATGTGTTATCTTGCGGCTATGCCGAATAATAATCATAATAATCATAATTTTAATAATAATCATAATAATATAATATTAAATATAGAATACCTTCATTCGATTCGTGTTCGTAATAATACAAGTAGGGCTAAACACTTTTAACTTCCACAAACACGAGCGTGTCAGCGAGTGAAGGCCTACTTAGTATGGCCACCAAAAACAGAACGCCAGGGCCGTCTATCGATTGCGAAAATAACTTGAGGCTCAGGGCCGAAGATCTTATATTTTACAGATACGATGACGTACAACAAACCGCGGCTCAACAACAAAAACCTTGGGCGCGGAACCCCCACTTTTTCAAACATGTCCAAGTATCAGCACTTGCGCTAATCAAAATGACGTTGCACTGCCGCTCTGGCTCTAGCCTTGAAGTAATGGGGATGTTACAGGGGAAGACTATCGACGATACATTTGTCGTATTAGATGCGTTTCCGCTTCCAGTCGAGGGCACGGAAACTCGTGTCAATGCGCAAGCCGAGGCTTACGAGTACATGGTAGATTTCGTGCAGTCCAGCAAGTCGGTTGGTCGTCGAGAGTACGTCATAGGGTGGTAGGGCTGTCTGTTTCTTTCATTTTTATGTCGAAAATGGCTCCGTCGGTCTTCCTCTGATTTATAAACTCGACACCTGGCTCCCTACATTAAGGTATCACAGTCATCCTGGTTATGGCTGCTGGATGTCTGGTATTGACTGTTCAACTCAGACACTCAATCAGCAATACACCGAACCTTTCGTTGCCATCGTACTGGACCCCGTTCGCACCTGCATCGCTGAGAAAGTTGATATTGGTGCATTCCGAACATATCCGCATGGTTACATGCCGTCTGACAAACAGTCAAAGTATCAAACCATCCCCTTGCATAAAGTTGAAGATTTCGGGGCCCATGCAAACAGATATTACTCACTCGGCTTATCACTTTTTAAATCAGGACTCGATGCTGCCTTCTTCGATTTGCTTTTGGGTGAATACTGGATAAGCGTGCTTTCGCGCACTTCTATGCAGATGAATAGAGCATTCCTGAAGGGCCAGATTTTCGATTTGGCCAAAAAGTTAGAGACTAACGCGAGTGACACAGAAGTGATTGAGAGATTGAGAAGAAGCTCATCAACCAGCTCGCCATTCCCAAGAAAATCACCAAGAGTTGTATCTTATGCGGCATATGCCATGCGCGATGCCGCAAAAGTTACCATGCAAAATTCAAAAGAGTTGGCTTCCCAGTTGCTCAAACTCTCCGTATTCTGCAACCAACCCCTGCTTGAGAAGGGCACAGGGTACCATCGCTTGAGTCGCCTCAAAGATGATTCAATCAGTTTCGAAGTAAAGTAAAAACTGCATTTGATGTGAGCTGCATGTCGGCGTGAAATACTCCATAACAAGATGATTTCTTCTTCGATTTTTTAAAAGCTAGTGATGAAATAGTCACTCGCAGTCCTGATAAATCCACGGAGTCCCTGTCGGTCTCTAGGAACACTAGACAAGGACCTGTCGCGACCTGTCACGAGAACGCGACAGAGCTTCGTTCACACAATAGGCGGCGGCGCGACAGCTGCACCTGGTTCAAGATGGGCTATTCGTGACGTTCCTATCAGACGCTCCTTATCGAAAAGTATGTACATGTATCAGCAACAACTTGGATTCAAATCGCAGCTGACGCACCGGTAACTCGTCGTCATCTTTTCCCTCGATCAAGAAGCACATGTCAACCACGAGAGTTCGAACATAGCTGCAAGAAGGTGGACCTCAGTAAGCGTTGGAAACGTCTGTTAAGTTGCACATCAACGTACCCAAGAACAAATCGCACTATGTTGTTTGCGACTGTGCTGCTACCAATATCAATGTCTATCTCCATAAATTTCGGAGAAGAGTGGTATGTCACCTGTAGAACAGAGTATTCTGCCCTTTTTATCTGATAATGAAAACGGGTTCACTCTTACTTTTAGTGCCCTGCCGACGATCAAAGGCTTAGTTCCGACAGCACGTTGAACAACCCATGGCCCCTGAGACGAATAACTGTGCGTGACACGAAAGAAATACCTCAATTCAGCAACAGACACACTACCAAGGCAACATTTGGAATCAGTTTGAGGCGACTATTTCGAAACTGATTTGTTCCATGGATAAATCGTCCAAAAAGGGATTTCTGCGCAAAGTTACAGCTTTTAGCAATCCCGTAATTGTTAGTTTGTACTGATGCTGTGTAGGCGACCTCATCAACGGGATATTGCAGGACATAATAATATACGATCGAAAAATGTCTGGAGCCTGGAACTTGAATGTTGACAGCAAAGACAAATTTATCAGTTGATTCGTCTGCCTGTTGGCCAATACGTCTGGTGAAAACCTTGAGGAAAGAATCAGAAATACAAGATGGGAGCGAACCAATATTTTCTTTTGGCATGTCCCTGTTGGCCTTGCGCACACGTTATCTATGCGTTGAAAGTCTACGAACCAATCCACTGCAACTAGCTGTGCAATCGGTTCTCCCGCTGCAATTTTCTTTCCATCGCGCAGATAGTTAGCCCCTCGGACTCTAAAGTTGTTCCCTTCAGGACTACACCAACAGTTAGAAGATTTATACCCGATTAAAAATGGCCACGCTCCCTACAATAATGCACATCATGATACTCCGTGGGTAGAAAAACAAGGTGCAGAGATGGAGCACAATCACAGAAGCGCAGGATTTCTTCGAAGCTGCATCCCAACTTGTACAAACCTTTTCAAGGGATCCGGTTAGCGACTGCGTGCCTACACACTTTTGAGGACCACTCTTATGATACGGTTCATCATCTTTTGAGAAAGTTCCAAACGTATTTCTATGATCCTGACATCGGTAGTGCTAAGAGTTAAGATCAGGGCTGATCAGAGACCTGCAGATATCATTGACTTTACCTGGTCAGGCGAACGCTGGCAACATCGCCTCAAGTCATCAAGCTTTGCACTGAGCAATAATGTTTTTGTGAACACTCCTAGGCGTCAGAAATTATTTTGAGATTTGTCTTGATATATATTTAGCATTGTGTTGGCCAAAAGCTTTTAACCTGTGTGGTGGTGTTGCTGCAGAGGATTATTTTGATGATGTACAAGTACTTTTGTAACTAAACAAACAGTTGCATGGCAAGGATCATTGACGATGCCAAGTCGGAAGCGATGACTCCTTCTCAATTTCAGTGGTGATAGGATCCAACCTCCGCATATGTGTCTTTCAAGATTTGACGAGTCAATCAGGACCTGAAAGTACTCAGATCAGGCGAAGATGTAGCGATGCATCGGATCGCAGTCTTTCAGGCGATCGAAATCGGTAAAGTTCTCTCACCTTGGAGTGAAGATGGGTTGTCATGATTATGATAAATTTGCCATCGGGTCCACGAGACCAAACTCTCCTGATTTCCGATTTATGTGGAATACCCTATACCATAATTGTCACTAAAACGAGCCGTTCTTCGAAACAGGTTACAGTCATCAGAGTTTATGCGGCGAAACAACACCTTCTCTTTTTGAGCAAGCTCAACGATGTCTGTGAATTTGTCAACACGTTCAGGAACGAGACACCGATCGAAAGTCGTATCCCATTCCAAGCGATTGTCTCCAACGTCCATCAACCGTTGGAAAACTTGCTCAGGCTGCGTCAAAACTATGCCGACACCCTGAAAAACTGGGACTCTTAGGGTGCTTTGTCCTGCTGACGTGCTGCAACGACAGTTCAAAAACATACCTTTGCGCCTCGCATTTGGAATGAGATGTGCGGGGGAGTGCTACCAACACCTCGGAATTGCGAGCGCGTTTGAAATATCCTCCAGCCAGCTTCCTGATTGGTCAGTTCCCATTTCGTTTCATCGGACGACGCCACGAAACGTTTGAACTCCTCTCCGGCCAAAAGTTTCAGGAAAAGAGAAAGGCAACATGCCGGTCAAACGCACCTGGATAAGCTGTCCAGAGCCAATGTCCTGGATCATTTATCGGAATGCCGACCTATTTTCGAAATAGCCGCGGTCCTCAGGTATGGAGGACTGCTTCGTTTCTTGCAGATACCTTTCTCAAACTTCAGCGCCCTCAATCACAGACTGTCCTCAACACCGAACAGGATTTCAACACGAAGGTATGATTAATCTTCGCAACATATGTTTCGGACTAAATAATAAATTATACCTTCGTACGGTTTCGTAATAATAAGCAGGTTTCGAAAAATAATAATATATAAAATATGGTAATATATATATTATGACAACGAAAATGAAAGTATGTACGGTCGAATTTAAACCATCGTTCACGAGTAAACTATTTATAATAATACTTGAGAAACACTTGTTGTACTTTCATTTCCGTTGTCGTAATAGACCATTCCCTATATCGTTGACTCGCGGTCGGATCTGATTTCGGTCGGTTGTAATATATTTAGGGTCGCGCATGTTTTTTTTTCCTATGGCGCCTAGGCAGG
>Ga0257106_1000704_pt1 | contig 18516 bp, 5 predicted proteins | sample LP_taG_3_FD_190177 | JGI IMG/M metagenome (GOLD analysis project Ga0257106, IMG submission 190177) | Marine microbial communities from Northeast Subartic Pacific Ocean, Canada - LP_J_2011_P26_10m | ecosystem: Environmental > Aquatic > Marine > Oceanic | place: Canada: Northeast Subartic Pacific...
TTCCCCCGACCCGATTTTCGGTCCCCTTCGAGTCACAGAGCGTCGGGAATCGTTCGTCATGGGGGCGACCAGATGCCCTCGCGGCAGCTCTTCGGCTCGAGTGGATTTGATCGAGATCACCTCACCGGCTCCGGGAGGCGCGCGGCGCCGCGGGCGACACGGTGCTCACCGCGCAATGCATGAGGCCGTATGTGCGACCAAGCCCGGACAGCCCCCTCGGGAGGGACATTCCAGGGGGTGTTTCCTCGAAGTTGGTCGCACATACGGGACCTCAACACTAATGCGAGCCCCTCGTCGGTCGCCCCCCACCGATAACGGCCGTTCTCGTCGTCCACGGGCTGCCCCGACGCGAACTAAGTTGCTCCCCATCGACCGATGGTCTTTCCCGAGCGACTCGCAGCCGGACCCAAGGCGCGACATGGTCCACAGACCGAGCGCCGCGCCAAGTCCTGGAACCGCTGCATCGCGTGCCAAACCTGGGCGAGGTGGTCTGGAGTCAACCAAGTGATGTCACGCCGAGCGTCAACATGGCAGAGTATCGACTGCAACTCGCAACCAGTGTACTCTTATGGCCGACGCCTTCGTCGAGGCCTGGGCCGCGTCGGCCTCCGACAAGGCGCGCATCGAGGCCTTCGCGGGTTGGCTCAAGGCGCGGCGGCCCCTCGACGCCGGCGCGCGCCACGCGGCGTTCCGCCTGCGCGCGGCGCTCGCGACGCTCGACGAGGAGGCGCGGGCCTGCGAGCGGCCCGGGCGGCCCGCGCGCGCGGCCGGATCGCCGCCGCCGCCGCCGCCGCGGTCGCCGCCGCGGTCGGGCTCGGCGTCGGCGCTCTGCCGGTCCGCGTACAGCGCGCACGAGGGCTCCGACGACATCTGGCTCTTCGGCTACGGGTCCATCCTCTGGCGCCAGGGCTTCGAGTTCGAGCGGGCGCTCGTGGGCCACGTGAGGGGCTACGCGCGGCGCTTCCACCTCGGCGACACCGCGCACCGCGGCGTGCCCGGCGCGCCCGGCCGCGCGGTGACGCTCGAGGCCGGCGCGCCCGGCGACGTCTGCTGGGGCTGCGCGTTCCTCCTGCCCGCGGCGTCGGCGGCGCGCATCGTCGAGGGCATGGACGTGCGCGAGGCGGCCTACGAGAAGCGGTCGCTCGACCTCTACGGCCGCGTCGGCGCCGCGCCCGTCGTCCGCGACGTCATCGCCTACGTCGTCGCCGACTGCCCGGCGAAGCGCGCGGCCGCGGGCTACCTCGGCCCCGCGCCCGTCGCGGCCATCGCCGCGACGATCGCGGCGTCCGCGGGGCCCTCGGGGCCGAACGCCGACTACCTCAAGAACCTCGACGCGTGGCTCCTGGACCACGGCGTCGAGGACGACCACGTCCGCTCCGTCGCGCGCGCCGTCCACGGGCTCGAGGCGGCGCGCGCCGCCGCGGACGGCGAGGCCCGCGTCGGCGACGACGGCGGCGGCGCCGCCGCGCCCGGCGTCCGGGGCCGCGTCGTCGTCGACGCCGGCGCCGCGGAGGTCGTCAGCAACTGCGCGCGGTCGCTCCTCGCCGTCGGCGTCGTCGACGTCGTCGGCGACTTCGCCGCGGGGGACGCCGTCGCCGTCGAGACCGCGCGCGGCGCCGTCGTCGCCCGGGGGGCGGCGTCCTACGCCGCCGCGGACCTCCGCCTCGTCCGCGGCTGCCGGAGCGCGCGCTGCGCGGCGCTGCTCCCCGCGCACCCCGGGGAGCCGGGCGTCGTCGTCGCCAAGGGCCGCATGACCCTGGCCTAAGCGACCCCCCCGGGCGGCGCTCGAGCGCTAGAGCGCGAGCGCGGCCGCGTCCTCGAGCTCGGCGGCGACGGCGCACGCGTCCGTCGCGTAGGCCGGGAGCCCCGCCGCGGACGCGCACGGCTGCGCGGTCGCGAAGTGGCCCCCGCCCGGGCACCGCCGGCAGCAGGCCGGCGCGGCGAAGTGGCGCGCGGCCCGCTTCTTCGCGAGGTGGGGCCCCAGGAGCGCCGCGCAGTGGCCGAAGCGCGCCGCGGGGCCCGCGGCGGCGGCGGCGGCGAAGCCCGCCCACCAGGCGAAGTCGCAGTGCTGGCGCTCCGCGACGTCGGCGCTCGCGGCCTCGGCGTGGGCGGCCCAGGGCTTGGGGCCCGGCGCGTTGTAGTGGACGAGGGGCAGCGCCGCGTAGGTCAGCGACGCGTAGGAGCCGAGCGTGAGGCCGTAGTAGTACCACATGAGGCCCTGGCCCGTGCCCGCGCCCGCGAGGTCCCACGTCCGCGACGCGCGGCCCGTGACCTTGGCGCAGGACCGGGGCACCGGCGGCGGCGCGCCCGGCGGGTCGAAGGCGCCGCCGTCCCAGAGGCGCCGCAGCGCGCCGCCCGCGTCGCCGACGCCGTCGAAGCCGGCGGACGCGAACGGCTCGCGCGAGCTCCGGCAGGGGCACCGGTTGCGCACGACGACGTCGTTGAGCGCCGCGAGGTGCGCGCGCCCGGCGGCGCCGTCGCGGCCCGGGCGGACGACGAAGACGCCGCTGTTCACGGGCGCGGTGCACGTCCGGTAGCCGACCTGCGCGGAACTCGCGTCGTCGCCCCGACTTCGACGCGCGCGCGCGTTCGAACGGTTCGACGCACGTTCTTCGGCCCTGCTTCGAGAACTCGACGAGAGCGATCGATTCGTCCCCAAATCGGCCGAATCGACTTCGATGCGGCCGAGCTCGAGCGCGTCGAAGCGCGGTCGGGACGTCCCGAACCGGCGGTCGACGTCCGCGCGGTCGCCGACGAGCGCGGCGCCGCGGCTCAGCGCGAGGAGCGGCGCGAGGGGCGCCGTGACGACGACGTCGAGGTCGAGGAAGAGCACCGCGTCGTAGCCCTCGAGGCGGTAGGCCGCGAGCTTCATGTAGTTGAGGTTCCGCCGGAGGAACGGGTACGCGCCGTCGAGGAGCCTGGGCAGGACAAGAGAGATCCAACGTCGCTTCAACGTGAGTGTTCCGCGCGCGCGTGTTCCGGAAAAAGCATCCACGCTTCGAGACCATTCCAAGAGATGATCGCTCGTCCAAAAATCAGCCGAAACGAGCGGAAAACGGCCGAGATATGAGCCTTTGAAGTTGGGAATTTCGCTCTCTTGTCCTGCCCTGCGAGGAGCCAGGGCACGAGGTCGCGGACGGACGCGCGGTCGCGCGCGTCGCCGACGAGCGCCGCGAGCCGCGCGACGAGGGCGCCGTGGGCCGCGCGCCAGCCGGGCGGCGCGGACCGCCACGTCGCCGGGTCGTGGGGCGCGCCGGCGCCGAGCGGGCCCGCGAGGAGGACCGCGTCGCCGCCGAAGCCGCCCGCGCCGCGCGCGGACGCGAAGAGCGCGAGCGCGGCGCAGGCGGACTGCTGCACGAAGCCCTCGTCCGCGGCCTTGTGGCCCGAGACGACGAGCGCCGCCAGGGCCACGCGCTCGCCGCGCGTCGCGTTCGGCGACGCCGCCGGCGACGCCGCGGCCAGCGACGCCGCGGCCAGCGACGCCGCGACGACGACGCGCCACATGGGTCACCGACGGGGCGACTAGGCGCGCGCCGTCCGGGCTGCGCCCGGCGCCGTGGGGGCTGCGCCCGCGCCGCGCATAATTATTTGTTCAAGGAGGGATGGTGCTGTCGGCAATTCTCTATCGGTGCTGTGGACGTTGAAGAGCTTGCTCTCGCGCGCCATGGCCATGCCTCGACGCGACGGAGGCCGTGCCTCGACGGAGGCCTCCGCCGTGCAGGCCGCGGACCCGTGCCTCGACGCGACGGCCCTCGTGGACGGCGCGCCGGCCGTGCTGTCGTCGGCGGCGTGGCACGCGCTGCTGCACGGCGGGCGCGACGCCTTCTCGAGCGTCGAGGAGGCCGAGGCGCTCGCCGGCGCGGCGCCGCTGGCCTGGGACGCGCTGCTCGACGCGCTGGCGCTCGTCGCGTCGGCGTGCCGCCGGTGCGCGGCCTGCGCCGACGACCTCTTCGGCGCCGGCGGCGCGCCGCTCGCCGCGGCCGTCGCGGCCGCGGCCGCGCCGCTCGACGCGTGCCGGCGCCGCGCGGCCGCGCTCCGGGAGGTCGTCGAGCGCTACGGCGCGGCGGCGGCCGGCCGCGGCGGCGACGCCGCGCTGCGGGACGCGGACGACAAATGCGCGGCGCTGCTGCGGGACCTCGCGCGCGACTGCGAGGCGCTCGGCGAGGGCGAGGCGCTCGTCGCGCCCGCCGGCTGGGCGGCCGGTGACGGCCGCGGCCACGCCGTGCTCCTCGTCGTCGCGCGCGGCGGCGGGGCCCTCGGCGGCGACGGCTGGGGCGGCGGCGGGCCCGGCGCGTGCTCCGTCGCCGTCGTCAACGGCGGCGCCGACGGCGACGGCGGCGCGTTCCACGGCCGCGTATCGGACGCGGCGTCGGGCGCGGAGCTGCGGCGGCTCGCGCTCGCGCTCGGCGGCGTGCCGCGGCACCGCCTCGCGCACGCGGCGACCTGGTTCGTGCTCCTCCGGCCCCTGCTCCTCGGCGCGGCCGGCGGCGACGGCGGCGCGCGGCTCCGGCGGCGCGCGGGGCCGCGCGCGAGCCGGCCGGGCCACGGCGAGGCCTGGGACATGGCGGCCCACTTCTACGCCGAGTGCCTGCCCTTCCTCGACGACGACGGCGCCGCGCGCGACGACGACGGCGGCGTCGGCGCGCACGACGACGCGGTCCGCCGCCCGGGGCCCGCGGCGGCCGCGGCGGAGGCGGCCGCGTACGCGGCGCGGTCCGCGGGCGCGCGCGACGGCGCGGCGGCGGCCGCCGTGCCCCTCGCGGCGCGCGCCGTCGCCCTCGCGGCGCTCGCGGACCAGCTCGACGAGGTCGCGCGCCGCGGCGGCCGCGTCGGCGACGGCGCGGCCGCGGCCGCGCGGCGCGCGGCGCGCGCGCTCTGCGGCGCCTGCGCGGACGCGCACGCGCTGCGGCGCCGCCGCGGCCTCGAGACCCGCGCGCCCTGGCTCGCGCTCGCGCTGCGCGCGGGCAAGCGCGCGGCCGCGCGCGTCGCCGCGAGCCTCGCCGCGCGCGACGCCGCGGACGCGGCCGCGCGCCACGTCCGCCTCGAGGACCTCGACGCCGTCGCGCCGCCCGCGGGCGACGCGGCCGTCGACTTCGGCGGCCCCAAGTCCGGGCGGCTCTGGGCCGCCTTCGCGGGCCCCGGCCTCGCGGCGGGCGCGCGGGGCCGGCGCGCGGGCCTCGACGCGCGAGCCCGCGAGCTCGACGCGCTCGCGGGCGCGCCGCGGCGCGAGGCCCTCGCGCTCCCGCTGGACCTCGCGGCCGTCGACTTCCCCCCCGGCGCCCGCGCGGCGGGCCTCTTCGGCGCCGCCGCGCGCGGCGGCGGCGCCGGCCTCGAGGCCGCGGCCGACGCGCTCCGGCGCTGCGACCGCGCGTGCGCGACGCTCGAGCGCGGCCGCGGCGACGCGCCGCGCGCGGACGCGGCGCGCTTCGCGCTCGTCTGCGACCTGTTCCTGCGGCGGCTGCCCGCGCCGCGGCCGCCGGGCCGCGGCGGCTTCTGGGCCGGGGCCCCGCGCCGCGAGACGCAGCTCGACCTCCTGCGGTCGCTGCGGCGCTGCGCGCTCCACGCGGCCGCGGCCGCGGCGGCGCTGCCGCCGTCGCGGCGCCTCGACGGCGAGCGCGTGCTCTGCGTCGCGGCGATCGCGGCGATCGCCGACGCCGTCGCGCGCGCCGCGGCGTCGGACGCGCCGAGCCCGCTCTCGGCCTTCTACGGCGCGCACGCGTGCGCCGCCGTCGCCGACGGCGCCGAGCCCTTCGGGTTCCTGCCGCGCGACTTCGCCGCGGACACGGGCCGCGCGCTGCTCTGCGACCCGGACCTCGTCGTCGCGCGGACGGCGCTCCTCGACTACTTCCGGGAGATCCGGCGGCTCGTGCCGCCGCGGAACCGCGTCTTCGACTGGGAGGCGACGGCCGCCGACGACGCCGCGGGCGACGGCGGCGGCGCGCTCGCGCGGCTGCTCCTCGGCGCGCGCGGCGCGGGCCAGGCGCCGGCCGGCGGCCTCTTCCTCGGCCTCGGCGACGCGCGGCTCCTCGACCGCCTCGCGACGTCGCTCGGCTACGCCGTCGCGGCCGGCGGCGCGAACCTGCCGGACTACCTCGCGGGCCGCGACGGCGCGCTCCTCGACGACCTGCCCGAGCTCCGCGACCTCCGCGACGTCGTCCTCGTGCTCAAGGCCTGCACCGCGGCGACGGCGTGCTGGGCCGCGGGCGCCGGCGGCGACGCGGCGCCGCGCTGGTCGCGCGGGGGGCCGCGCGGCGGCGACGAGCGCGCGCGGCGCGAGTACCGGCTCGCGCACTTCGACGCGCGGCTCTGCGACGCCGTCGGCGCGCCGCTCCGGTGCGGCTTCCTCGGCGGCGACGCGGACCTGGCGACGCGGCCGCCCGGCGGCGACGACTCGGACGACGACGACGGCGGCGGCGGCGGCCGCGCGCCGGCGGGCTGGCGCGGCGCGCTCGCGCGGGTCCGCGCGGCCCTCGCGGGCTACGCGGCGCCGCGGTGCCCGCCGAGCGGCGGCGACCCGAGCCACCTCGCGGGCGAGCTCGTGGCCACGGAGGACGACGTGCTCCACCTCCCCGCGCTGCCGGGCGACCTCGGCGCCGCGCCGCGGCCGAGCCCCGGCGAGGCGCGGCTCCTCGCCGGCGACGCCGCGGCGGCGCGCGCCGCGCGCCTCGAGGCCGAGGCCGCGCGGCTCGCCGCCGCGGGCGACGGCGGCGCGCTGCCGCCGCGCGACGTCGAGCGGCTCCTCTGCTACCTCACGGCGCCCTACCTCCGCCTGCCCCTGGTCCTCCGCTTCTTCGCGGACGCCGTCCGCGTGCGGAGCCTCCGCGACGCGCGGCTCCGGGCGACGCTCGACGCCGTGCTCTTCGAGTGCGGCGCGTGGCTGCCCGCGGGCGCGGCCGACGACGCCGTCGACGCGATCCCCGCGCCGCACCGGCGGCTGCTGCGCACGCCCTGCGGGGCCCTCTTCAACGAGCTCGTCATGAGCCCCGGGCCGACGTGCACGGCCGTGGCGCGCCTCCTCGACCTCGCGCTCGGCCTCGACGCGGGCCGCTGGGCGCCGCGGGGCGTCGCGGAGCTCGTGCTCTTCGCGACGCGCGTCGCCGCGCGCGCGCTCTCGTTCCTCGCGGCGCTGGACCCCGCGCCGGCGCGGGGCGGCGGCCTCGGCCGGCGCGGCCGCGCGGGGCTCGCGGCGGCGCCCCGGGGCCTCGAGGACCCGGCCGACGGCGGCGACGCCGCGCGCGGCGTGCGCGGCGCGGCGCTCGCGGGCCTCCGCGACGCGCTCGCGGGCCGCGCCGCGCCCGCGCTCCGGCGCTGGCTCCCGGGCCTCCTCGCCGCGGGCGACCGCCTCGGCCTCCGGCGGGCCTGCGCGGTCCACGCGCACGCGCTCCTCGTCGCCGCGGCCGTCGCGGACGCGGGCGGCGGCGACGCGCGCGGCGACGTCGTCGCGCTCCTCGGCGCGCAGTGCTTCCTCGGCGCCTACGACGACCGCGCCGACCGCGACGACGTCGCGGACGACGGCGACCCCGCGGCCGCCGCGCGGCGGGGCGAGGGCCCGCTCGGCGTCGACGACGGCGAGCTCGCCGGCGTCTGGCAGCGCCAGCGGCTCCGGGTCCTCGGCTGGCTCCGCGCGGGCCTCGGCGCCGGCGGCCCGGCGCACGGCGCGCTCGAGGCCGTCGTCGACGTCGTCGCCGCGGCCGCGCGCGGCCGCGGCGCCGCGGCGCCGGGCCGCGCGGCGCGCGCGTGGGCCGAGCTCGACGGGTTCCCGGGCCGCTTCTCCCCCGCGGAGGAGGCCGGCGACGACCGCGGCGACGGCGACGGCGACGCCGCCGCCGCCGCCGCCGCCGCCGCGCCGCCGGCGGGCGGCGGCGGCGACGGCGACGACTACGGGGCCCACCTCCGCGCGGCGCTCGACCGGCGCGGCCGCCGCGCCGAGGTCGTCGACGTGCAGCTCGGCGAGTTCTCGCTGCGCCAGCGGCGCCTCGAGGCGCTGCCGCGCGACGTCCGCGACGACGCCGACGCCGCCGCGGCGCTCGGCGGCGGCGGCGGCGGCTGCGGCGGCGACGACCCGCTCCGCGCGGCCGAGGTGTCGAGCGCGGCGCTCCGGCGCCGCTGGCGCCTCGTCGGCCGCCGCGTCGACGTCGTCGCCTGGGCGCCGCCGCCGCCGCCCGGCGGCGGCGACGGCCTCGCGCCGCCGCCGCCCTTCGACGTCGCCGCGCTGCGCCCCCTCGCGCGCGCGGGGCCGCGCGAGGCGTGGGTCGGCGCCGCGCTCGCGCCGCTGCTCGGCGACCGCGCGCCCCTCGCGGGCTTCGCGCTCTTCCTGCCCCGGTCCTTCGACGCGGCGGCGGGCTTCTGCGCCGTCGTCGGCTTCCTCGACCGCGGCGGCGCGCGGCGCTGGCGCGAGTGCCACGCGGGCCGCGGCGGCGAGCGCGGCGGCGCCTTCGTCGAGGTCTACGAGGTCGCGGAGCACGGCCGGTCCTGGTGGCGGTCGCTGTGCTACACGTCCGACGCGGGCCGGTCGCTCGGCGCGCCGCGCCACTCCGAGGACGACTTCGAGGACGGCGGCGACTGCGGCTGCGAGGCCTGGCCCCTCGCGCGGGGCCACGCGGGCGGCCGCGGCGCGCCGGCGCCGTCCGTCGACGTGAGCCGGCGCGCGACGCGCGGCGGCCGCGCGGCGACGCGGCAGACCCGCGTGCCGGACCGCCACCTCCGGGGCCTGCTGCCCGACGCGCTCCTCGACGCCTACGCCTTCTGGCGCAACGCCGACGACGCGTCGCTCTGCGGCTACGCGCGCGCGGCGCCCGCGGACGCCGTCGTCGTCGTCGCGCTCGACGGCGCGCCGGCGCGGCCGCGCGTCGTCGTGACGCGGCGCCGCGTCGAGCCGGGCGCCGGCGGCCCCGACGACGCGCCGCCGCTGCCCGACGGCGGCGCCTACGGCGGCCTCGCGGTCGCGCGCGGCGCGCCGCGGACGCTGCTCCGCGTCGGCGGCCACGGCGGCCACGGCGTCGCGGCGCGCCTCGCGCGGCTCGACGCGGCCGCGCACGTCCTCGTCTGGCTCGCGCCGGCCGCGGGCGGCGCGCTCGCCGTCGACGCCGTCGAGCTCCCGCGCCTCGGCCTCGCGCTCCGGCGCCGCGGCGCCGCGCTCGCGTGCGCCGAGTACCCGGGCTTCGACCTCGCGCCGCGCGCCGCGCTCGGCGCGGCCGACGACATGGACGTGCCCGGCGACGCATTGGCGCTCGTCGCGCCGCTGCCGAGCTGCCTCGTGCTCCGCGACGCCGAGAGCGGCGCGACGAAGGTGCTCTGCGGCGGCCGGGGCCGGCCGTTCCGCGGCCCCGGCGGCGCCGCCGTGCTCCTCGACCACGGCGACGCGCGCTGGGCGGGGAACCCGGGCCACGTGGCCTTCGACGTCGACGCCGTCGGCGCGGCGCTCGTGCCCGCGACGCCGTCCGCCGCCGTCTACCTCGCGCTCTGCCTCTTCCTCGCCGACCGGCTCGGCGACGGGCCCGCGGCGGCGGACCTGCCCGCGCGGTGCGTGGCCGACGGCCCGCGGCCGCCCGAGGTCGACGCCATGCTCTCGGCGCTGTCCGGCTGCGGCGCCGACCGGCGCGGCGACGCGGCCGCGGCGCGCGTCGGCCTCTCGCTCGCGGCGCTCGAGGCCGGCTGCGACGGCTTCCTCGGCGCCGACGACTGGCCCTGGGCCCTCGCCGAGGAGCTCCCGCTCGCCGTCGCGGCGCGGCGGACCGACGCGTGGCTCGACGACGACGCCTGCGGGCCCGCGCTCGACGCGGCGCTCGACGCGCGGCGGCCGCGCGGCGGCCTCGGCTTCCCGGCCGACGCCGTCGACGCGCCGGCGCGGCGCGCGGTCGCGAACCTCCGGGCCGGCCGCCGCGGCGAGCCCTGGGAGCCGCTGCCGGCCGCCGGGGACGCCGGCGCGCCGCTCGAGGACCCCTGGGCGCCGCTCGCGTGGCCCGAGGACCGCGCGCGGCGCGCGCGCGCGGCCGGCGGCGGCGCGCCCTACGCGCGCGCGGCCGGCTTCGCCGGCGGCGACGGCCTCGGGCCGAGCCTCGGGCTCGCGGGCGGCCGCGCCGTCGCCTGGCTCCGCGCGCACGCGGGCTTCCGCGGCGCGGGCGACGCGCCCGGCGCGTGGACGGTCCGCGGCGCCGCGGGCGACGCGGCGCGCGGCGGCGCCGTCGACGCGTCGCCGCTCGGCGCGTGCTACGAGCTCCTGACGGCGGGCCTGCCCTTCCGCGTCGGCGACCGCGACGGCGGCTTCGGCTGGGGCGTCGCGCTCCTCCACGTGCTCCGCGGCGAGCTCGCCGGCGCGGCGCTCGACGACGGGTCCGCGCTCGCGCTCGCGTGCCTCGGCGCGCTCGCGGCGCGCGCGGCGCTCTGCCAGGGCCTGGGCGCCGCGGGGCGGCTGCCCCGCTACGCGCCGCCGGCGAGGCCCAAGGGCGTCCTCGAGTCGCTCGCGGCGTCCGGCGGCGACGCGACGGCGCGCGCCGTCGCCGCGCTCTTCGCCGGCGCCGCGGCGGAGCTCCGCGGCGCCGCGGCGCGCGGCGAGCTCGTCGCCGGGCCGGCGCCGCGGCGGCCGGGCGCGCCGCGGCGCGAGGTCCTCGCCCGGGCGCCGCCCGCGCGCCGCGGCGCCGCGCCGCGCGCGGCCGTCGACCTCGCCGCCGCGCGGCGCCACCTGCCCGACGGCGCGCGCGCGCGCGTCGACGCGGCGCTCGTCGAGGCGTCGCTCGGCGACGGCCTGCCCGCGGGCCTGCTCGTCGCCGCGCCGCCGCGCGGCGGCCCCGCGCCGCTCGCCGCCGCGCCGCCCTACGAGCTCCCGCCGTCCGTCGTCGCGCGCTACCCGACGGCGGCCGCGCACGCGCGGCGCCTCCGCGCGGCCGCGGGCGAGGACGCGGCGGCCGAGGCCGCGCGGACCGTCGTCCACCTCGCGGGCCTCGCGCCGGGCGCGCCGCCGGCCTGGGGGGCCGCGCGCGCGGCCGCGGGCCGCGCCGCGGCCGCGCTCGGCGCCGTCGCGGCCGCGGACGCGCGCGCGGGCCGCGTCGCGCGCCTCGCGCTGAGCCGCCTCGCGAACGCCGACGGCCGCGACGACGACGCGGCGTCCGTCGCGGCCTGGCACGGCTTCGCCGCGGCCGCGGGCGCGCGGCGCCGCGGCCTCGGCGACGCGCTCCGCGGCGGCGCGGCGGGCGACGCGGCGTCGCTCGCCTGCGTCGTCGCGCTGCTCCGCGGCCGCGCGGCCGCCGCGCGCGCGGCGCGGGGCCGCGCGGCGCGGCTCGCGGCGGCGGCCGGCGCGGCGTCCGGCGCCGCCGCGTGGCGCGAGCTCGTCCTCGAGGCCGCGGGCCTCGCGGACGCGCTCGGCGAGCGGCGGCGCCACTTCTCGCGCGCGGGCGCCGGCGCCTACGCCTACGACGCGGCCGCGCTCGCCGCCGAGGCCGCCATGGGGCTGACCCTGCGCGGCGGCCAGGCCGCGGCGCTCGCGGAGCTCGCGGGCCGCGTCGAGCGCGGCGAGAGCTCGCTGCGCCAGATGATCATGGGCAGCGGCAAGACGACGGTGCTCACGCCCGCGCTCGTCGCGCGCCTCGCCGACGGCGAGCGCCTCGTCGCCTGCGTCGCGCCGCCGGCGCTCCTCGTCTTCACGCGCGCGGCGCTCGAGCGCGCGCTCGGCCGCGCGCCGCTCGGCCCGCGGCCCGTCGCGACGCTCGACTTCGGGCGGCGCACGTTCATGGGGCCGGGCCTGCTGCGGCGCCTGCGCCACGTCGCGCGGCGCGGCGGCGCGGTCCTCGCGAGCCCGACGGCCGTCAAGGCGCTCTTCCTCAAGTCCGTCGAGGTCGCGCACCGCCTCGACGAGGCGCTCCGGTGCGCGCGCGACGCCGCGGCCGAGGCGGCCGCGGCGGCGACGCGGCGGCGGTCGACGTCGGCCGTCGCCGCGTTCTTCGGCGGGGGCGCGGCGCGCGCGCGCGAGGCGCGCGCGGCGGCCGCGCTCGGCCTCGACGACGGCGCCGCGGCCGCGGGCGCCGCGGCCGCGGGCGACGACGGCTACGAGCAGTTCGCGAGCGACGCGGCGCTGCGGTCGCTCCGGGCCCAGGCGCGGGTCGCCGCGGACGTCGCGGGGCTCCTGCGGCGCGGCGTCGCCGTGCTCGACGAGGTCGACGTCGTCCTCGACCCGCTCAAGAGCGAGCTCAACTGGCCCCTCGGCGCGCCCGCGCCCCTCGACTTCACCGAGGGCGACGACCCGCCGGGCCTGCGGTGGCGCGTGCCCTTCCTGCTCCTCGACGCCGTCGTCGCCGCCGCGGCGCCCGGCGACGTCGCCGCCGCGCGCGTCGCCGCGGTGCTCGCCGCGCGCCGCGCGGGCCGCGACGCGCGCCGCGACGCCGGCGGCGACGCCGGCGGCGACGACGACGACGACGACGACGACCTCGCCGTCGACGACGACGCGCTGCTCCACGCGGACGGCGACGAGCTCGCGGAGGCCGCCGCGCGGCCCGGCGGCGCCGCGCCGCCGCGCGGCGGCGGCGGCGGCGACGACGAGGGCGTCGCGTCGCGCCTCGCGCTCGCGGCGGCGCGCGCGGCCGTCGACGCGGCCGTCGCCGACGGCCTGCGGCGCGGCGCGCTCCAGGCGCGGCCCCACGCGACGCTCGTGAGCTCCGCGTGGTACGCCGCGGAGCTCCGGCCGGCGCTCGCGCGGCGCGCCGCGGCGCGGCCCCCCCGACCCGACGTCGGCGCGCGCGCGACCGGCCGGCGCGCGCCGGCCGCGCCTCGAGCGCTCGACGAGAGCCGTCGGGCGCGCTCGGCGCGAGGCGCGCGACGTCCGGCCCCGGCGCACCGGTCGACGCCCCGCGCAGGTGGGTCGTCGCGCTCCTGCGGTCGCCGACGCGCGCGGCGGCGCTCCTCGCCGGCGCGGCCGTCGCCGGCGACCTCGGCGGCCTCGGCGACGACGAGGTGCTCGCGTACCTCGGCGCGCCGGCCGCCGGCGGCCCCGACCGCGCGGCCGCGGCCGCGCGCGTCCGCGCGCGCTGCAGCGACGGCCAGGCGAAGCTCCTCAACCTCTACGACGCGTGGCTCGGCCACCTCCTGCCCTTCGCGCTCGGCCGCGTCGACCGCGTCCACTACGGCCTCCTGTCCGCGGGCGACGTCGCGCGCGCGCGCGCGCGCGCGGCCGCGGCCGCGCCGCGCGGCGCGGCGGCCGCGCGCGCGGTGCCCAAGGCGCGGCGGCTGCTCGCCGTGCCCTTCGTGGGCAAGGACCGCCCGAGCGACGCGTCGGAGTTCAGCCACCCGGACGTGCTCATCGGGCTCACGATCCTCGCGGTGCGCCACGAGGGCCTCCGCGACTCGGACGCGCTCTGGGTCCTCGGCGACCTCCAGCGCCGCTTCCGCGCCGAGGCCGGCCCGGCCGCGCGCCGGCCCGCGGCGCGGGCCTACGCGCGCTACGTCGAGGGCGCCGGCGGCGCCGTCCGGGGCGCGCGCGCCGGCGGCGGCGGCGTCTGGCCCGTCGACGCGCTCGACCTCGGCGACGGCGCGATGGTCGGCCCCGCGGTCGCGCTGCTGCGGCGGTCCGTCGCGTGCGGCCGCGACTACCTCTGGCGGCGCTGCTTCCCCGAGACGCTGACGATCCGGCCCTCGAAGCTCGCGGCGAGCGGCCAGGAGCTCGGCGGCGCCGCGATCTTCGGCGCGCGCGTCGGCTTCTCGGGCACGCCGAACGACCTCGTGCCCGCGGAGCTCGGGCCCTGCGCGTTCGAGGCCGCGACGGACGGCCGCGTCGCGCGCGTGCTCGGCGACGCGCGCGTCGTCGCGCGCGTCGCGCTCGAGGCGGGCTGGACGCCCGCGTCGCTCCTCGGCCGCGTCGCGCGCGAGGCGCGCGCGCCGTACCGCGCGCTCGTCGACGCGGGCGCGCTCGTCACGGGGCTGTCGAACCGCGAGGCCGCGGCCGCGCTCCTCGCGGGCGGCCTCGGCCACTGCGACGGCGTGCTCTACTTCGACGAGGAGGACCGGCCCCGCGTCGCGCGGCGCGGCGGCGACGACGCGGCCGCCGCGTCGCCCGTGGCGGCCGCGCGGCGGTTCACGTTCTACGACCACGCGCACTGCACGGGCCTCGACGTCGCGCAGGCCGCGGACTGCCGCGGCGCGCTCACGCTGTCCAAGGACTCGACGTACCGCGACCTCGCGCAGGCCGCGTTCCGCCTCCGGCGCCTCGGCGCGGGCCAGACGCTCGCGCTGCTCGTGTCGCCGGAGCTCGCGGGCTGCCTCGCGGAGGCGCGCGCCGCGCCGCGCGCCGCCGTCGCGGCCGCGCTCGGCGACGACGCCGCCTGGCCCGCGCTGCTCCGCGAGCTCCTCGCCTGGCTCGCGGCGAACGGCCTCCGGCGCGAGCGCGTCAACTTCTTCCTCCTCGCGGAGCAGTCCGTCGCGAACGTCGCGCGCAAGGCGTCGCGCCGGGCGGGAACCGAACGGAGGCGGCGCGACGTCGCCGCGCGCGCGCGCGGGCGGGTCCGACCTCGCCTCGCTCCGGTCCGAAGCGCGCTCGCCGAGAGACCACGATCCATCCGAACGTCGGCCGAAACGACGTCGGCGTCGCCGAGATCGAGAGGCGCGACGTTTCGCCGGACGGGGCCGCGCCACCGGCCGTGTCCCGCGCAGGTCGCGCACCGCGAGCTCCTGGGCCGCCACCGCGACGTCGGCGACGCGCGCGCGGGCTCCGGGGCCGCGTGGCTCCGCGCGTGCCTCGACGTCTTCCGGACGCGCGGCCCCCGCGCGGAACCCGCGGATCCTCCGCGCGCGCGCGCGCGACGGGCGCCGCCGCGCGCGCCTCCGCCGCGCGTCGCGCGCGCGACGAGCGCCGTCGCGTCGTCCCGACGTCGGCCGCGTCGACCGCGCCGGCGCGCGTCGGCGCGCGGCCGGGGCCCCCCGAGCCGGCCGGCCGGCCCGCCCCGCAGGCGCGTCGCGTTCGACGTCGAGAACGCGGTGCCCGCGCCGCGGCCCTGCAGCGAGCGCATCGCCCAGCTCGTCGAGGAGCACGCGGACCTCATGACGGACGCGCCGGACTTTGGGGCCGCGCAGGCCGCGCTCGCGGCCGTCTCCGCGGCCGAGGCGGCGGCGCGCGCGCCGCGCGCCGGCGGCGCCGCGGCCGCGTTCGAGGGCCTCCAGGAGCGGGAGGCCGAGGAGGAGGCCGAGGAGGAGCAGGCCCAGGAGCGCGAGCAGGAGCGGCGCGTCGAGGCCGAGGCCGAGGCCGGCGCGGGCGCCGCGCGCGACGCGGCGGAACCGCAGGCGTACGCGCGCGACGGCGAGGCGCCCGAGCCGTGGCCCGTCGCCGCGCTCCGCGCGCCGCCGGGGCCGGGCCACGCCTTCTACGCCCTCGCGGACCTGCGCGTCGCCGGCGACGGCGCCGCGGCCGCCGTCGCGTTCCCGCGCGAGCTCCGCGCGAGCCCGAACTACTACCGGCGCGCGTGGGGCCCGGGGCCGCCGCGGCGGCTCCGCAACGTCGCGGTCGTCCTCGAGTACGACGCGGCGCCGGCCGCGGCGGCCGCGGCCGCGCCGGCGGCCGCGGCCGCGCGCGCCGTCGCGGCCGCGAACGCGCGCGCGGGCGACGCGGCCGCCGCGGCCGTCGAGGCGCGCGCGCGGCCGCGGCTCGGCCGCGCGTGGGACTACGTCGCCGCGGCGACGGCCGTGCCCGGCGAGGCGGGCCTGCGCCGGGCCCGCGCCGCGCGCGCCGCGCGCGCCGCGGCCGCGGACGTCGCCGAGGCCTTCGGCGGCGGCGCGGGCGCCGTGCTCGGCTTCACGGCCGCGCCCGGCGACGCCGCGCTCGACGCCGCGGACGCCGCGCGCGCGCGCGCGCTCCTCGGCTGCGCGAACCTCCGCGACGCGGCCGGCGCGGCGCCGCCGGCGGCGGCCGCGGCGTCGCGCGACGCCTGGGCCGAGTCGGTCCTCGCCGCGGCGCTCGGCGGCCGCGGCCCCGGGCCGGCGTACGTCGCGCTCGGCCTCGCCGAGGCCGAGCACGCGCGCGGGCTGCTCCACGCGGCGCGGCGCCGCGCGGGCCACGGCGCGCCGCCCTTCGCGCTCCGCGTCGTCGGCCGCTGGGACGGCACGGCCGACGGCGCCGCCGCGGCCGCGCGCGGCGAGGACCCGCTCGCGCCGGGCGCGGGCCTCGTGCTCGACGCGGTCGCGGGCCGCGCGGCGCCCGACGGCGAGCGCGACGCGACGGCGCTCGCGTGCCTCCAGTTCTTCGACGTCGCCGACGACCTGAGCCCCGCGCACGCGGGGCTGCTGCTCCGCGCGCTCCAGCGGACGCCGCCCGCGGGCCGCGTCCGCTTCCGCGACGCCGCGCGGCGCTGCCGGCGGCGGCCGCGCGTCGCGCGCTTCGGCGCGCTCGGCTGGCTCGCGGGCGCCGCGGCCCCGGCGCCGGCCGGCGCCGGCGCCGCCGCGGCCCCGGCCGCGGCCGCGCCGCCGGGCGCGCCCCTGCGCCGGTCCGTCGCGGCGCTCGTCCTCGACGACGAGGCCCGCGTCGTCGAGCACCGCGCGGCGGCCGCGGCGCTCCGGCTCCGCCTCGACGCCGCGGGCGCGCCGGCCGCGGCGCTCCTGCGCCGCGCGCGCCGCGCGGCGGCCGCGCTCCGCGCCGCGGGCGGCGGGCCCTTTGACGCCGCGCGCGCGGGCCCCGTCGCCGCCGTCGCCGCGGCGGCCGAGTGGCTCGGCGCGGCGCCGGCCGCGGCCGCGGACCTCGCGCGCGCGCTCGACCTCAACGGCGACGGCTGGGTCGCCTTCGACGAGCTCGCGGCGGCGCTGCGGCGCCGCGCCGGCGGCGCCGCGGCCGGCGCGCGCGCGGCCGGCGCGGCGCCCTACCTGCCCCTGCCGCGGCTCCGGCCCGCGGCCGCGGCGCCGCCGCCGCGCGGCGTCGACGGCGACGCGTTCGCCGCGGCGATGGCGCGGCTCAACCCCTGGCGGCGGCCCGGCGCGGCGCCGCCGGGCGCCGCGGCGCTCCACGCGGCGGCCGCCGCGGGCGCCGGCGGCGCCGCGGCGCCGCCGCGCGCGGCGGCCGACGCCGCGCGCGGCGCCGCCGACGGCGCCGCCGCCGCCGAGGCCGCCGCCGACGCGCGCGCGCTCGTCGCCGACGACCTCCGGGGCCTCCGCGTGCGGCTCGCGGCGCCGCCGGCGCTCGAGCCCGTCTGGTCGTCGCTCGGCACGGCGAGCGGGAGCCCCGTGAGCGTCTGGCGGCTCGACGGCGCGCGCGCCGAGGGCCGCGGCGCGCTCCGCGTCGCGCTCGGCGACTTCGTCGCGCCGGGCCTCGCGAGCCCGCTCGCCGCGGCGGGCGCCGGCGCGGCGCCGCCGGCCGCGGGCGCCGGCGCGCGCGACGCGGCCGCCGGGGGCCCGCTCTGCGTCGAGCTCCGCGACGGCGCGACGTTCCGGCGGCGCCGCGCGCGCTGGCTCCGCGCGGCCGCCGCGCGGCTCTTCCCGCCGCCGGCGCGCTACACGCTCGTCTGGCACCTGCCCGGCGGCGACCGCGCCGTCTACGGCTGGGCGCCCGTGCCGCCGTCGGCCGACTTCGTCGCGCTCGGACACGTCGCGACGCGGACGGCCGCCGAGCCGCCGCCGGCCGCCGCGCGCTGCGCGCACCGGGGCCTCTGCGAGGCCCTGGGCCCCCTCGCCGCCGTCGGCCACGCGCCGGCCTGGACCAACAGCTCCCTCGGCGGCGCCGCGGGCGCGCTCTGGCGCGCGCGCGACACCGGCGCGGTGCTCTTCGCGCGCGGCCGCGCCGCGCCGCCCGACGGGCCGCACTTCCGCCTCGCGCGGCCCCAGCTCGCCTTCGCCGACGTCGAGCGCGCCCTCGGCGGCGCCGCGGCGGACGCGGCGCCGGGCCAGGCGCCCGCGGCGCGCGCCGCGCCGGAGCCCGAGCCCGAGCCGCCGGCCGCGGCGGCCGCGCCGCCGGCCGCGGCGCCGGCCGCGGACCCCTTCGCGGCCGACCTCCTGACGCTCGCCGCGCCCGCGCCGGCGGCCCCCTTCGCGGCCCCGCCCGCGCCGGCGGACCCGTTCGCGGCCCCGCCCGCGCCGGCGGCCCCCTTCGCGGCCCCGCCCGCGCCGGCGGACCCCTTCGCGGCCCCGCCCGCGCCGGCGGACCCCTTCGCGGCCCCGCCCGCGCCGGCGGACCCCTTCGACGTCTTCGCCCTCGCCGCGCCGCCGCCGCCGCCCGCGGCGCCCGGGTCGCCCGACGACCCGTTCGCCGCGCTCGGCCGGGGCGCCTGACGCCGGGGGCCCCGCGCGGGCGCAGTGACGAAATCGACAGCTGAAGTTAGGTTCCTTTGGTAACCGGTGCTGAGCCAGATTTCAAAAGTCGTCCCGCACCGCAGCCCTCCAAGGGTATACTATCCTCAGCTTTCGCTCTCTAGCCGTACTGGCGGCTTAAAATTCGCTCCGTAGAAGGTAACTTGCCGTCAATTTGCCGCCAAAAGTATCCTAAAAAAAAGGTCCGCCGATTTCTGACCGCCGAATTTCAAAAGTCCCCCGAGAATTTCAAAGAAATCCGAAATTTTC